>Ga0224511_10000729_pt1 | contig 17211 bp, 10 predicted proteins | sample SF_May12_sed_USG_2_FD_169988 | JGI IMG/M metagenome (GOLD analysis project Ga0224511, IMG submission 169988) | Sediment microbial communities from San Francisco Bay, California, United States - SF_May12_sed_USGS_8_1 | ecosystem: Environmental > Aquatic > Marine > Sediment | place: USA...
GTCCTGTTTAAGCTAAATTCCTTGTGTAACGCTTTATTTCAAAATCGATGTAAAGGTTCTGTAATGCGAGTCACCACTTTCAACGCATTTGTGAAATTGCATGTTCTGATGCAGTATGAAGTTTGATATATTTAAGTTATGTCCTATACACAATTTAATGTACTTACAATGTTTAAATTAAGTGTTTTTAGCCATATAACTTGCTATTTTCCTTGCATTTCGTGCATTGATTAAATCCAAGATGGCCGCCATGTCGACTTTCCTAGCTCGCAGTGTAGTTAGGTAGAGTTCCAATATTGTTATTTTTAAATGACGTCATCGACCAATTTTCTTGGTCGATTTTAGGGCGATGCCCACTTTTCGACCAGTATTTCTGGTCGATGCCCCATTTTTGGGCATCGACCAATTATCGACCGATTTTCGACCACTTTTCTACCAAAAAATCTTTGTCGCTTTCGGGCTCGAGTATATAAGCTCCCATTTCGAGTTTCTTCAGTCAGTCACGCATTGAAAGTCCGAGAGGCAACTTCCATGTCAAACTTTTGTAGAAAATAACTCAGGACTGACTCATTTAACATCATAAAGTTAACTTTCACTAAGATATTTAAAACGCTTTGAATATAAATCCTCTGGAAGTCACATTGTTTATTTTATTAGAAATGGATGACTCATAGCCTTGCTTGATTGAATATTAAACCGGTGTTTTATTAATCAGTGGTTGTGAACCACTAATAATTTGAACAGACTCTAGTGAAGTTACAAAGGCTGACAGCATTATAGAACTTATAAAATTGCTCTACTGCACTGTTTTACGTTAAAAAATACAGAAAATAACACTAAATAAACATTTAAATCTCAACATTTCTTGGAGAATTCGTTTAAAAAATTATCAATAAAAAAGAAAAGAAAAAAAGAAAAATCCGAAAAACACAATGTCTGTTGCGTCATGATGTTGTAAGAGTTTTTGTGTCGTTACTTGTGTTAGTTTTTGTACGGGCCATTTTGTCATGGTGCCCTGAAACATGACATATTTACATTGTTTACAACATTCTTTGTTTGAACATCTCTTCAATTTATATTTAAATGGACCTTGTTTGTGATTAAGTTTAGAGACCAGCTACCACTCATAAAACATTACTTAAACCTATGAACTGGGTTTAATCATCAGTGAAAATTGTTTAGACTCGGGAGAACGCTACAATATTACTGGTTATACAGGGAACGTTAGTTCGGAAACCGGCTTGGCCACATGGTACATGTAATCTATTTACACTTAGCCGTATTAAACTTAATGCACTACCTTAGGACATCTTAGAGTTTAATAAGTGAAGCATTGATAGTTTTTCCATAAAAGAGACATCAATTTTGATTCAAAAGGAACTTGTTTTACTTTCACGGCCGGTTATTTAATCCCATAGGGTTCAATGCATATGTTTAGTATTTATTTTAAATTCGTTGTTAACAAAGCTGAAATGTATTTAATTCCTTCTGTCAAAATCGGCAACACGTGTTATTTTTCCGAATGCTATTTCCCACTGATGTTAAAGAGAATTATGGCTGAATACCTTTGTAACCTGCCAATATTCAGTCGCTAAGAGGTGTGTCAAAGGCAGCTATTTAATCCGTTCCATCACGATTATATGAGGCGATTAAAACGCTCTTTCTATGCGACATTTATTACAGACAAGATATGGCAGCAACCTCCGACTACATGTTAATATCAGTTTAAGAACAGTTCCATATCGAATGGAATGGTCAAGGTCAACGTGAGGCGCAACTTTAAAAAAAAACCCACTTAACTTTCTGGGGGTTTATTTTGGGTTTTCAGTCAAGCTCCTGCTCAAAGTGAACAGGACGAACATTTCGGACAACCCACTGAAGTTTTGTAAACAACTAGACAGTCAATGTAAGCAATGGATCTTCACTCCTATACATATTTTCTGTTCCTTATCCTGCACAAGCACCCAGGTGACCTAGCATCATCATGCCATGGATTATACTCCCACGCAAAAATACTGCAATACAATAACTGCCATCCAAATCCTGGCCCAAATTACAGATTCCCATGTGGTGAGTGCCAGAAACCATGTCAATCAAATCAGAACGCAGTAGCCTGTGACTCATGTGACACCTGGTTTTACACGAAGTGCCTGAATATGTTTAACACTGTTCTTCATGACTCCAAGACACCAGCTGGGTATTTTGACCTGCGGTCTTCCCAGTTTCTCAACAACCCTGTTTACTTCCATCACTGCATATTCCATTAACACCTCAGTTGCCACAGAAAACACATAGCACTCAAAACAAGCTTTAGCTCCGTGCTCTCCTCATCGAGGCCACTACAGTTTACATCATCCCCAGTAAGAAGAACAAGACCAAGATCACAGAACTTCTCAACATTAAGAATCCTGGTTATTAACTTCAAAGCATGAGGGCCAAACGATCAGAATTTCGGCTGCTGCTACAGGAAGCTAATCCAGATGTTGTTACTGGCTGCGAAACCTGTCTACATCATGGCTTCTACGAGAGAGAGAGGTTCTTCCATCTGGGTATCATTTCGTTGCAAGAAGAGATCGCCAAACAACCACTACGGCGGAGTGATGATTGCAGCCAAGGACATTCTAGATAGAACAGTGCTCAAACTAGACACTTCAGCTGAGTTCTGTGCTGCCAGATTCGATTGCTCTGGCAAGAAATCCCTGACCAAAGGATTCCTCTACAGACAACCAAGTAGTGAATATCTGTACATGGGAGAAATAACCGAAGCCATTTCCAAACATCACCACTGTAACCCTGAATCAACACAGTGGATTGCAGGCGATGCAAACCTACCTGATATAAACTGGGCACTAATGCCATTGTAGGTAACACCTTACATGTAAACTCAACCAGGTACTTCTTGATACCATTGCGGACATTGGTGGCGAACAATTGGTAAAATTTCCCACTAGAGCCAACAACATCATTGATCTATTCATTACCAATAGGACAACCCTTGCGGAGAAAATCAAGCCAGCTTTACCAAAGCATCTTCAACTGCACCTAGAACCAAACCTAAAATAAAAATCCTTCTGTGGAAGAACGCAGACCTAGACATCATGCGCTCCAACATTTTTCGGACTCCTACCTTTCAAAACATGACAAAGACACTGAAGTTAACACACTATGGAATGAATTCAAAAACTTTTGCTCTGACATCAATGAAAAGGAGGTTCCATCCAAGCTATCTAGACGGAGCTTCAACCAACTATGGGTAACTCGCAAGATCAAATGCCTTTCGAGACGCAAGAAGCGAGCACTCAGAAAATTCTGACATACACAGAAACCAGAATACTTTTCTGTATACAAGGAGCTACAGAAGACCACCCAACGTGAGTGCAGAAAAGCTTACAACTCTTACAATAGGAACACCGTGACTGAGGATCGAGATCCCTAGAAGCTGTATTCCTAAATCAGCTGTATTGCCATTTGTATGTACATGTAAGAAGATGTGACAGCAGTAGCTTGCCACCCTCAGAAGTGAAAGAACGACTCCAAAACGAAAGCGGAAATACTTAACCAACAGTTCTCTAGCGTTTTTACAGAAGAAGACCCCAACAACATCCCGAAGATAGAATTCTGCCCATACGCCAATATGGCAACAATTAACATAGAATGTAAGGGGTACACAAGCTTCTGCGGAATATTCCAACCGCACAAGGCCAGAGGACCTGATGACATCCCTACAAGACTCCTTCAGGAATTTTCTAGTGAGCTCTCCCCTGTATTGACCCTTCTCTTCAGGGCTTCTTTTGTCCCAAGCCACTGTCTCTGATGACTGAAACATGCTCGTGTGGCTTCAATCTTCAACGAAGTCGATAAAAGCACTCCGGCAAACTACATGCCTATATCCCTCACATCTGTCTGCTGCAAGATCATGGACCACATTATGCACAGCCAGATTATGCAGCACCTAGAAGAGTACAGTATACTCTCCGACGCACAACATGGGTTCAGGAAGCGCAGCTCATGTGAGACACATCTACTTCTCACACTACAAGACCTCTCTGCAGCACTCGAGCAGATCGACGACAAGCGTTCGATACAGAGCGCCTTGAAGTGAAACAGTGCCATTATGGGATCCGAGAAAATATCCTGGCCTGGGTAAAAAGCTTTCTGTCCAACCGCAGCCAGCAGGTCCTCGTCGAGGGAGAAATGAAAAGTAAAGCCCCTGTAACATCCGGTGTGCCCCAAGGCTCGGTGTTAGGGCCGCTACTCTTCCTGGTCTACATCAACGACATGCCAGCCAGGGTCAAGTCCACCTCTAGACTCTTCGCAGATGACAGCCTCCTCTACAGGAAGATCAAGTCCCCAGCAGACACTCAGGCCCTACCTGAGCGCACTGCAAGAGTGGGCACATTTAAACTGAGAAAAGGGAAAGCCCTCGGGAAGCATAGCCTGCATGGTAAAACAACAGCCCAAGTTTTATTGAAGCTGTTCATCAGTGGAAATGAAAGATGCCGCACCACTGATGACCCCTAGCGCATGAGCAGAACTCTATTTTCAAATGTAAACAGCACACAATCCATTAACCCTGCGGACAAGAAAAATATAACTACACTATGCTAAAGTACGGGGCAATATTTTACAGCCGCCACGCAGACACTTAACACAAACGGTAGTAGGTTAAATTAAACTGAGAAAGGGGAAATCACCCAGGAAGCATTACCGGCATGGGGAAAAAGCAGCATCGGTTTTATTGAAGCTGTTCATCAGTGGTAATAAAAGATGCAAACCTGGAAGATGGAATTTAACCCGAGCAAATGCGCAGTTCTGCGTATCACCAGAAAGAGGAACCCTATCCAGGCAACATACTGCATCCATGGTCACTAACTAGCAAATGTCAAGACAGGAAAGTACCTGGGCGTTACCATGACCTAGAAAACATGGATGGGGCAGTGATCCGGTACTGGATACCCTACTATAGGACAGACATATACCGCCACTCCTTCTTCATCTCTAGAGCGCGTCTTTGGAATCAGCTACCGAAGAATCCGACAGTTTTACAGACCACATGGTCATTCAGGGATGGACTGGCTGGTCACACCTTCAAACACTGATGCAAACCTTACTGTACATACACTTTGTACTTCTATCTGCGCACTCACGATCACCTTGTAAATAAAAATTACGAGTATGCTCCAGAGTGAGATTTAGTACTTTCACCTGGAAGAAGAAGAAGAAGAAAAAGAAGAAGAAGAAGAAGAAGAAGAAGAAGAATTAACATTTTCGAAATATATCGCTGTAATGGTTTCTGCTTGCATAAGAATTATGTTGGCGGTATTTTTTTTTAATATTAGAAAGACACCCGAAACGGGTTTTTGCCGTGGGCGCTGCCATATTGTTAATAATGGGGGTTTTACCGTCGATGTTAAAGAACATTTTTAACACGATTTTATTGATCGATATTATGCGCACTTGTTACTGTATATATCGACGCCAATGAATTCATTGATTGCATGTTACAAATGTATATATAATAAAACCGTGGGTATCCGACTATGAAACACCTATGATTGTCTCAATAATTGATTGGATCACTGTTAACTGTCGTTTATTTTGTAAAGATATGCTAACCGAAAGAAAATGTAATGTTTTGGCTACTTACATGTACTTGAAATTAAATTGCTTTGCAGCAAACGAATAAAATAAAATGTCTCTTTCTAAGTGTTTATTTATTAATGTGACCAAAAGGTGTTCATATGTTTTAAGGGTTTTAAAAATAAATAATATTAAATTTTATGTACATAATTGACATTCAAAAATAGCTCTCCTCTTTAATGGGAACTAAACTAGACATTTTCATTAATACCCATACCATATTCAAATTTTCGATCACCTCTTTTATTTCCTTAAAATATCTATGTTTTGATAAAACTGATAGACAACTCCCGTAGTCAAAACATTTTCGAACAAGAACTACATTGATTTAGAAAAAAAGTCACTGCTAAACTTTAGTACGTGAAATAGATAATTTTACTTTTTCCCTGGAGCGGTCTCGACTCCATGTAAGGCGGCACCAGAGAAAAGTCCTGATGCTTGAATAGACAATTCTACAGTGTATTTTATTAAAGGCCAGTAAACTTAGCTGAAATTACGTGATTCATATTCTCTTCTCCATTAGACCTTAATACAACACGCCCATAGCGCTTATTATTGAATCATAAAACATATAATAGAGATAGAATAAGTATACTTTCTGCATTTTAAACGAACTGTTGTGTGTACTTTCATTACAAAGACGTCAGACAGGACTAAGTACTGAGACCGCGATAGTTTATTTTATACTAACGTTCTGTTATTTGTTCCGTAAAAAACTTCTTAAGATAGCACTCATCAGTGTACGTAGTCGATCTGATCGTATCGCTGAGCCTGTTATAAATTTTGAGTTTAGGAATTTGTAATGAGCTTCGCTAACAATGTTTGTCATTGATCAAAGTTCGATGGAACCCCTGGGTAAAAAGCTAGCTTAAACAGCTGTGCCTAAAAATATGTATATGCACATGCCTTATCATGTGTTATGGGGTCGTCACACAGAACATGCTGGTTAGTTTTTCATTGACGTATGAGGAAACGTTGGTAGTCGCCCATGGTTGCTTGGATAGCGCCAGCAGAAATTATGTGAACGCTAGTGAACTATGAAACTATGAAAGATCTGGACATACAAATAATTATATATATGCTTGCTATGGCCCATCATAAAGTAGATGTACTAAACTTGATCATAGCTGAACTTATCGAGGGTTCTCGCCCGCACCGCAAGTAGCAGAAACCCCCATCCTATGCTTTTTTGTTTTGGCGGCATGATTCTGACAGTCTAAACTCACAAGAACAACATAAATTCACTATAAAATTTCTAGAGTTTTGAACCCGTTCGACGCTAAAAATAACACTGTCGACAATTCGTTCATCGCGCTCTAGTGACACTTTATCACCTAATTATGTGCTTCAGAGTTTTCTAACTTAGTCGCTATGCCACGTTTCTCGTGCATAAGGCACACGCTAGTCGTGTTTTAGAAACAAGCTAATCACACGCCAGATGAGCCATCATTATTCTAGGAAGCTTAACAATTAAACGATTGAAGCATTCAGATAACGTTAATCGGAGCGTTATGGTATGACGACCCCAATGAAAACAAATGGTTTAAAATATAAATACTTTCATTGTGTCGGCGTACGCTTTCTACAACAATTGACCTATCGACAGCCCGCCCAAAATGGCGTCTTAACGGACCAGCTTTGTCGGGCCATCTATTGTATTCATTTGTCAATCATACCTATGCAAATCGTTATCCCCATCACCTAGTCCAATAATATTATAATGGAGCGATATGGCTTTTATATTATAATAGGTATTCAGGCAAGCGAAGCATAAATCATGAAGATCGGGACAGGAGGGTGGGCTGTCGATAGGTCTCCACTTAACATTTTCGCCGCAGCTGTTGAGGCTTGCTTTTGATCCAAGGTTTTGATGAGCGTTCGGCAATGGCAAATGTTGCAAGCGTTGCGTCGTTTTGCCTCAACAATACACAAGTCTTGCGTTTTACAGCGAAACATCAACCTCGTGAAATCGGACAGAGATCTTTTGATTAATATGCTTCCCAAGTTAAAAGCAGCCAAGGACGAAAATCTTAAGAAAGTTATTAAACAGCTAAACAAGCTGGAAAAAACATTCGGAGAGCTTAAGGTAAGTGTATAAATTTATTTTGCCATACATATACTATGCTAATCATTCACTGTATTCATAAGTTTGAAGCAAACAATGTTGCCCTTGGATGGTGTATACCGTATACTACCAAGATTTAGGACCCCTCATTTTCGTTAAATACAGCCACAGTTTCTGAGGTATTGTTATTGTACATCTGAAACCAACAAACACAAACGTAGTATTAGCTAGCAGATTCAGTATTAAATGGCCACAACGGTGTGCATTCGTTGCTCATAGAAACTACGAGTACATACTTTACATTGCCTTTCCCTTATAATATTATATGTCTTACAATTAAGAAATGATCGGTTTCCGTTTCTTTTTAGGTTAAACTTTATATAGTTACGTATTTACCACTGCACTTTTCTTTAATAAATATTTCAAATAATTTGCTGATATTGCAGTTTAAATGCAACTTTTTGTTCCTTTATAGGACGCTTCTTCCGTGGAAAGATTACCATCAAGGTATATATTTTCAAAAAACTACACTTATTAACAACATACAATATCGCAATAGGATATATTAAATATAAAATATTAGCCATGTGCGCGGTTTTTGCACGGCAATAGAATCTATATTTTAAATAAAAGTTCCAATATCAACCATTTTATATGTATAAGATATGTTCAAAACCTGCATGAAGGTAAACCCCTTATTGGTACTTAGTAATCAGGTGGTATTTAAGCGGTACACAGAACGCAAATAACTGGTACACAGTACGCAGAAGTCCTGTAAAATAGTACGAGGCCTTAACTTTGTCCAAAAAATTGGCAATTTTCTGACGACACAAACAAAATCACACTTAAAATAAAATGTGTTTTTATTTTTGTGCGCTCGCTTCGCTCATGCGTATTTCGGACAATTTACTCAAAAATAAGACTCAAACATGATGGTTTTGAAAGAGTATCAGTAATTTAAAAATAAATAAAAAAATCGTTTCTAATGGTGAACATGAATGTATATACAACATTTTATCTGGTTTTTATCACTGGAAACGATAAAAACGAGGTTTTGTTGTCAAACGATCAGCAGCTGGAAAAAAGCCATACTCCATATGCAGGTTTTAAATACAAAAAAATAAGCGGTACGCAAAGGGGTAGGGGGTACTATCATTCTGCATGCATGTATGCATTTTGCTCGTGATTAGTATCTACAGCCATACAGTACGGGACTTGTTTTGATTTTGTCAAAATCTTTTATTTTATGAAACCGCAGGTCAGTTAAAAATAATTACACTCCAAACGGATTTTACAAATCTTTAAACTTTCTAAATTTGAAAGTAGCCTTAAAATGCAGCCGCCCAGTTTAGCGCAGTTGGTAGAACACCAGACTCGTACTCCGAGGAACAGGGTTTTGAGCCATCACTGGGGGCGGCAAACTTCCCCGTAATTACCGACACAATACACTGTGCTAAATTGTATCTAAAGGTAGTTGTTCCGCACAGCTGATTGTTGTGAGGAAGCAGTCAATCTCTTGTGGAGTAAAGATGACACTGCTAGTGAACCCAGAATGGCTGGTTAGGTGGACCTATATTAACTGTTCATTAGTTTTCAAGTGGCAATCATTCATATTTCGTATACGTTTATAAACAGAAATAAACCGACATCCTATGTACTATTGTATAGCAATATAGTTTTAAAGTGTGTATGGTTGATGTAAATTATCGATAGGTCTGTAATACACGTGTATATATGTTGTGCTGTCACGCTGACGTTTTGGGTTCGATTCTCGAGTAAGGCATTTGTAGAGTGGATCATTTTAGTCACGATTAGAACTAGATTCAAACTGTATTTGAATATGTCGTATCCTGTAAATATTTATGTAAATCACTCCTAGCGAATCAGAGACCTGAATCTATTCGCATTGAATGTGTTTATTATTTGTATTAAAGTAGATAAAACATATTACAATGAAAGACTACACCAAAAAGAACATTATTTCGGTTGAATGTGCAATAGTTACAATCAAGAAATAAAGAAATAAATTGTGTAGTTAAATTTGTGTTAACTTGAACAAAGCCACATTTAAATAACATGAAATAGGATAAAGTCCAAATAGTACAGAGTTTCTTAAAACTTTAAAACTCCGTATCTTCCATTACCTTCATTTATGAACTTGTGATAAGGTTTATCACAAACAATTAGCATTACTATAATTTTAATGATAGGAACTTTTTAAAAAAGTAGTCCCAATATACATGTAATACCATAAGGTCAGCAGTGGTTACTCAAAATTGTGAGTGTTTATGTTAAGCTTTTGTTTGTCTATACATACCATAAGTTTTTGAGAAAAAATGCTTCTTGTCCCTAAACCACATGTTAATGAAAAACATATAATTCATGAGGTTATATATTTTTATTAAAGTATTTTGTTTGCTGACACCAAAAATGACGTCTTTTTGTTTCACTAAAAACACATTTTCACTACATATTTTAAAAGATGAAAAATGCATGTACAATGTAATATGAGGTAAATCCTTTTTGTGTCCGTGGACAAGAAAATTAGTTCCACTCATTTTGAATGGTATATTGAAAATGTCCTGGTTTGTGCACAATGGTCTTCAAAACTAGCACATGGTACCTACTGTTTATGCTCTATTAGCAGTTATTTAGACTTTTAGGGATAGTTTAGATTTTTCCCCATGTTAATGCCCAAACCATGCTCTGGTGACATAAACACATTTATATACATGTAGTAAAATATATATCTATATTTTATAATAACATAAACATTTTCTTTCAACTATCATACGAAATATATGTAAATGAAGTTTAAAGATGCTAGGTCTGTATTTGTATACCCTTACACTCCGTCACAAGTCTTGCAATATATTAAGTATACTAAATAAATTAACATTGCAGATAAAATTGCAAAAGTTTGTGACAAATAATGTGCCATTGGACAAAATTGTATAAACACGACAACAAGTAGCCTGTAATTGAACCCGGGACCTCCCGCACCCAAGCGAATGCGTTACCTCTGCACCAACCAGTCAACTGAAAGCAACTATTGTAGTCAAGCTATTTAACTGTTTCGACGCAATGTGTCGAAACGTAAATAAACAATGCCGAATATGCGGGCCACCAATTTTCAACAAAAATATTTTTTACATGCATGGATAACAATATTTGACAGTTTCTCATATTTACGGGAATAGGTTTCACTGTTTAAATATGGTTAAAATGTAAGATGTAAACAGTTCTGCCCTCAAAGATACAGATTATAAATATGGTAATCTGAATAACCAGCATCCCAAAATATGTAGCATAATGACACACACACTGGGATTTTTTACTTTTCTGTATGTACTAAAGACAACTGTATAAATACAAAATGTGAAAAATAATATTGGTCGAAAATATAAACTATTCATGTCGCATGAATATAAAAATGATACATTTTTGTTTTCAACTAGTTAATTAATAATTCAATTTTGTATACAAACTCTTTTAAAATTTATCCTTATTTATCCTTGGATAAAAGAAACATGTGCAAAAAATACTTGAAAGTTTAATTGTTTTAAAGAGGGGTAAACATACACTGTATTCTTTGCATATTTATTATTATACATTTACATACCTTAATATGTATTCTCACATATTATATACATATAAAACACATGTCATTTTTACCAAATTCTGTATTTGAACTATGCCCATAAAACTAGGCAATTAAATGCGTTTAAAATCAGTTCACTGTTTTGCCCACTGAGCTATTTCACCGGGATGACAAGTGTTGAACAAGCAGGATTGACACTGCACTGCTAAGCAAGCTGAACAGTAATCAGGGTCAATCTAGCTTAAATATTTCTGCACCTCGCCTTTTTGGTTTCAACGCCAGTATCTAGCACAACTTATAACTTGCATTACAATATTGTGTAATTACCTTACGTTAATTTTAACGGTTGATTAACCATTTCATGAGAAACAAAATAACAATACCGTCTGACAAGGCGCAAACTGTAGTTATTGTAGGCACGACAGCGACTCTTCTAGATTACCAAGAACAATAATATTTTTTTGTAATAACAATATTTATGTTGATAAAGAGCACCCACACCATCGTTAGCGATGTACACAGTAGCAATGCATCCGAAATCCGTAGCGGCAAAGCCGAAAGTCCAGGGTGGAAACAAAGTTTCTCCACGGTAAGCAGTTAATAGGCGTTAATGTAATAGAACTATTTAAATCCTTGTAACCGTATACTGTAACCATCATTGATGTATACCTTAGGAAGAAGATATAAAGTTTTTTACCTAAAATCGTTTCTGTATGACTGTAAGGAGTAATGTCTAAAATTTCCCGATATTTGCCATAATATTTGAACTTGAAGTAAACGATCAAAACTCTACAACACCTAAAGTTTGTACATGTTTAAATTTATGTTCCAAGACATGGCTTTCCTGCGTCAGAGGATAGCTTTATCAATGAACTTACACTTCTTCATGAATATATCTGTACACAACTGCAAGATGTTCTTGGTAACGAACCGCCAAAAAGACAAGGGAAAAGACAGGCGAAGGAACAGGCGGATAAAATAGAAGAAAATTCAATGTTAGCTGACATTAAAGCTATGGTCGACAGGTAAACATTATAATTATATATAAATATAAACTATCGGTATTGACTTCCTGCGTTTTCCCATGATACGCCCTTGCACATGCTGGAAATTATACAAACTGACGGGTCAACCGTTTTTATTATCATTAATGATTAGTAATACAAATATTTATGAATGGCAGCCACGATACAAATATACATTACAAGTTTGCTCTTCCTGTATTAAATCAAAAGGCACAAAACTTTAAATGTTTAAAATAACATCCTCTAATTTTCTTTACCATAAATTTTTTAAGGTGCCCTTTATTAAATGTTTAGAAGGTTCTTGTTGATCAAGATATATCAGGTGAGCCACCCAGGGTCCTAAGAGCCCTATTGTTTTTTATTACAGATTCAAAGCTGAAAATGACAAGTTGAGGTAAGTAGATAATATATTTACTTGAATTGAAACATTTACTTCTTTGTAAAGTGTAGTTAAATACGCTGTAAGTTATTGACTTGAATATTAATTTTCTCAAAATTCAAAATGATGTTGATAAAATTGTCGGAATCGTTAAATGTTCTTTGCGAAAAGTCAATATTTTTCACATTTTGCAGTTGAAAAAAATAGATCCCATGTATTATTCTACCACAGTTTTTACTATTTTAAATGCTGTCGTTTAGTCTTTCTTTTCCATAGCATAACGTATTATGGTGGTGTTCGTACGTCTGGATATCTGTCCGTCCGTCCGTCCGTCCGTCCGTCCGTCCGTCCGTCTGTCCATCCGTTAGCCACATCATGTCCGCTCAATATCTTAAACAGTATATAAGTGACAGCCATTCTACTAGGTAGGACGATTGGTCATACTAAGTAGATGACCCCATTTAGTTTTGAAGTCACTAGGTTAAAGGTCAAGGTCACAGTACAATTTAATGCAAAAACCATGTCCGCTCAATACCTCGAAAAGTTTATGAGTGGCAATCATTCTACTTGCAAGGAAGATTGGCCATGGTCAGGAGATGAGCCCTAGAAATTTTAAGGTCACAAGGTCAAAGGTCAATGTTACAGTAGGGCATTAGATGACCCCTATACAATTTGTGGTCTCTAGGGCAAAGGTCAATGTCAAAATAGCATTTCATGCAAAATCCCGTGTCCGCTCAATATCTTGTAAAGTTTATGAGTAACAGCCATTCTACTTGGTAGGAAGATTGGTCATACTAAGTAGATGACCCCATTTAATTGTGTGGCCACTAGGTCAAAGATCAAGGTCACAGTACCATTTATTGCAAAAACCATGTCCGCTCTATTTTTCGAAGTTTATAAGTGACAATTATTCTACTTTGTAGGAAGATTGGCCATGGTCAGTAAATGACCCCTATTAATTTTGAGGTCACAAGGTCAAAGTTCAAGGTCATAGTAGTATTTTATGCAAAAACCTTGTCCGCTTAATATCTTGAAAAGTTTATGAGTGACAGTCATAGTACTTGGTTGGAAGATTGGTCATTGTCAGTAGATGACCCCTACACATATTGAGGTCACTGAGTCAAAGGTCAAGGTCAAAGTATCATTTTATGCAAAAACCATGTCCACTCAATATCTTGAAAAGCTAATGTTTGACAGTCATTCTACTCGGTAGGAAGATTGGTCATGGTCAGTCGGTTACCCTAGATTGGTCATGGTCAATAGATTACCCCTATAAATTTTGAGATCACTAGATTAAAGGTCAAGGTCACAGTAGCATTTAATGCAAAATCCATGTACGCTCAATATCTTGAAAAGTTTATGAGTGACAGTCATTCTACTTGGCAGGAAGATTAGACATGGCCATTAGATGACCCCTATACAATTTGAGGTCTCTAGGTCAAAGGATAATTTAATAGATTATTTTTTCACATACTATGAGGCCTTATGCACCTAATAAGTGAGAAACCGTGATTTCGGACAATTTACTCAAAAATAAGACTCAAACATGATGGTTTTGAAAGAGTATCAGTAATTTAAAAATAAATAAAAAATCGTTTCTAATGGTGAACATGAATGTACATACAACATTTTATCTGGTTTTTATCACTGGAAACGATAAAAACGAGGTTTTGTTGTCAAACGATCAGCAGCTGGAAAAAAGCCATACTCCATATGCAGGTTTTAAATACAAAAAATAAGCGGTACGCAAAGGGGTAGGGGGTACTATCATTCTGCATGCATGTATGCATTTTGCTCGTGATTAGTATCTACAGCCATACAGTACTGCTTGACTTTTATTGACACGTTCAGTTGTCCCGGTGACCGAGAGGCACCACTCCAGACTGGGGTGAGAGAGGTCCCGGTTTATATGCCCGGCTCTTGCAAGGGTTTTTATGTTTGCGTTTTTGTATTGTTGATCTTGTGTTTTATTCTCCAAAAATGATTACTTACATAACGTTTTTGAAGTAAAGACAACATGATATCATTATGCCCTCTTTCGAAGAAGAGGGGACATACTGTTTTGCTAATGTCGGTAGATCGGTCGGTCCGTCCGTCCGTCGGTAGACCAAATGGTTGCCGACCATTATCTTGAAAACTATGTATCACAGAGCTTTTATATTTCACACACTGATTGATCTTGGTGCGAACATGACCTTTATTGATATTAATCTCATTAGGTTCGATATTAAGTTTTTAGGTCAAAGATCAAGGTAACAAGGGTCCTTCGTAAAAAAGTGGTTTTCGCTATTTTTCTTGATAATTTGTTATTATAGAGCTATAATATTTCACATGCTGATTGGTCTTGGCGAGGACATGACCCCTATTGATTTTAGATTTACCAGGTTAAAGGTCAAGGTCATAAGGGTCACTTGTAATAAATGTAAACATTGTTTCCACTCATAATCTTAAGAACTATTTATCACAGAGCTTTCATATGTCACATGCTGATTGGTCTTGGTAAGGACAAGAACACTATTGATGTCAGACTCACCAGGTCTAAGGTCAAGCTCACCAGGGTCGCTTTTGTAAAAAAGTTAATAATGTTTTCCGCTCATTATCTTGAGAATTGTTTATTACAGAGGTTTCATGTTGCACATGCTGATTGGTATTGGCGAGGACATGGACCCCTTTTAATGTTGAGTTCACTAGGTCAAAAAGTAAGGTCCTAAATGTCACTTTTGTAATAAAATGTAAACATGTTTTTACTCTTGAAAACTGTTTATCACAGAGCTTTTATATTCCACATGCTGATTGGTCTTGGTGAGAACACAATCTCCTATGTTTTACGTTGACTAAGTCAAAGGTAAATGTTACATGGGTCACTTTTGTGATTAACTATGTAAGCAGTTTCAACTGAACACCTTACAAACTATTGATTATAAAGTCTAATGGCACTTACCCCATACCTATCCACACAGTCGCATCATATCAATACACATGTAATACCACTTCTATAACAATGTATAAACCTTTTATAACAGGCTCCCTGTACTTATTAATCACCCTTTTATCAAAACTCATTTTCGGCTGAAGGGACCTGGGGGGCATATAAGTCGTTCGAAAATTCTTGTTTTAATAAAGACAGGATAACAGTTGATTAATATTACGCTACTTAAATGAATTTGAAACAACGATAATTATCACTTTCGTTTATAGTTAATGCAAACAATACTAAGTACGCTTTTGTTTGCCAGTCGTAATGTTACCAGATTGGCAAATTCTAGTATAGTATTTTTCGTCAAGTTTGGTTAACAAACTATCCTCAGTGTTTCGGGGTATTATTGAAAATTACTGTTTAATTTTACAATATTGCAACCATATGAATGTAATTTTACTTTACTTTTTCGAAGTGAGACATTGTGGTTACATTTTGTATAATGAAATAGAAGTATTTATAGTGAGATCGGTTTTTGCAACACATGATTGTAGTATGTAAAGTCGAATAACCGTTTTCATCATTTTACCAAACAGAGAACCAAGCTCATCAATGCAGAGTGGGCAATTACCAACATCCCAACCTTACACAGATCAAGTATCAGGAAAAGTCGACTCCTCCGTTAAGTATGCATAGCTTCTTATTTTTGGTGTCGCCTGAAAAGGCGACATATAGGTATTACTTTGGTCGGCGGCGTCCGCGTCCGTGTCCGCGTCCGTGTCCTCGTCTGCGTCTCGCTTTCCTTGTCCGGAGCGTAACTTTGTCATTATGGGTCCAAATGACTCCAAACTTGGTATGCATGCTTATGGCAATGACTCGGATTGCAGTGCGCAAGAACCATAACCCTACCCTGTTCCGTTTTTTAATTATACCCCTTTGATTGATTTTATAGAGCAAATCTTGTCCGGAGCATAACTTTGTCACCATAGGTTCGAATGACTCCATTTTTGGTAGGCATGTTTCTGGCAATAACGAAAGGTGCAGTGCACAAAACCGTAACTCTACCTTGTTAGGTTTTTTAATTATTTCCGTTTGATTGATTTTATAGAGCATGTCTTGTCCGGAGCATAACTTTGTCACCATATGTTCGAATGACTTCATACTTGGTATGCATGTTTCTGGCAATGACTCGAAGTGCAGTGCACAAGAACCGTAACTCTACCTTGTTCAGTTTTTTAATTATTCCCCTTGATTACTTTTTATAGAGCATGTCTTGTCCAGAGCATAACTTTGTCACCATAGGTTCAAATGACTCCAAACTTGTTATGCATGTTTCTGGCAATGACTCGAAGGAATGTGGAATCACATTGCTAATAGCTGTAAAACAAACAAACTAAGTAACATTTTTATGTCGACTAATAATTTTAACGTCAAGCGACACATCTGACTCGCCTAGTTCTAGTTAATTCGTCGTATTTATATAATTTTCACTGACAAACCTGTGCACTCCAAATAGAAGCTATGTCGCTTCAATAGTGTGTTATTACATCTGTTCGTGAGTGCGTAGGCCTATTGTTCGCAGAA
>Ga0224511_10000730_pt1 | contig 17204 bp, 20 predicted proteins | sample SF_May12_sed_USG_2_FD_169988 | JGI IMG/M metagenome (GOLD analysis project Ga0224511, IMG submission 169988) | Sediment microbial communities from San Francisco Bay, California, United States - SF_May12_sed_USGS_8_1 | ecosystem: Environmental > Aquatic > Marine > Sediment | place: USA...
TACAACGCCCCTATGTCCATGTTGCAGCGGACCACGTCCGCCATCCCAAACATCCCGATATCAAAAACACTATGAATCGTCATGTAAGATTCATAAGCTTATACAACGCCCCTATGTCCATGTTGCGGCGGACCACGTCCGCCAGGCGGTCCAGGGAAGCGTCCATATCGTAGCGTATCCTGGGTTCCCCCAGAGGCGCCTCCCCCTTGGCCACCCGCAGCCGGTCGATGAACCAGCGTCGGAACCTGTCGTCATTGAACACACCGTGGAGGTAAGTCCCCCACGCCCGTCCATCCGCAGAAGCTGCGCCGAGCAGCGATCCGTCATCCCCCAGAACCGAAGGGCGAACCCCCTCCCCCTTTGTCACCCCATGGTGAATCTCATAGCCGGAAACCGAAAGACCCGACTCCACATGAGTTCCGCTGGCCCTTTTCAACGTCTTCTCCGGCAAAAGCTCCGTCTCCACCCCCAGCAACCCCAGGCCGACAGCCTCTCCTTCGTTGGACTCTATCCGGTGCGGATCCCGGATCCTCTCCCCCAGCATCTGGAATCCACCGCAAATGCCCACCACGGGCGTGGCCCCATGGGCGGCCATAGTTTTGATTTTATCGAAGAGTCCACTCTGCTTCAGCACGGCCAGGTCGCCGATCACGTTCTTGCTGCCGGGGATGACCACCACATCGGCGCCCTCCAGCTCTTCGGGGCGGGTCACCGCCTTCACCTCCACATCCGGCTCCATCATCAGGGGATCAAAGTCTGTGAAGTTGGATACATGCCGCAGCCGGGCCACCGCCACCCGCACCTTGGCGCCGTTCCAGTTCCCGCCAAAAGAGTGGACCGCAGCTCGATCCTCCTCCGGCAACCCCAGTTCATGAATATAGGGAACCACGCCATATGTGGGCCTGCCGGTGTGGCGCAAGGTATAGTCCAGGGCGTCATCCAGCAGGGACTTGTCGCCGCGAAACTTGTTTACGATGAATCCCGCCGTAAGCCGCCTCTCCCATTCTGCCAGAGTCTCCATGATCCCCACGAAGGAGGCGAAGACACCGCCGCGGTCTATATCCCCCACGATCACCACTTTGGCATTGGCGTATTCGGCCATGCGCATATTCACGATGTCGTGTCGCTTCAGGTTCACCTCGCCAGGGCTGCCGGCGCCCTCGATCACCATCGCTTCATGTTCGGCGCTCAACGAATTGTACGCCTGCTTCACCGTCTCGAACGCCACGCTCTTGAATCCGTAATACTCCCGCGCCGTCATGGAGCCCACAGGCTTGCCCAGCAGGATCACCTGCGATCCGGTGTCGCTGTTCGGTTTGAGCAAAACCGGGTTCATGCGCGTGTCCGGCTCCAGTCCGCACGCTTGGGCCTGGGTCACCTGGGCCCGGCCGATCTCCCTCCCGTCCAGGGTGACGTAGGAGTTGAGCGCCATATTCTGGGCCTTGAAAGGCGCCACGTCATGGCCGTCCTGTTTCATTATCCGGCACATCGCCGCCGCCAGCACGGTCTTGCCAGAGTCGGAGCTTACCCCCTGGAACATGATGGCGGGGGTTTGTTTCTTTATATGAACAGCGGGAGCTGAGGCGCCCAGTTGGCCCCTCATGGTCTGGACAAGTTTGTTATTATCCACGCCATCACGCACCGCCAGACGGAAATATCGCCCATCCAATCCCTCGAAATTGTGGCAGACCCGGATGGCGATCCCATGGTTCATTAGCATTCCCCGCGCCAGTTTTGCCGCGTCTCCATCCTCCAGCCGGGCCAAAATATAGTTGGCGGAGGCGGAAAAGATTTTCAATCCAGGGATTTCCCCCAGAGCTGCAGCCATCTCCTCCCGCCACTGCCGGACGGCTTTCACCGTTCTACGGATATACTCCCTGTCGGACATCGCCTCCACCCCGGCGGCCTGGGCCATGGCGTTCACCGACCATGGATCCACATGCGCCCGCAATGAATCAGCCAGCCTTTGTCCGGCAATGGCGTATCCCAGACGCAGGCCAGGAATGGCGAAAAGCTTGGTCATGGAAACCACCGTCACCACGTTTTCCCGTCCACATCCGATGGTTGATTGAAATCCCTCCACAAAACCGCCGAAGGATTCGTCGATGACGAATACCGTATCCGGTTTTTCATCGGCCAACCGCAGCACTCCTGCGCGTTCCACGACGGCGCCGTTGGGGTTGTTGGGCGAGCCGATGAACACCACCTCCCCGCCATCCAGACACCCCGCCAGGCGAACCAGATCCAGCGCAAAACCATCCCTCTCTTCCATGGGCACGGTTTCCACCGCCAGCCCGGCCCTCTCGGCGCATGAGCGGTAATCCACATAAGCCGGGACCGGGATCACCGCCTTTTTGAAACCGCCAACACAAGCCGAGGCGTATAAAAGCTCCGTGGCGCCGTTTCCCGGGACCACCTGCCGCTCATCCACCCCATGGAATTTGGACACAGCGGTGGCGAATTTTCCTGCGTGGGGATCGGGATAGCTGGAGAGTCGCGAGATGTGCGAGCTTATCAAAGGGCGAAGCCACTCGGGAAAACCCAGGGGATTGACGTTGGCGGAGAAGTCGAGGATCCGGTCCTCGGGAATCCCGGCCATGGAAGCCAGGTCCCCAAGGTTCCCGCCGTGTATGCCGAAACCTTTATCCACCATAGACATACCCCGCCACGAGAAGAAGCGTCAAAGCTTCCATGGTTTCACATAGGGCGCCGTATGTGTCCCCCGTCATGCCTCCGAGTTTCCACTTGCAGTAATAACCAAAAAGCGCCGTCCACCCCAGCATGATGGCCCACATATAGTACCCTACCGCAGTGAGACCATAAATGCCGGTATATAAGCCGGCCAGCCCGGTGATCGACAGCGCCATCACCACCGTGCCCCATCCGGCCCTGCCGCGCAATGGAGCGCCCAGACCCTCGACACGGACGTATGGGAAGAAGACTATGGCCAGGCTCATGGCGCCCCGCCCCGCTACAGCGGCCAATCCCAGGGCCAGCGCGGGAGCATTGCCATCCATCACCGCCAGGGAGGAGAACTTGACCAGAAACACCGACATCATGGCCAGCCCCCCCATGGCGCCCATCCGGCTGTCGCGCATGATCTCCAGCGCCTGCTCCCTGGGCCGGGCGCTCATGAATCCGTCGAAGGAATCGGCCAGGCCATCCATATGGAGGCCACCGGAGACCATACTCATGGCCACCACCAGAATGGCGACCAATGGCAAATGGGGAACCAGATCTGACATTTGCCGGAACATGAACGCCAGGGCCACACCGATGCCCAGCCCCACAATCGGGTAAAACAGCGCCGACCCGCCATGATCCTCGGCGGTGATCCTTATTTGGCGCGGCAGCGGGATTATTGTCAGAAATCCCACCGCCGCCAGAAGGCGTCTCATTTATCCGAGGTGGAAACCGCGGCCTCCTGGAAGGTGGCCACCTTGGTGAGCACATTGGACGCGGCGTCCACCAGGCACATGGCCAGCGCCGCGCCGCTCCCCTCGCCCAGGCGCATGTTCATATCCAGGAACGCGCGTTTATCCAGCCAGCCGAGCATGGCCTGGTGGCCCGGCTCCACACTCTCATGGGCGGCGATCATATACTCCTTTGTCGCAGGGGCGATGAGGGAAGCGATGATGGCCCCGGCGGTGGAGATGAACCCATCCACCAGCACCGGCTTTCGCAACGACGCCGCGCCGATGATGACACCGGCCATGCCGCCGATCTCGTATCCCCCCACCTTGGCCAGCAGGTCCAGCCCATCGGCCTTGTCCGGCTTGTTGATCGCCAGTATCTGCTTTATCACTTCTATCTTGTCTTTTAGCCGCGCCTCGTCTATGCCGGTTCCCCTGCCCGTCAGCGTTGCCGGATCTTTTCCGGTGACGGCGGAGACAATGGCGCTGGCCGGAGTGGTGTTGCCTATCCCCATCTCCCCGGCGCCGAAGACGTCGGTGGATTCGGCCAGAAAAACAGCCACCTCGATTCCCGCCTCCACGCTTTTTATCGCCTCCTCGCGGGTCATGGCCGGGCCCTTGGCGATGTTCTTCGTCCCCATGCCGATCTTCTTGTGGATGATCTTGTCCCCCAGGGGGGAGAGATCGCCATTGACTCCCATATCCACCACCACAACCCTGGCCCCGGTCAACCCGGCCAGCGCGTTCACCCCGGCGCCGCCATTGACGAAGTTGTGGACCATCTGCACAGTCACCTCCGATGGGTACTGGCTTACACCAGACTCGGTGACGCCATGATCCCCCGCCATGGTGACGATGGTTTTGCGCGTCACAGGAGGGGGATTCTTGCCAGTCATGGCGGCCAGTTCGGCGGCCAGATCCATCAGCCGACCCAGCGCCCAGTGGGGCATGGTCAGTTGGTCCAGCCGGGCCCTGGCCTCACCTCGCGCTTTTTCATCCAACGGTTGAATTGCTTTTACAGTGTTTTCCAACAGACTCATGAATTCCTCTTCATTTAAGTTTTTGCGCCAGCCCGCTGACCACCAGATAAGCCTCGTCCGACCTGGCAGCGGCTTGCTGATTAATGATCCCCGCCATATCAGAAAATTTTCTCGACAACGGATTGTCCGGAATGATCCCCAGACCCACCTCATTGGAGACGAATATCACCGCCCCTCTGGCCGCCGATGCTGCGCCCAGTGCGGATTCCATCTCTTTTGTCACCATCTCCCGGCTCGCTTCCCGGCCATCCCGCTCCTCCCGGTACATAAGGTTGTTCAGCCACAAGGTGAGGCACTCCACCAGCACGGCGTCCGCATCCCCGGCCCGGCGGATGGCCCCTGTCAGGTCATGCTCCTCTTCCACCGTGGCCCACCCTTTCCCTTGCCGGGCTTTTTTATGGGCCTCCACCCTGGCGGCGGTTTCCTGGTCGATCACAGGACAGGTGGCCACATACACCTTCGCGCCGGTGACCCGCTCCGCCATGGCCTGGGCGAAAGCGCTTTTGCCGCTGCGCCTGCCGCCTGTCACATAGATGATCCGACCCACAACCTAATCCCTCGTATAGAATTCCGGCGGACATATACCGGAGAGGACACCCATCCCTTCATGGATATCGATGATGGTCAGCGAAGCGGGGGGGATGCGGAATATCATGTGCCTGTTCGCCGGGACGTGAAGCATCTGGCAGAGGATCTGCCCTATGATTCCGCCATGGGTGAACACCAGAACCGTATCCTCCTCTTCGTCAATCAGCCGCTCGTGCACCCGGCCCACCCTGGCCAGGAAGGAGGCCAGGCTTTCCCCCTCGGGGAAGCAGAAGTCCTCGTCCCCCCGAGTCCACTTGAGCGCCATTTTCCTGTCCGTGTTCCAGGCGCTCTCATATGTCATCATCTCCCAGTCGCCGAAATCAGCCTCCCGCAGGTCATCGTCCAACTCCATATCCGGGTCCTCCTGGCCCAGGGCCAGCCGGGCGGTGTCCACAGTGCGAATCATAGGGCTGCAATAGATCGCCCCGGCGTTTATCCTTTCCACCAGTGGCCGCATCGCCATGGCCTGTTTTCTGCCTTCCTCGATCAGCGGTATATCCGTGGCGCCCACCAGTTTATTTTCCAGGTTGGCCTTGGTCAGGCCATGCCGGAAAAGATAAGCTTTTTTGGCCATCAGCTCATATCTCCAATAATGCTCGCCATATTCAAAAATCCATGCACTTCTGCGCTTTTATCCCGGCGCTGGAGTGATGCTTCACCATGGTCATGCTGGTCACCATGTCCGCCCTGTCTATCAGGCGCTGAGGCGCCCCCCGGCCTGTCAGGATAAGGTGGGTCCGCGCAGGCTTGGCCTCGATAAGGCCCTCAATCTGCTCCACCTCCACCAGCCCCGCCCGCAGCGCGTACAGTATCTCGTCCAGGGCCACCAGGTCGTACACCCCGGAGACCAGCGCCGCCCGGGCCAGTTCCAGCCCTTCCCGCGCCGCCTGGATATGCTCTTCCCTGGGCACATCGGCAAGCCAGGTGAATCCGCGGCCCACCTGCTCTATCTCCAGGTTCGGCGCCAGGGTCTTCCCCAGGCCCGCCTCCCCGCTTTTCATGCTCCCCTTGATGAACTGGATCATCTTGCACCTGCCGCCATGCCCCACACACCGCGCCACCACCCCCAGCGCGGCGGATGTCTTTCCTTTTCCATCGCCGGTGAAAATCACCGTCAACCCCACTCTTTCCTCATCCTTCTGTTCCATCCGGTTTTCAGCTCCTCTCCCCATTGGCGCCATCCAAAATACTTTTTAACGCGGCCAGAAGTTCACCAATATCGTCAAACGCCTCCCCCGGGCCATGGTTCGGCCTGTCTACCATCACCACCGGTATCCCGGCGGTCCGGGCGGCCTCTATCTTTTCCGCCACACCTCCCGCAGCCCCACTATCCTTTGTCACCAGCACTCCAATGGAATGCTCCCCGATGGTCAGCAGATTCTGCTCCACCGTGAACGGCCCCCGGCCTGTGATCACTTCCTCTTCCGACAACCCCCCCATGCGGCACGCCTCCAGCGATTCTGGATTGTCCAGCACCCGGGCGATGACCTTCTGGCCGGTGCGTCGCGCCATCCTGGCATAGGGGGTGATGTTGCGCGAGCCTGTGGCCAGCAGCGCCGGAACGCCGAAGGTAAAGGCCAGCTCCGCCGCCGCCTCATGGCTGTCCACCCGATACAACTGGTCATAATCATGCTCCTGGAACGGGCGCAGATATGTAAGATACGGGATATGGCTTTCCACCGCCGCCGCCCGGGCGTTGGCGCGGACCTGGGCGGCGTATGGGTGGGACGCGTCCACCACCGCCGAGATCCCCCTCTCCTGTATAAGCCGGGCCAACCCATCCCTGTCCAGCCGCCCAACACGTCGCTCCACTCCCGCCGCCTGGCCGGTGTCCAGTTCCGTGTCGGTGGCGGTGAGCGCCAGAGCCTGGAAACCGAGGGCCACAATACCGGAGCCCAATTCTCCAGTCTCCGCCGTGCCCCCTATGAGCAGAATCATATGGAGTACCCCCTGGGAGTCACCATCTTGCCGTTTATCACTTTCGTATCGGAAGCGCCGATGATGATAATGGTGCGCATCCCGATCAGCTCCTTCTGGAAATTATCCAGGTCGCTTATCCGCACACTCTGCTCCGCCAGCCCGATGGAATCGCACACCCCCACCGGGGTTGAGCCTGGGCGGCTTTTGCGGAAGATGTGGGCCGCCTCCTCCAGCTGGGTCACCCGTTTTTTACTCTTGGGGTTATACAGGGCGCAGGCCATATCCACAGCGGCCACCGCCTCCAGCCTCTTTTTGATCATCTCCCATGGCACCAGAAGGTCGCTGAGACTGATGGTGGCGAAGTCCAGCGCCAGTGGAGCCCCCAACAAAGCTCCCGCCGCATTGGCCGCAGACACTCCCGGCGCCACTTCTATCTCCACATCCAGCCCTTCCGCGGCGGCCAGCTCCATGGCCAATCCCGCCATGCCGTATATCCCCGCGTCTCCACTGGAAACCAGCGACACTATTCGCCCCTCCGCCGCCCGGGCCAGGGCCATGCGACATCGGTCCACCTCCTTCGTCATTCCCGTGGATATAAGTTCCTTTCCGTCACACAGGTCCTCCACCAGATCCAGGTACTTGGTGTACCCGGCGATAACCTCGCTCTGTCGCAGAGCCTCCTCCGCGCGGCTGGTCCTGTCCAGCGGATGGCCGGGACCTACTCCAACGACGAACAGTTTTCCTTTGCCACGGCCACCGTCACTCCGTTGCATATTTTCCTTTTCAATATTAATGTTGTCCTCCTTCCCGCCAGCAGGGCGCAAGGCTCCGCCACGGCGGGTAAATTAACTTTTTTCCACACGAAGTCGGAATGATCGAAAACCCGGAACGAGTTTCGGATCTCATCCCCGTCGATAAACCGCAGGGGAATGTTCATCATCCTGGCCGCCTCGATCAGCCCAACTTCGTCATGTTTGATATCCGCAGACACCAGAAACCGCGCGTCCGCCGGTGTGGCTTTCACTTCCGCCAGAGCTTCTGTCACCGCTTCTACGATGTTGGCGGCAGGGCGGCCCCGACGCATCCCCACCCCCACGATCAGGCTCTTGGCCGCTTCCGTGGTGGTGGTGATCACGGGCTCGGCGCCGATGGCATTGGCCACTTGCAGCGCCAGGTCGTTGGCTCCCCCTTCATGGCCGGAGAGCAGGCTTATGGCGTGTCGTCCTCCCACATCCACCACCACCACCGCCGGGTCGGTCTTCTTGTCCGTGGCCAATGGGGCGATGGCGCGGGTCACCGCCCCGCAGGGCGCCACATACACCAATCCCTCATATTCCACGAACAACCGCTCTGTCAGCTCCACCACCCTGGCGAACTGTTTCGCCCAAGAAGGGACGTCGACTTTCTCATGGACATAGCAATCCACGTCGGGGATCTTTTCCCTTATCTTCTCCAGCACCTTCACCCCCTGGGGAGACAGAGTGACCAGACAGATTTTCATCACGCTCCAGCCTTCCTGTATTCATGGGAAAAGCTCTTGTCATACAGCAAGCTGGCCTCGGCGCCGCGCCCCAGCGCGTCCCCCACCACGATCATGGCGGTCTTCCTAACCCCCGCTTCCTTCACCTTCGCGGCGATGTCCTCTGTCGTGCCACGGATGATCAGCTGGTCCGGCCGGGAGGCGTGGAACACCACCGCCATGGGCGCCCCGGCGCCGTAGTGCCGCTCCACCGTCTCCGCCAGCCCGGAGATCTTGTCCACCGACAGGAAGACACACAGCGTGGAGCGGGTGGCGGCCAGTCTTTCCATATCCTGCTCCTCCGGAACCGGCGTGCGCCCCGCCATGCGGGTCAGGATGATGGTCTGCGATTTTTCCGGCACGGTCAGTTCCACTCCCAGCGCGGCGGCGGAAGCCTGGAAAGAACTGATCCCCGGAGTGACATCGTATTCGATTCCCCGTTTTTCCAACTCGGCGATCTGCTCCCGGATGGCGCCGTATATGGAAGGGTCTCCGGAATGGAGCCGCACCACGTCCATATCCTTGGAGCTCGCGTTCTCGATCACCGACACGATCGCTTCCAGGTCCATCCCGGCGCTGTCGTGCCTCTCCGCGCTCTCCGGAGCCATGGCCACAATCGCATCGCTCACCAGGGAACCGGCGTATATCAGAATCTGGCAGTTTTCCAGGATGCGTTTGGCCTTCAGGGTCAAAAGCTCCGGATCGCCCGGCCCGGAGCCGACAAAGTGTACTTTCATGGTTTTCTCCCGTTGCAATGAAGAAGTATGGTGGAAAGATATCCGGCTTCCTCCGTCTCCCCTTTCAGCTTCCGCAGGTCTGTCTCCACCCTCTGGTTTTCCATCCCGGAATTGGAGACGAACACCGCGTCGTCGATAGCCCCCAACCGCTCCAGCAGATCGAGCACCGGCCCCAGCCGTTTGCCGATCTTCATCAAGGCCACCGTCCCCCCCTGCTCCACAGCCCGACGCACCTGGGCCAGGTCATCGGCGGCAGGGACAATGGTCACCTGCTCGCGCCCCTCACCGATAGGAAACGATGTGAGCGCCGCAACGGAGCTGATGGCCGTTATGCCAGGCACGGTGACCACCTGGGCCTGGGGCATGATCTTGCGCAAGGCCCGCAGCAGATAGATGTATGTGGAGTAGAGCAAGGGATCGCCCAGTGTAATGAAGCAGGCGTCCTGGCCACTCTTCAGGCACTCGGCGATGACGGCGGCGGACTCGTCCCACTTTCGCTCCAGCTCCTCCTGGTCCGCCACCATGGGGAACACAAGCTCGGTGACCTGGGCCTGCTGTCCCACATATCGCTCTATGATTTTCAGGGCCACGCTCTCCGCCTTGATCCTGGCCTTCGGCGCAAACACACGCCCAACCCGGCCCAGCAGATTGGCCGCTTTCACCGTCACCAGTTCCGGGTCGCCGGGGCCCACTCCCAATCCATACAATGTTCCGTTGTTTTCCATCATTTTTCCTTCCGAACCAGCAGAACCAGCGCCAGGGATGGGGTCTCCATCTCCGCCAGTGTCGCCGGATCCACCTTCGCTATCTTCTCGTTTTCCATTGTCAGGTTCTGGCACACCCAAGCCTCCCATCGCCCCTCCAGGCGGGAGACGAAAGCCGCCACCCATTTAATCGCCTCCGGCCTCCCCAGCAGAACGGCGTATTTCTGCGCCTGGGGTCCATCCACCTCCGGGTCCGCTCCATGGGCGCTGATTATCCGCGCGTCCTGCCACGGCTGGCCAATGGCCGCAAACCCCACCTGCACCGAGCTTATCCCGGGAATGACACGGCAATTTTCCGCGCCGATTTTTTCGATCAGAGGTTTGGCCAGGCTGCTGACACCAGGATCCCCGCTGACCAGCACCGCCACTTTGCCTTTCCCGCTGTACTTATCTATCATTTCAATCGCCTTGCCGGCGTGTCCCGCGTTCTCCAGCCTCTCCCCTTTAGCGTAGGGTACCAGCGCCAGCAGTCGCTTTGAGCCGATCAGATAATTTGCTTCCATGGCCGCTATGCGCGCCACAGGGGTCAGGTAATCCGCCGAGCCCGGCCCGCAACCTATAATTGTGATAGTCATTCCTTCCGCTCCCAATGTTCCGTATCCCCGGCGGTTCCCACCGGTTCCAGCTTCATGTTCACCAACGCCACCGCCACCTCACAGGCGCCGCCGGTCCTGGACATAACCGCCAACCGGATCGTTTGCGCCAGCATGGCGCCCAGTTTAAATTGGTCATCTTTGTCCAGGCTTTCGAAAACTCCTTCCACGGTTTCGCTCTCTTCGATCATCACTTTCAGCCCATCCTGCGCCATCTGGCGGACGAAAGGCGCCGCGCTTTTGGATCGTTTGGAGTGGGTGTCCCACTGACCCATGGCCAGCTTGGCCAGCTTCCCCGGATGACCCACTATCAACAGGGCGTCCAGCTTTCTGTCCCCTGTCTTGTCCAGCAAGAAACCCCACTCGTTCCCCACCTCCACGATCAGGGGGGGATTCAGGTGGAACATCTGTCGCGCGGCCCTGGTCCCGATATTGCCAGGAGTGAGCACCGGCCTGGTGACCCCTTCCGCCAGCGCCACATCCAGGGCGCACAGGATCGACTGTCGCAATGCGGGGCAACTGTATGGACGGACGACGCCAGTAGTGCCCAGGATGGATAATCCGCCCTCCACTCCCAGCCTGGGATTGAAAGTCTTTTGCGCCAGCTCCCTCCCCCCGGGGATGGAGATCCGCGCCAGAGCTGGCCTGTCCGTCACATCCCGCAGGGCCATGGTGATCATTCTTCGCGGACCGGGATTGATAGCCGGTTCACCCGGCGGCATGGAAAGGCCTTTGCGGGTGACAGTGCCCACCCCCTCCCCCGCCTCGAACCTGACATCGCCATCCTCCATCCAGCTCACTTCCACCTCGATTCTGGAGCCGTGGGTAATGTCCGGATCGTCCCCGGCGTTCTTCACCACCGCCGCCATGGCGCCGACGGGGGTCAGGGCCGAGTCCACGATTTCCATTTCCGCCAGCTCGCCATTGGCCAGGGTAATCTCCACCCGGTCAGGCGCAGGCCGCCCCAAAAGGATTATCGCCGCCGCCTTGGCCGCCGCCGAAGCGCAAGCGCCGGTGGTATAGCCGGTTTTGAGGGTTTGAGAGGAATCCGTCATTCGAAGCGACCTTTCTGAAAGAAGTTTCCCCAAAACCTCCTCCTGATGCAATTAACCCAGTTCATCATCCGGCTCCTTGATAAGGGATTTCACCAGCGCAGACTCCGGGATATGCTCCAGCATTCTTTTTCGCGCCTCGCCGATCGTCAGCGGCAGGCCGTTGATCGGCACGCCATCATAATGTTTCAGCTGATGCAGCAGGGCCGAGACATAGGGAAGACGCAGCCCCGCGCTTTTCAGCATCTCCTGGTCGCGGAATATCTCCTCCGCCGTTCCGTTTTGTATGGCGCGGCCGTTTTTAAGAACGAATATGCGGTCCGCGAAAAGGGGCAACAGGTCGATAGAGTGGGTGGCCAGCACCACGGTCACACCCTCTTCCCTGTTCAGCGCGCTGAGCAGACGTGTCATTCCCTCCTCCCCCACCGGGTCCAGCCCCGCCGTCGGTTCGTCCAGGATCAATATCTTCGGCCCCATGGCCAACACCCCGGCCAGCGCCACCCGTTTTTTCTCGCCATAGCTCAGGTGGTGGACAGCCTTCCCCGCCAGATGCCCGGCGCATACCTTGAAGAGCGCCTCCTCCACCCTGGTCTTCACTTCCGCTTCCGGAAGGTTCATATTCCTCGGACCGAAGGCCACGTCCTCCGCCACGGTGGGGGCGAACAACTGGTCATCCGGATTCTGGAACACCATCCCCACCCTGCCATACAGCCGGGAGGAGTTCATGGACCTGATATCCTCCCCTTGCACCAGCACCTGGCCGGTCTGCGGTTTTATCAGCCCCACCAGGGCCTTTAGCAGAGTGGTTTTCCCGGAGCCGTTGGAGGCGAGCAATGCCGTGAACTTGCCGTCCTGGGCCACGAAGTCCACATCCAGCAGCGCCTTGCTCCCCTCCTGGTAGGTGAAGCATATGCATTTGGTTTCCAGGGCGGCGAGGGTTTGCTGTGTCATACCGTCTCCAGAATGATAAAGAGAGCCGCCAGCGCCAACAGCGCACCGGAGGTTTTCAAAACCCCATAGGCTCCCAGCGGCGGTGGCGGATCGTATGGGATCTCCCCGGTGTATCCGCGGACCAGCATCGCCTCTTCCACCCTTTCCGCCTTCTCCATGGCGCCCAGGGCCACGGCCCCAGCCAGCGTCCCGGCGGAGGAGAGAGACCGCCCCGCGGTGGAGTAGCCCAATCGCGTTCTCTGGGCAGAGCCGACCTCCACAGCCTTTTCGAAGATATCGAAGGTGAAGCGGTACATAAGCATGGCCACCTCCACCCATCCCTTCGGCGCCCCCATCCAGCGCAACGACCGGAAGAGATGATGCGCGGGAGTGACGAAACTGAACAGCAGCAGCACGCCCACCGCCCCCATCACCCTGGCGCAGATCAATACGCCCTGGCGCAATCCTTCATCCGTGGCGGCAAACCCTATTCCTGCGATCTGGAAAGAGCCGATCACTTCCCCCGGTGTCATGAGGGCCTTAAGGAGAAATATGAAAGCCGCCGTCCCCGCGGGGGCGGCGAACCGCAGCGCCACATGACGCGCCGGGACCGAGGCCATGTATGCGCCTGTGAATGCGGCCAGGAGCATGAGCGTGGGAAAAAGAGGGGAACTGGCGGCAAGGGTCATGATCACAGCGCATAGAGCCACAATCACCTTCACACGAGCGTCCACAGAAGCCAGCCGACTTTGGCGGATTGTAAATATATCGGAGAAAAGCTCAAACAACATCGCCATCCCCTTTGTTGGCATGGGGCGAGTCCGCCAGGAATCCGCGATAGAAATAACCGAGGGCAAAGCCACCGGCCAATCCGGCCAGCAGGAACATTAAAAGGGGAAGATCGCCCATGCCGTCGAACATCCCCGGCGCCGGCGGCCTGCCAGCTTCGGTGGCGATTTTGCCCACAATAGTCTCGTCTATCCCGGCCCATTTCTCCTGGGCCGCCATCACCATGGTGGAAACAAGAGTCATCATGTCGCCACCCCCATTCGATCCATATCCGCCACCTCCGGTCGCCGCCGCATGATGAAGCTGTATGCCCCGGCGGTAATAAAGCCTTCCAGGACACCCAGGGGAATCTGGGTGGGGGCGAAGGCCGCCATGATCGCCAGGAACATGGAGAACCATTCCCCATTCCGGGCCAGTGCCAGCGCCATGAACAGGGCGGTGCCGCTGTAGGTGGCCCAGTTGGCGATCAACCCTGCGGCGAAAGCGGAAGCCCACGTCCCAGCGCCCAGGCGCTTGCCCAAATGGAAAACGGCGTATCCTGAAAATCCGCCAATCACTCCCATGGACAAGGTGTTGGCTCCCAGGGTGGAAAGCCCTCCGTGGGCCAGGAAGAGCGCTTGCAAGGTCAGCGCCACGCTGGCTATGAGAGCGGTGATGGTGGGCCCCACCAGAATGGCCGCCAGCCCCACCCCGCAAGGATGGGCCGTGGCGCCCACCACCGGGACAGGGATGGGCATACACGATATGACAAACACGGCGGCGCCGGTCAGCCCGATGAGGGGCTTGAAATGAATCGACCTGGCGCTGCGGATCCTAAGCTCGCGCAAGCCCATGAACACGAACGGCGCCACCACCAGAAACCATATCCCCGCCCATGAAGCGGGGAGTATCCCCTCGGTGATATGCATGGCCGCCGCTTTTGGCGCCCAGGCCACCATGAAGGCGATGAACAACGCCGCCATCATCGGCACTTGCTTCTTTTTCATGTCAGTCATGGTGGTGGTGACAATGGCCGTGGTCTTTATTGTATTTTTCCGCCTCGTCCGGATCCATGGCCACGAACTCCTTCTCCCCGGCAGGCAGCGGAAATTTGTCGCGCGGGTCCAGTTTCATCTGGCGCACATCTTCCAGGCCCTGGCTCTCGGCGATTCGTTTCTTCACCAAAGCCGCCAGGCTCTCGTCATACCCCAGATGCTTGCCCAGCACCAGCCTCACGCCGGGGTATGCCGCCGCTTCGGCCTGCATCATCTCCGGAATGTCCAGCCGCATATGAAGGCCCATATGCAGAAAGTAGGGAATCAGGATGATCTCCCTGGCGCCCATATCCGCCAGCTTTTTGAGCGCCTCGGGGAAAAACGGACCCCTGCGGGACATGTGGCACACCTCCACCGCCATGAACTCCTCCTCCTGTCGCAACTGGTCGGCCACAGCCTCCATCCCCTGGGATGCGCCCCGCACCCGGGAGCCGTGCCCCATCAGGATCACGGCAGGCTTCATGCCATTTGCACCCATGGTTTCACTCCCCATGTTCGCCAGCCAGGATCAACAGCGAGTGGACCACGCTCACCGCCAGGGCGCTGCCCCCCCTTCGGCCATCCAGGGCGATATATGGCACATCCAGGCTCATCAGCTCGCGCTTGCTTTCCACCACGTGGATAAAACCCACAGGCATGGCGATCACCAGGGCGGGGCGCACCCCATCCTCGGCGATCATCCGGCTGATCTCCATCAGGGCCACCGGCGCGTTGCCGATCACAGCCACCCCACCATGGAGAATCTCTTTTGCCTTGCGCGCGGCATAGAGCGAGCGGGGCAATCCCGCCGCTTTGGCCTCCCTGGCCACTTCCGGATCGGCTACAAAGCAGTGAACATCCTCTTTCGTGTAATCAGGATGCACCAGCGCCAGCCGGGCCGCGGAGATACCGGCGCGGATCATGTTGGAGTCGGAATAGAGCGGGCATTTGCGACGGAAAGCGGCGATGCCGGATTCGATGGCGCCATGGGAGAAACGGACATCGTCCATCATTCCAAAATCGGCGGTGGTGTGGATCATCCGCCGGGTCACCACCCATTGTTCCGGGGTCATGGTGTGGTGGCCCCGCTCCCTGTCGATAGCCTCGAAGCTCATCTCCTCGATGCGCTCCGGAGCTATGGGGTTATCCAGAAATTCGTATATGGAAGGTCGGGCCGCCTCCCTGGTCTCATCGTTCATCCTTCTTTTACCTCCATGATTTGTTCCGCAAACTTCGCCGTGGCCCCGGGCGCCGAGGCGAAATGTATATGGGCATAGCTGGCCAGGGTGCGGCCATGCTGATAACCTTCCTGTGATTTCTCTCCATTCCGCGGGCGCACCAGCTCATAGGCCTGGCTCCACTCCGGTTCCGCCATCGGATCCTCCATCAGCTCCGAATAGTGGAACCTGTGGCCCCGCAACCTGTCCCCCGCCGCTCCGAACAGGGATGGACGGGTGAGCCTGGCTTCCACATAACCGAGCGCCCGGAACCTGCCCAGCATCCTGGTCCATGCGGCAAGCTTGCCCACCATCGGCCATTTTTTCCCTTCACCATCCTCCACTCCCCGGGAGAGATAGATCAGGCCGCCGCATTCGGCGTATACAGGCCTGCCGGAGGCGAAAAAGCTGCGCACATCCTGCAGCATAGTTTCGTTCCCCGCCAATTCCTCGGCATGTTGTTCCGGATATCCCCCGCCGTAATATATGGCGTCCAGTCCTTCCGGCAGCTTCCTGTCACTGATGGGGGAGAACCGCACCAGTTCCAGCCCGGCATCCTCCAGCGCCTTCAGGTTGTCCGGGTAATAGAAATGGAAAGCCGAATCCCACGCCACGCCCAATCTGGCGCGATATGGGACTGGCTGCTTCTCCTCCGATACCGCCCCGGCCATGGGTGGGGCCTGCCGGGCCATGGCCATCACCGATTCCAGATCCACCTCCTTTTCCACCCCATCAGCCAGCATATCCAGCTTCTCCTCCACATCCCCCCTTTGGGTGGCGGTGACCAGACCCAGATGGCGGCTTTTCAGCTCCGGGAATGAGCCCCGGACGATTCCACCCAGCAGTGGTGGGGCGCCAGGCGTTTCCAGGGCGGCTTTAAGAAGTGTGGCATGACCAGGAGAGCCGACCTTGTTGGCGATAACTCCGGCCACTTTCACTTCGCTATGAAATCCGGCATACCCCATCGCCATGGCGGCCAGGCTGCCTGCCATGCCTCCTGCGTCCACCACCAAAATGACGGGAGCCTTCAGAATGGAGGCCATCTGGGCGGTGCTCCCCTCCAGGGAGTTGGGGGCTATGCCATCGAACATCCCCATAACCCCCTCCACCACTGCCACATCCGCCCCTGCGGCGGCCTGGCTGAACAACGAGGTGACATAATCCTGACCCATCATCCAACCATCCAGGTTGTGGCACTGCCGCCGCGCGGCAAGGCGCAGATATGTGGGATCCAGGAAGTCCGGCCCAACCTTGAAAGGAGCGACCCTTAGCCCTTTGCGAGTGAGCGCACGGATCAGCCCCAAAGAAAATGAAGTTTTACCCACGCCGCTCTGGGTTCCCGCTATTACGATTCTGGGTATTTTCAGCATGGTGACAGGCAGAATGAAGTTTGTCGTGGAACGTACAACAAAGGCTGAAGAGAGGACGCTGTATGGAATAGTGGACGGGACAGGGGCGAATCAGAGGGTCGAGCGTTCATAAATCCCAGCTCCAGCAAGATAGCTGTTACGCTGGAACGCCGATTTCCATTCCCGCGAGCAAGGGTGTATGTCCACGTAAAACCCTTACAAAAGTCGGCCACGGGCGAGTCTTCTGGCTCCGGGTTCGTCCTACTGGCCGACCTTCCCG
>Ga0224511_10000732_pt1 | contig 17169 bp, 3 predicted proteins | sample SF_May12_sed_USG_2_FD_169988 | JGI IMG/M metagenome (GOLD analysis project Ga0224511, IMG submission 169988) | Sediment microbial communities from San Francisco Bay, California, United States - SF_May12_sed_USGS_8_1 | ecosystem: Environmental > Aquatic > Marine > Sediment | place: USA...
GGCATTGACGTTTACAATTCATAATCCCTCTTCGGCTAAAGAATCTAGACTTATAAGATATAAAAAAATAATATTTTCACTCAGTTGTGTTTCTTTCGAGTCATTATCTTGTGTAGATGTTCACGTTAGTCTTAACAAGACACATTTATTAACATTTTAAGTATGTTATTAATAAAATGTTCTATATCGTGTTTAGTAACCTCTATGTGTTCAAAGTGTGTATAAAGTTGGACACAACATAATTATTTATGTTGGCATGTACTTTTTATGTTTTAGAAAAAACAACTTTTATTTGTTTTGCAAATTTGCCGATGTTGAATTATAACACGAAAACCCTCCCTTTCTGAAGTATTGTAACACATTACATTTATATACTTTCAGGGAGAGCGGTTCTGACAATGAAGCAAAGCACGTAGATAGTTCTAAGCACAAACACAAACCAAAGAAATCAAAATCAAAAAAGACTTCAAAAGGCAAGAAGGGCAAACAATCAAAGAAGGCTAAACACAAAAAAGACACACCAAACGTCGAAGTTGATTCCAGTGACGACGATTCAGGTGTTGATGAAGATGACGTCAACGGTGACGTCAATAGTGTTGACAAAAACGACAACAACGTGATAAGTGAACTTGCCCAATACAATACGGATACCGGAAACGGAAATAGTGAACAACAGGTCAACCACGTGACCTGGAGTGATCACGTGACGGAGGAGCATGAACTTAAGGGTCACGTGATAAGTGATCAAGCGCAGCAAAGGGCTTCCAAGAAACTTAAACAACACAAAAACAAAGACAAAGACATGAAAAGTTCACATAAGTCAAAGAAACATACTCAAGGAAAAGTCTCCAGTGATATTAAAACAGTCACCGACGCACATGCGTCCTCGCAAGATTCGGGTATCCAACTTACAGACGAATCACCGCAGGAAACCAATACCAATCATGTGACAGACGGTGCTACAGATGACGGTCATCCGGAAGAAAGGTCCGACTCTCGTATATAAACAATCGACTGTATTTATGCTTGTATTTAAACTTTCTTTATATATTTATTATGTAGCTTTCATTTACACTGCATTAGACAATATCAAAGAAATGTATTAGTGAGACCAGTGTTTTCATATTGTACTGTTTGAGATGCGTCTACTGATTTACAGGTTGATATTATTATGCACGTACCTGTTTCTACCAAAGCGAAACATGTGCTTAAAGCACAATATATATTTTTACTAAATACATATTAAATGCATTTGGAGGTATAAAACATCATTCTATATATAATAAACCTCGTCAAAGATGTAATTACAAAACTCGATCGAAGAAAGGTTTTGTTTACCAAACCTATTATATTTGAAAGTTCGATAGTAAGAACTCTTTTGATAGGTTGGCATATCTGTTGTAGCAATAATACTGCACTGAGTCGGGAAAATATAAAAATGACAAATCATATCTGTTAAATTTAACAAGAAGTTAAATTGTTTATAACAATGCATTTTCAATTCGCAAATATTATGTTCAGTAGATAGTCATCAAGGAAGACGTTAAGTAACAAAGAACCTCTTATGAGTTCCATAGCATTTCGTTGTATTTACGTGCGGCCTTTTGATGTTTGATCCCACAAAGAATCCCACGCCTCCGGGAATTTAAACCCTGACCTTCTCTGTTCATTGTTTACAGTTTAATCATCTTGCATAGTAGGTGACAAGTATTTTGGACAGTTTTCAATTGATGAAAGATAACTCATAGATTATAGCATAGACCTTGTAACAAAAGAATCAGAAACTACTTAATTACATTTTCAAATTATTGACCTTGAGTTGCTTTTATATATCTTATACTCTCTACGACACATCACCGTATTACGTTTTTGCTTTGATTAGTTTGCTATCTAGCCTGTATAAAGCATGTCTTTATATAGCATGTTGTATGTTAAGGATTATGTTTGCACGTGCAGTCTCTGTTTGTCGAGTGTAGGCATTGCCTTCACGTTTATTTCATAATTTTGTGTTGACAATACATTTCGCAAAGTCGTTTATTGCGTCCAGATACATGTAGACGATCAGCCTTTCATGACTGCTACATACTTGCCTAAACTAGCCAGTTACCCACATCAAAACAACTCATGTATTATATAAATAATATATTTATAATATAATATATATCTCAAAACTGTTATGTTATTAGTTTTTCAGGGCAAAGTAATGGGGCAGGACTCTGTGGTTACCAAATGCGGTAGTTAATTAATGTCTAATCTGTGATATGATATTTGTTATTTTATTGACAATAAAAGCATATAACAAAATTATGTTTATTGTTCTGTTTTGTATAAAGTATCAGTAACAAAACTGATGAAAAGGAAAGCCCTCAGAAAGCATAGCCTGCACGAGAAAACAGCAGCTTCGGTTCTATTGAAGCTGTTCAACAGTTGTAATTGTTGATGCCACACCACTGCCCCCTAGCGCATGAGCAGAACTCCATTTTCAAATGTAAACAAAATACATGTACACTCCATGATCCCTGAGAACCAGAAAAATATAACTACACAATGATGTAGTACGGGGCGACTTTTTACAGCCGCCACACAGGCACTGCAAGACACGACAAACTGCTGCATATAATAATGAATCACAGTATGAAGCTCATTCAAACTAAAATATATTACATTTTGTACACATGCAAGGGAATATCCATAATTACGTTAGAATATTTTATATGTATAATTTTATTACACTGCAAAACGATTTTTAAACAAAACTACTGCGTTCACTATTACTGAGAAGAGTGTGTAAGGTTTGTCAACAATATATCAAAAGAATAGATTATGAATTTTAACATGGCTTTTTATGGTTATTTTAGAGCGGGACGTAACTCTTGAAAAATAAAATGACATAGATATACGAGTTATGTCCCCACAAGGACAACATAATATATTGAAGACACCACTTGCCAATGGCGGACTAAAGTGGGTAATGCATGGTTCCACAAATGTGTAATCTCCGCCCACATTCGCTGAAATCCATTGTTCATGTGATAAGGTTTATCACAAACAGGAAGTACGCTTTCTATTGTATATAATAGGTCAGAATGTCACCTGACAATATATCCCTAATCCATTGGATTAAAATTGACCATGTACTGTCATGATTGACATGTGTGGAACTGTCCATTGGCGCCCTTGAATCGGCGCCTTTGAAGCGTTCCAAGTAGTGGATTTTGTTTGGTTGACTTAGCGCCGTTGTGAACACTTTTACGTCTCATTATGGATATGTTTTATTATTATTATTATTATTATTATTATTATTATTATTATTATTATTATTTTTATTATTATTATTTTGGGTTGGATGGTTGATTAAACGCCGTTTTCAACATTGGCTAGGTTTTATCGCAGCGGTCAGTCCACTAACCAGCGTTCACCAGTAGGCCTACTAGCCGCCTTATTTCGCAAGCGACTGACTGCTTCCTCATATGGGAGAGCTGTGATGGACAACTAAACTTTACTTCTAGGGATGGCGTATGATCTGTTTATCAACTTTTTTTTGTTAATATATCAATAAAATGTTATTTTATCGTCAAACAGAATGAAATTTTAACGCCGAAACATTTTGTTAAATAAATCAAAAACGTATACACGTCATGTATCGATTAAAATGTTGACTGTCACCAAAAGTCAATATTCATATACACATGGCTACTAAAAAGCCGGGATCCGGATTATTCTGATGTGAAGCGAAATAACATTTCAGAAATAAATATCCCTCTTAATACTCATTTTAAATCGGCGTTCAGTGTTGTTGACGGTACACTTTCTTTTGTGTCTTCTAGATAATTATTGAGTTTTATAATTACTTACATTATAATACACCATTATTGCCATGATCGTACACCGTTCGTTTAAGTTAACCACTCCTGTGAGAAAAAATAACGAATACGTTGACGCGTGAATTCATTCACACCTGCATAACCAAAGGCGTTATGCGTGTGTCAACATGACCTTCTAAATTTTAATTCAAATACGAAGACGCTGACGCATGGACACATTGACATCTGAATCCCCATAAGCGTTATACTTATGTAAACATTTCCTCATCAAATTGATTATCGGAATAGCAATACAGTTTTTCTTATGTTGTTTCACAGTGTACAAGCATTAACATTAATTTATATGGAGATTTGAAATGACAACTAGGACTTTAAGACCTAAACATATAAACTTGTGTGTTCTTGTAACAATAACTTAAAGCTCGTGTTTCACTTATGATGTATTTTAATTTGCAAAGATAAAAGAAATCAAAATACACAGCAGTATTTCACAGATTATTGAATTTCACTGAAATCCCTCGTTGTCGAAAAAAAATGTGAAAAGAATACGCGCGTCCTCTGGACCTGGAACGATTTCCCGGTTTATAAAAAAAACGCAAAATTTTCCCTTCATCGCGCACCTTGTTAGAGTCAAAATAACGCCGCAAGTCTATGGGTCATTCTAATTTAAGAACAATGTTTACAAAATAAAGCGTTGGAACGGTTAAAATTGATTGCAAACCAAGTGTGGTATAACAATTCTATACTGACATTTCTTTGAGTGGGAAACGTATCATTAATCAAGTTTAATGTATATTGATATACATTCTTGTACATGTTATGATTGTTTAATCTTTGATGATATTTTATTTTAAAATGTGCATTTCAACATGTGTTGGATAGGAGCTTTAACATGCGGCTAGTTATTGTTCTCTTTATTGTTTTAGTCATTAGTATGAGATATACTAAACAATCGCAAAAATGTATTTGAAAATAAAAATATGAATGCCGAAAGGTTCCAAAATCAGCGGGATTTTCGGGATAACTTCGGGAATATAAACAAACAACAAATCCAGCAAACAAACGAACAATTGACACACAGACATGCACATACATTTATTGTGATGTGTTTTAGATGCATATGCCAAGCAAACTTCATGTAGCCTTGTTGTTTACAAATCGCAATACATTATGTGATTGATATGGTATAGATAGTAATGAAAAGGGATTGCGCATCAAGGTTCCATTCCGAATTTCCACTATTGCGTTAAATAATCAGGAACGCTCTCAAAAGAAAAGAATAACACCTTCATAAAAGATAAACATAAAATATTTATAAACTATAAAACGATAATAAATAAGGAACACAAAATATTTTCATTTAGATTTTAATAACTGCAGTTTATTCCTAACTCTAGTGTGGTCATACATTCAATATCGGTCATTCGCAGTCATGGTTTATTGTCACTCATGACAACAACCTTAGCAAGTCTATGGCGTACTTATGTACACAAAGACACACATTTTATGGCTTCTGATATAGAACACGCGCATGCGCGGAATGACCACAGTGTGCAAAGAAGAGTTTAGCCTCAGGGATCGCACTCCTCGTCGTCCCCAAACGGGCAGTCAATGGGAGGAGGAGCAGGAGGATCGGGAGGAGCAGTTTCACACAGTTGTTCCTGAAAATTAACGCATGAATGTCCTAAGGTTGGTAAATACGCTTACGTTACGTTATGCATGCATACTCATTAAACGTCTTTGTGCTGCCTATTCTATATTCATTAACATATTAACTATATCCTACTTTTATTGTTTTATATTGTAATTGATTATTTTAAATTGATAAACAATATGTTTTACAGTTTACTATTTGATGGTTCCACATGTTTAATAAATGGTTTGCTATTGAAAGAAGGACACATTGAAATTGTATTTAAGTAAAAACTATGCCCCTGAAGTAAACAGATGTCTGAGTCAGTTATCTTGCCGTAAGCCACGAGATGTTGAGTACAAAACCTAATGTTACCATATTACATATGCATTTATAAGTGAGAATAAGTCTAAATAGAGGAGACCCTGAATAACAAACCTTATTGATGCATTTCGTGCCTCCGACGCACAAATACTGTGTGGGTTGGCATTTGCAACCTGGTGCTAAAAAGACACATAGAATACTTTGAAAATGTGTTAAACATGCGACGTCTGTTTTGTTTAATCAGTAGTGTTTACATCTTACTTTTTAACCACAATTAAGCAGTGAATATTACTCCCGTAAATACGACTAACTGCCATCAGATACAAATATCCATGCTTGATAATATATTACAGAAAGAATGACTGTGTTTTAAAAAGTGTTGGTAGCACATTTGGGTTTTGTTTGTTTAAGTGTCAATGCATGAAACATTTAAATAGCTTGACTACAACATATATTTTTAGTTAACTTAGTTGTCGACAGGTAACGCATTAGACTCCTGTGCCGGAGGTTTCGGGTGCGGTTCCCTTGTCAGACAAGGATTTTTATGTTTGCTTTAGAATGGTCAAGTTACTGAAAGTATTCCAAAATGGTCGATACCCTCAAAAATCCCTCTCGGCAGTGATTGGTAGCCACAGCGTTTAATCTGGTTCAGTTGTCTCTTACAAACCACTCATATAATGTAAACCAACGAACGCTGGTTCCACTGATCGACGAAAATACAACTTACCAGTGTCGAAAATTGCGTACAAACAACGAACCAACCAACAAACAAATAAACTCACGGCAGTAAGTTTCGTCATCGCCGTTTGGGCAGTCTTCACTTCCATCGCAGACGTTTGTACGATCAATGCAAAGGTTCGAGTCCTCACACAGGTACCGGCCCTCACCACACATGCATACAGGCGCTGAAAGATATGAACGCGTAGAAAGACACATGCATTGCATAACGTACGTCGACACTCGAAGACTGATGCCGATATACACATATTAGCAAGAACAGATATCTGAACTCACCAAACAAACACAAGAAACTGAAACACACACACCCACACGCACGCGCACACACACATTTATAGTACTACGTTATTGTTTTCATACATACAGCAGTTCGTTTCATCTTCGCCGTAAGGGCAGTCAGGGGATCCATCGCACACCTTGGCTGGACTAATACATGTTTCCCCGTCACTACAGCGGTACAGCCCCGGACCACAGTGGCATGTGGATGCTGAAGTGAAGTAAGAGGTACAATTATCCTTATGATCTGAGACATAGACTACAGGCCTTGTGCAATCGGGCAAAACCCTCTTTCTGACACTGTGACCTACTTGTAAAACTATCCGGAATCATTAAAGTCATTTGGGTGGACAATCCAAGGATAGTTTGAATGATTTCCAAAATGTAAAATATGGAAGCATCGAATGGTCCATTATTTTAACATCATAAATCATGAGGTGCATGGGTCTTGAGATATTTGACGAAAATATTTAAGTTACTATTGACCAGATCAATTTGTCGGTTGGGACATGTTCTTGGTGTATGGAGGTAACATGCTTGTGTCCACCAACACCAACCAATAGGAAGCGCAGTTATAAGTTGTATGTACTTTTGGTTAAACCGTATGTCTAGCTTGTTTGGAGTTCGGCTGTTTGCTCGATTTGTCGCCCTTTTCAACACTGAGGTTCATATGACGTCTGGTCAATTCCATCTAACCAGCTTTCCAGGGTTCACCAGTACAATTCTATTAAATCCGCGTCTCAGCACGATTAAGGAGTGATGGCCAAGTGAACCGGACATAGATCTTTGAATGGTTCCTATCACTGGGCAGAATGCTAGCCGTTTCGGGTTGGTTTCGAAGACTGACAGTCGAGTTCATTGCTCTCAACTGACTAAGCAAAGTTGTTCTAGTTACACAAAGTACTGCTCTGCATCCAATTAAGTGCTAGTACTAGGTTAACGGTCATAGTATGACCTTATTAGTGTTGGAGACAGTTAAAAATCAAGCACCAATCCCAATCTACAGTTCTATGAGTCTTACGGCACAATTCCTCGTCTTCTCCGTCATGGCATTCACGTTTCCCGTCACAAAGGCGCCCACACCTCTTCCTGTCAGAGCACAGTATCATTCCCTTGCTGTGGCAGTAATCAGCCGTCAACCCTGAAGAATACGAACGACAGAAAGTAAAGGAATGGGCGAGAATTTTTAGTAAGTTATTTGATTATTTGGTCGGTTGAATAAACACCCTTTTTAACACTGATTTGGTTATATCAAAGCGGGCAGTCCAGTGACCAGCTTTTCAGAGTTCACCAGTACTGGCCTTTTTTCTCCGCAAGCAGCTGTTGAATGACTGAACCGGACAAGGGCAATGTGGACTAATAATCATCATGGAGAAGGTTTGACCAAAGAGACCGAGATACACAATGCTAAATATTATGATATAAAGTATAAAACAAAACTTGGTCAAGATGATGATGACCTACCACATCCCTGCTCATCCGCCCCGTTACCACAGTCGCTGTGGCCGTCACAGACACGGCTGGCGGCCAGACAGACCGCCTTGCCGTACTCCCCACCGTCCGTGCACACAAACTGACCGGCGCACTCATCAGACGCTATGAAATATTGAAATATAATGCGGTCAAACGTTACTATAATTTAATGATGTTTTTTCCAAATGTTATAAAAAATCTTGATATCAAATATACCTTATGGATCAAATACCAAAACATGTCAAAATTCATTATCTGTTGTAAGTCACACTTAAAATACCTTTCGAAATGGCGTCTTTGTAACATTATTTAATTTTTTATGGTAATATTGCTAGCAAAGGAACAAAATGCATTATTTACGGATAACTTGCGGAGGTAGTATGTACACCGGTAAGTACTGCATGCCGTACGTCTTGTGTCCGTACTTTTTGCCGTAGGTCATGCTACCGTATGGTTTATTGTAGATGTTTGTCAAGTACGCCATGTTGCCGTAGAAATACGGTAGACTCGGTTTCGGTTTTCCGTAGGTGTGACTGCTCTCGGCAACACACACCCAGCTTAGCACCATCAGCCAAGCAAACGCGCGCATCTGGTTTTAAAACGTAAATGCGTTTTAAAGAGAATAATAACGATTTACTTTGAATCTTCACAATTCGCTACTCTCGGTACGACACTAGTAAAGGGAACGGTTAAAAAAGCTAATCCAATTTCGTTCTCCTTCGCGTTGAAAACAAATACAGCAAATTGAATTAATACATGCCAATTGATAACCAAACTGACATCTGTTCAACATTATAAAAATTTCAGTCAGTTCATTAGAAAATTATATTATTCTCAGCATTGCCAATCCTCTGTTTACCTGTCGGAATCTTTAAAAGATGAAATAGTCTGGGTTTTAAGTGTAGCGTGTCGTTTTTTGACTTAACGAAACTCAACATGTCCAACGGCCAAAACATGGTAAGCCAAAATCTAAAAGCATTCCTTTGAATCAATTAAATTTAATTAATTTCAAATAGAAAAAGTACAAATCATTTCATTTACAAGCAAACATGGAAATCATTTTGGTTCTTAATCTTATCCCTGATGTTAAGCATTCGTTAAAAAATTGTAATGATTTAAAAATAAATCGGCTTTATCTAAGTTTACATCGTTTTGGCCGAATACATTGTCTGACCCTTTAATACCATGTCATAATGACATACGAAAGCTATAAGGTAAACATAATTCTCTTGCACTTGCGAAACAGCTATTGTACTGACTGCAAACTAGTTTTGTATTGTTCGACAGGGAATCTGTACTTGTAATGGCGTAATATCTACCCTGCTTCAAATTTTTTACATGTCCAAGTATTTAGTATTTGATCATTTAGAGAACTGCTATTGAAAGTGTCGTTTTTCCTCGACAATTTTGTTATTTAACAAATTTAATATAATTGAGTCCATTGAAATAAATTTAATGGGTTTAAATCATAGGTTATAAAAGTCAAATTAAAAGCTATGTTATATGAAGACGATAAACGCGCAACTTACTTCTAACCTCGAGTGTTTTTGTCACAGTAATTCCTTGATGTTCAAATCACAAAACCTATGTACTAACTGAAGATATTTAAAATTCAAATGTTGGATGTTGAAAGTTGCTGCTGGCCATTTTCTGCTTGTTTAACGTCATGTGAAAAAAGCATATTATATGAACATAATATAGGATGGTGAACCCCTCCCCCATTTTTTGCACGCAGTATTCAGGTGGTTTAGACCGTACGCAGTATGCATAGGGCCGGTACGCAGTACGCAAAAATGCCTTTATATCGTACACAGCTCTTTAAATTATTTTAAAAAGTTGTCATTTTAGCATGAAACACGTCAAACGTCACATGTAAACTCAAACAACTTTATTTTGTATGCTCGTGCATATTTTCGACATTTTATCGTTAAACTATTACAATTTCCTTTTTATTCGTCGCTTGCTACACTTGCAAACACTTTTTATATAACAAATTTCAAGCATTTAATATGCATTGATTCTACAGGTGTACTGTGTTTAAAAGACAACCTAATCGGGTGATGCAGTATACCTTAAATTAGTCTTTTGGTGTAAAATTTTCATTTGCAACCAAATATTAAATGCTTTAGGCGCTCGCTACAATCGCGAATATTTCTATTATATAATGAGCCCATTTAAAAACTATTTTGAATTTATTCAAAATGAACTTACCCTTAACAATGAAAACTGGGAGCCTGTTAAAGGATACCTTTTTGGACGTTTTCAAGCATAATCGTTTCCAAGCATGCCACAAATTGTTTTCTTTTTATAACTTTTTATACAAATTGAAACGACAACCAAGTAGTCTTGTTGTTTAGCGGTTCGCAGTACGCAAGGCCAAAATCAGGCCGTACTCAGTACAAAGCCATTAAATAAAACCGTACATAAGGGATAAAAGGGGGAGGTTCACCCTCAAATACTTAGCTTCAACGCACAGTTGGCTAAGCTGTTGTATGTGTTAAATTATGATCGATTTTAGGAAAAAAAAGAGTAAAATCAGTCACATGCATAACAGGTATACATATAACTATGTATATAGCGCCCCGGGTTGCAAAACATGTGAATGTATGCGTATATGTGCATAGAATGATGGTATATGGAAAGTTGTGAGCTTAAAATCACGATTTGTCACTTGTTAAACAACTCTCAAAACAACGTGACAGAATTCCCCTCCACAAATAAGGCGGCCATATCGATGTCATGATATGGTAATTCCTATTGCCCACGATATCAGTACAAGGTCTAGTTAAAACGCCTTTTGGTGATTAAAGTATGTACCATAATAAAAATATATGTTCAATAATTAAATTAATTTAAATTGTCTCTACATAAGTCTGATACATTTTTTAGTTAACTATATTCAATTAAACTTTTGGTTAAGGGAAATTTTACCTTTTATCCAATTCGAAAATGTCAAATGTTGCTGCGGGTCTTTTCTTGTTCATTTGACACCAGGTGCGCTAGCTGAAGGATTTGCTTTTTTACCGACAAGTTTGTACGATCGATTTTCATTTACTGAACATTAAGTTTATCCGAACAGATAAAATAATTCTTATAAAATATGAAAACAACTATATACACCCATATACATTTGTTAAATATCTAATCAGTCTATTAAAGCAATGTCATTTGAACTTATTGCACACACAAAATTCAGTTGTTATACACCACCATGTACAATCAACTCTCTACGTAAATACTTGACATGACCAGACATACTTGTTTAAAAAGAGGGGTGCTTATATTTTTGCAGTCACAATTGTGTAAATTAAATATCAATACAAAAACTAATGACTAAATGTATTTAATCCGTAAGAGTGGGATGGTTTTGTGTTTATCGTCTGGTTTTATTTGTTTTTCTAAAAGTCAAGGTGGAGTGTTTGACCTAGAATATAATGTGTGCTTATATGTGTGGAAATATTGTGTGAGTACGTACATACACTTGTATGCTAATGTGCGTACAAAATGACTCGTCCGATTATATCCTTTCCATAAAGACACTAGACCACCATTTGCGTGTCCACAGTGCGTTTGGTCTTATTATTTGTTCTTAACCATTCACTTCATAGTACATACCCTCCTTTTCTTTTAACGAAGTCTGAAAAAAATTAATCATCAACAAAAGTGTTATTACATGCTTACATTGAATGTTTTAAAAACGTTTTTTTCATTATAATTAATTGTTGTACGTGCTGTTACACATATGTTTAACAAAGTACTTGTGTTTTAGGTAACCACTTGATTTAATAGCCAATAAACAGTATATTTCCACCAAAAACCAACACTGGGATACAAGCCGTGAAAATATAACTTGAACAAGTTACGTTAAGTTACATTACAAATTTGTTAGTTAAAACTACTGCAACATTTAAAGTTGTATTTCTTATCTACTATTTGCGACATACACTGACATACTATCTGGTCTGAAGTAAAGTAAATTGACGTGATGAAAGCGTTTTGGGGTTAACTAACGTTTCAAAGAAGATGACTCATAATCAGCGTAAATACACAGATATTGGTGGTAAATGCATATCAAGGGATTGGTGCAACATACTTTAACTACCTTATTTTATATAACAAGTTACAATAGTTTTGAACCAAAGCCTCGAAATACAAAATAATTTAAAAACGAAAACTATCAGCGTGTGCAGTGTATCGTAATTTAGGAAAGATAATCCTGCAATTTAATTGAGCGAAAAACATACCGAGTTTTTCCCCATTGAAACCTTGCTGAATTATATCGTGTATTAGAAAATGGTATATGTGACCACTAGTGTCAGCTTAAAATTGCAGATTATCTGAATAATATTACAAAATGCTACAAAATGTGACTTTTTCGCGCCCAGTTCCTTGTACTGGCACCACGACGAAGGTGTACTTCATGAAAACTTATGTCGGACATAACGTTTGTATGACGATAACGCGTTCAGTGTTTGTCTGTATGTACATTTACCTGCCTATATTTATGTTTTATAGAATAAAATGTCAAAGTTTATGCAAATCTCAAAATGGATGTTGATATATTACTACCGGGTATCCACAAACTTTTAACAGTGTTTTTGAACATTTGAACTATTGTTATGTTCAAGGGTAGCTAACACTTGCAATGCCAATCTAATACAAGTTGCGCCTCCTGATTTTTTGCATGAATATTCATACGCACCGATTCACATCATCATACGTGTATGTATGTATTGAATATTAGTAAACTGCATTCTCCAATGTTAACCGTTTTAAAATAAGCAGCTGTTATCCAGTGCCATATATTTTTATTAATCTCTGACACATCAGAAATCAAGAGCTGAGTTTTTTTGTCCGCTCTATATTTCTCATTCAAGAGCCATCTGACCAACTTCAGGGCAGAATACACTGCCAATGCTGAATATTATCTCATAAGAACATGATACAGATATTCGCGAGATTGGCCTCATACTTTCCTAACACAGTAATGAAGAGATGTGCGAATGCCTTTAAGAATGTATTTCCTGAGCCAGTGACAGAGGGACAAACATCTTTGTAAAAGTTTAAGACAACACACTTTTAAACGTAATCTATTTGTATCATAAATATTGTGTATACTACTCCATTTTGGTTACATTCATGCTGTGTACAATTACTTTCGTAATGATAACTGTTGTAGCATATTAAGACATTTATTAATATGAATGCTGATAAGATAGCGTGTGGCTTTGGTTTGATTGTAAGTGTCCTGAAATTGATCGTGATGACAATAATGAAGCACATGTTAGGACTGCTTGTGTGTTTAGTGTGTGTTGGTGTCGCTGAGTCTTGGCTTATGCACGATGACCCGTGTTACCTAACTCCCAGATACGAGTCAGGGTAGGCGATAAGTATTCCATATATCGCGATATTGCGTCAGATTTTTTATGTTTTGCAAGTCTTTGAATTTCTATTTATAGTAAAGCCTCTCTTTCAACAAAAAGTATCGTTTACAATCACAAACACTACTTTTTTCATTTTCGAATCTAGAATTTCAGCAGACGGGTCTTGGTACACAATACAGGTAAGTAGACCATTGTTTTTACATTGTTCAAAATTTATGGTACTCTGCAAAACAATATTTATTATTATAACATCACAAAGAGGTCTTTAGCTTTTATAGTTTAAGTAACTATGACGTATAACTTAAAATAATTGACCAAACCTTTAACATATTGAATCTTTGGTCCGACTTTAGCGAAAACTGTAATTGTATTTATTCTAATTACAGAATTATAAATTAAACGTAAAAATATAACATAATAAAGATGTATATAACTGTTTGAGGGAAAACTCTCCATATTTAAAATAAAACCGATCGATAGATGTTGGATCGTTCGTTCGGGAACAGGAAACTTAGTAATATAGAAAAATGAACAAATGTCATTTTACTGATAAAAGCCACTTTAATGATGAAACAATTTTTTTGTATATTATTAACTGGACATAATGATCAGTTTTAGAGCATTGTTGAATACGAGAACGAAATACATATTTTGTTTTATAAGTAGTGACACACAGAAACCGACCTAGAGTCAATTTGGGCAAGAAATATCACGCGCCTTTAAGTCATACATGGTAGCTATGTGGCTTTTTGCAAAATTGTCTTGTGCATTTGTCGTTTCAGTAGTCTGCCGAACTAGTTATTAAGAATAAGGTCAAGCATAAGTGTGGCGTTTTATAAGCATTTAGTAAATATGTTTTAAAATGAGTTCTTCCATTTTAACAGGTTCCAGCCAATTGCTACAATGGATCATTGTATTGGACCGGCCCTACAGGGTTTGTTCGGCTTACATTTGCCAAATACAACAAGCCTGCAAGCATCTGTTTCACCGATTACGTTGGAGGAGACGCGTTGACGATAACAGATAAAACCCACGACGTGCAACTTGACCCGCTTCGCTGGGGCAGCTGTAAGTTGAAGTGATACTACATTAAAAGGAAAGCCGCACACGTATCCTAGTTTTCTGAATAATCATTTATTACCATTATCACAGAAAGCCGCTTTTACATCATTTTTGTCAACAGTTCGTATGTCTAGTGGCTTACATAATAATAATCTATTTCTATTGCAATTTACTTGAAATATACTAAACAACACTCGACCAAGTTATTTGAAACGCTAAAGTAATCAGTATACTTAAACTGATGAAAGGGAAAGCCCCCAGGAAGCATAGCCTGTACGAGAAAACAGCAGCCTCGGTTTTATTGAAGCCGTTCATCAGAAGTTATGAATGATGCCACACCACTGACGCCCCCTAGCGCATGGGCGGAACTCCATTTTCAAATGTAAACAACATACATGTACGCTCCATGATCCAAACACTTGCCATTCGTTTATTTGACCTGTGATTCTTTAACGTCCACAAGCATTACCGACGTCAACACTTGTGTACTATACAGTGGAATGTATTCCTCGTTAAGAATTGCTATATATACATTGGACCATTTTGTCGCACTTGCACCACTATTTAACGTTTAGCAAAAAATTACTTGTTGTTTTTGTCGCTGATGTTGATTATGTTCGTTCGCTCAAAACATGTTTTTGAGATATGACACGTGTTTCAGCCGTTGCGGTGTGCACGAGTCAGTCACCAGAACCCTTCGTCATTCGAGTTGACGCTTCCGAGATGTTGATGTACCTGGCCGCATTCAAGTTTGAAGTCAACGTCAATGGGAATTAATCGCTGAATGTGTATTTGGACATTGAAATAAAAACGTTCGAGACCATGTTATAAAGTAGTAAATGAATGTTGTAGGTCGTTACATTAAATGATGCGCATTTATCTCCCACATCAGACACGAGTTCTATGCTCTTGTAAACCGGTTGCATTACATAGCGGCTAATCACACATGTTACATATGTTTTTTAAATATAAAATCGAATTACATTGCAATGGGGTTTATAATTATATGTAATGATTACAAAATTAATTGTCTATATTAACAATGTAAATCAATAACCGCAATACCACATGAAAGCAAATATTAATAACCATGTTAGTGCATTTGGAACTAGGAACCACGATAAGGGTACTACATACAAACATTTATCATGCATTACTATAGGTTACATATGAGTATGCAAAGAATACTATTTTCATCATGGAATTTGACCGTAGGCTTGTGTTATTAAAACACACATTACCATGCTTTAAGTAGGACATGCCAACACTCCCAATAGAAGCGCCTTTATGAGGATTAAATTCCACTTATCTATCTGTACGTAAGCGCCGCGTATGGGACTAGATATCGTTGTAGTTCTAAATTGACGATTTTTTTTGGTTTTTCGTTTTAATTATAACAAATAATATTATCCAAAATATTACTACTTTGGTACGGTCAAAGCTAAACATTCGGGGGTGTAAGGAGATCTTGTTATAAATATCAAGTCACTGATAGTAACACGTTGATGTTCAAACAACAAGCAATCCGTTTAATTTACATATGTAAAATATTGTATAGTTATTTGAAAAGTATCTTTTTTGTCATTAAATAAAGTGAAAATTTTTAATGAGTCATTAATTAGCCTGAACACTAGCTTTTACGCGATCGAGCAGAACTCAAAGTATACTAACGATATATCTTTCACAATTAGCCGTATTGAAGTTCATGCATTAACAGAGGACATCTTAGAGTGAAGCATCAATATTTTGTCCAAAACCCAAATCAGTTTTGGTTCGAAATAAAAGTGAAAATAAAATTAGGATGTAAACAAAAGAGGTCATTTTGAACCAACACAATCCAAAACCTGTATGCGTGTAAATCATACAATATGCAGTATTTTACATGAAGGGGAAAAGAAAACACAGTTGACTTTTGAATTCACAGTTCGTCTCTTTTTCGACTGAGATTTAAGTATTATTTGTGTGTTTCTAGTGCAGATAAGAAAGCCCAACCCAAAGGGCGTAGAGCACAACAGGCAGTGACGATATAACCTTGAGAGATTGTCAAAACAAAAATGATGCAAAGGTGACAGACTAAAGTTTTAGGGCACCATGACAAATATTCAACACACACACATATACAAAACAACAACTGGTACAACATAAACAAATAAACAAGACCTCACGAACATTAATCATGAACTTTTTAAGGATGTTGCAATATGCATACTGCTATGCGGCACATATGTCTCATTCAGTAAAACACAGGTCATATGCAAAATCGCATATTATATCGTTTAGAGGCAATGCTATGTGGACATGTCGCATTTACAACAGTTACAACTACAATGACACTATCTATTTTCATTTGTAAATTTGTCTTTCGGGCAAATATGTTTTATTAATAAGACGTTTAATCATTAGGCTATACACGAAGGAACTGCGTTTATTTTGTGTATATGTTTGTTTGTTTGTT
>Ga0224511_10000733_pt1 | contig 17160 bp, 2 predicted proteins | sample SF_May12_sed_USG_2_FD_169988 | JGI IMG/M metagenome (GOLD analysis project Ga0224511, IMG submission 169988) | Sediment microbial communities from San Francisco Bay, California, United States - SF_May12_sed_USGS_8_1 | ecosystem: Environmental > Aquatic > Marine > Sediment | place: USA...
TTATGCTCGATTAATATCTTGTTAAAACTAGCCCATATGTAACTACTGTACGTTACATACTTGTCTTTGCTTCTGTTTAATTTACATAATTATACTTCTTATGTTAATACTTTGATGTTGTGAATATCTTGCATCATTATATTGTGTACATATATTGTTCCAAAAAATCCTCTTCTCAGAGGGAAATAAAGCATTGAATTGAATTGAATTGAAGATTGACGAGGCTAATTGTCGCACTGAATAATCCCTTTTGGAAGATATAAAGGTCAAATTGTCAAAACTGGGCATATATAATATATATATTATGTTTCTCTGGGGAAACACTCAGAATCTGCGGGCCCGATAACGTTAGCGTTTTGGCAAAAGATTTCCAGTTTGTTTTGTTTGTGTTTTGTTAATTATTTGGTTCTTAATTTAATTTAAACTTACTTATTTGGTTGTTCTTACATTTGTGATCAGCGAACGATCGGCAAGAGGCCCAAACAAGGTCGAACTGATACATGAAAGTCATTTTGGCGATTTATTAGTTATACACTTGTAAAATGTCAAACCTTACTAAATTCAAACATATAAACTACGTCCTTGTCTGGCAATAATCAAACACAGACACACAGGCACAGATAAAAACGGGAACGTCATGGTTATAGTCGTTTCCATAAATCTTTAGATCTACATAATAAACTTGAATATCAAAAACGCTGAAAGGTTATTAAAGATTAAAATATTATGGGTACTCACTATATGCCTAGAGATAAAAGACATGTCATAAATTTCTGTTGGTATTTTGCCATTTAAAGTATATGTCTGTAAAATGTAACATTTGAATATTAACAGAAGTCCTATAAATATGTCGCTTTAATGTCGACTTTTTTTTTTAATTTAACATTTTAACACAAAAATATGTTCCTACCAATTCATCTGCCACACACAAGAAGTTCTATATTAATTTCCATATTGATATTAAATGAATCAACATTGCAAAAGGAATTGCAAACTTTTATGTAAATAATGACTTTTGGGACAAAAACAACAACAACACAACAAAACAATATAAAACTCCTTGCAATAGCCGGGAATTGAACATGAGACATCTCGCATCATAGTCTGGAATGTTGCCTATCGACCACCGAGACAACTGAACGTAATGATTGAATTCAAACTATTTAACTGTTTTAACGTAATATGTCAACACAATCATAAACAAACAAAGCCAAATTTGCGGACCAAACGTTTCTATTGTAAAATTTTAACATGCATATATTTTGCTGTTTCTCATGTTTTCGGGAGTAGGATTTACTGCTCAAATATGGTTAAAATGTAAAATTTAAACAATTTTGGTTAAAAGATACACATGTACGGCTACGGTATACTTATTGCATAAATTTTAGACATAAACCACTGAAGAAAGCAAGATTTATTATAGTTTACATATGTTCTTCTTCAATTTTGTTTAAATATCATGAGTGGTAGAATTTGAGCTTGTCAGCTTAACATCAGTGAAAGTCGGAGTTTTATTCGTTGTTCGATATTTTTCGGTATGTTTATTTCAAAATAAAATTATGATTATCTGTACATCTGTTTCTATAAAATCCTGTTCTATTGTCAAATGTTGTGGTCGCGTTTAATACTTGAACATTGTTATGGTTATATAACATATTACTTTAATTTGTGTGCCATATACGTATATTGTTATCATTAATCAGTTCACTTTGTACTTTGGAATATCTTACAGGACTTTTACTTTATCGCAGTCAAAATCAGGAATTTGTATTTAAGGTCACCCATTACAAATTCTCTTGCGATGGCCGTAAAACTTTGTGTTGAAACGACTTTTAATAAATGGCTACTGATAATCAACCTCATTTTATTGGTATGTATGCATCTAATTATATCAAGTAATTGTTAGTTATCGGTGTCTATGTTTTTGCATAATTACTTGTTTTTAATAAATCTGAGGATATTTGTTGACTATTGTCATTCCCACATATTTGTCGTGACCATGCAATTTAATTCATTGTTTGGTCATCAGTATATAAATGTTTTTTTCATTGTAAAATGTTATACTTTGAACTGGTGTTATAATAGGCTAATATACACGGTACATGTCATGTACAAAGATTTCTGGTATATATGGATGACAATACATATTCTCCTAAATGCCGTGCAGACCGCAATGAAGTTTCTCTAAGGTTCATCGCCTTATCCAAAGTGAATTGAATAGGCTTAATTCTATATGCAACTATATTTTTTGATTTTCTGAGAAAATAGTTTGTATGTGGTGTGTATGTTGTTTCGGTTGTAAAATTTTACTTAAGCAAATACTCTCTAAAGCTTTATTAGACAACGTGTTTTATTGATTACCATAACATTAATTGTTTATTTTCTTTTGCGTTATAGGCTGAGGGTATACTTGCTCTCGGAATGACCCTCCTTTTGGTTTATTATCTGTCTCATTACGACATCCTACGAGATTTATATAGTCTTAGGTATACACATCCGTACATGAGTATGAACCCTGGAAACGAATACGTAAAGACCAGTAAGTTGTTTTAAACTTTCTTGGTAACTTTGCCTATAATTCTTTATTATTATGTCTCCCCGAACTTGGGGAAAACATATTGTTTTGTCCAATCAGTCCATCCGCCGTCACATTTTGTTACCGTTCATTAACTTACAATCTGTTTGTCACAGATACCTTAAAAATATTATGATTGGTCTACACAAGTTTTATTCTCCTAATGTTTACTGGGTCAAAGTCAAGGTCACAGGGGAGAAACATGTAAAAATGTTTTTCAATATCTTTCTAACTTTATATCACAGAAGCGTATAATTACATAGAGTAATTGTTCTGTATAAATTGAAGATTATTCTATCATAAGTATCTATTATATGTTGGGTCGCTGGATAAAGGTAAAGGGCACAATGGTAAAAATGTGCAATTATTTTCCGTTCAGTATCTTATTAACCATTAATTAATAGGCTGCTTAAGTACAATACCCCTATTGAGTTTTGGGGCAGTGCTTCAATAGTCAATGTCGCCGTATGTCACGGAAACTTCATGTATCATAGGATGAATGGAGTAGATTTTGTTTTGGGTGACAGAGGGTGAAAAGTCAGGGTCACATGGATCAGAATCTGAAAGATAAAAAGCTAAATATCATAACTTTTTATTATAGACTTTAAATTTCATAGAATAGTTAATGTGCTTGAGTATAACATTTGATTTTGGGGCCGGGTTCAAAGATCAAGGTCACAGTGGATTTTTTCCCCATTCATTATCTAAAAACCGTTTGTCACATATATTTTATTAGTCATGGGATGATTAGTTTGCTTAGAATTCCCAATTGCTTTAAGGAGTCAGTGGGCAAAGGTCAATGTCACAGGGTAAAAAATGTGGAATTTGATTCCGCTCAATATCTCTAACTATTTATCACAGGGGCTTTTGAATTTCATAGAATGATTTGTCTGCATAATTAAAAGAGACATGTTGTTTTCAAAATCAATGGATTAAAGTTCAATGTTACAGGAGTCAAAATGTAAAAAAAAATCCATTCAGTATTTTGACTTTGGGGTTAGTGGGCTAATGATCAATGTCACAGAAATAAAAAGTGTTACAGTAGTTTCCATTCGTTACCTTGCAAACCCAAAAGACATATCAGGGGGCATTGTTTTGCTTAAGTAAATATTGCCTTTGTCGTAACTCGTCTAAAGGTCAGGGTCAGTGGGTAAAGATCAGGGTCAGCGTGTCAAAGGTCAAAATTACAGCATAAGACAATAAAAAGTTTAGTCAGAGATATCAAACTTTATAGGGTATTTGCCAATGGGGAGACAAATGTTGTAGCTTTTTTGTGTTTTTAAACATCTAAAAGTATGCATTGATTTACAGTTTCTGTAAAAATATAGAAATTTAAAACCAGAGAGATTGCTGTACGTAATCACAAACCTTAACGCAGAATGTGTACTACTTAAATATCATGCGTATTGTACTGTTAACTTTAGACCATCTCGGGAACGCTGAGACGTTGTTCTTAATTACCCTACTGGTAGTAGGGGGTATTACCGTAATTGCAGTTGCTCTCGGTTGTTGTTGGATGTTCAAAGAAACTAAATTCCGTCTCGGCGTGGTCAGTATTATACATTTTACAAATTATAAATAGTATGTAGCCATTTTAGATATATTGTCCTAACAATACAATATCCTACATTTGATAAACCATACATCATAGTAAATAGTCATCATGTTCGCAAATGAATTTAACATATTTAAATGTTAGTTTAAACACTACATACAACTAATTTACTCTAAAATTAATATGACATGGATTTTTTTGTTTCAACTAAATGAGTAAAACTAAAATACATCGGCAAGAAATAAGTTGGCAAAAAACAATGTTTTGTTTCAGTACACGTCAGCGCTTATTCTGGTCACGATTGCTGCAGCTGGTCTTCTAGTTCTTTCTGCCTACTATAACACCAAGGTAGTACATATTACTGTTCTTTTATATGATTTGTTTATGCGGGCATGTAGTTGTATGTTTACTAACTGTAAGTGTTTACAATGTCTTGCATAATATTGTGAACATATTATTACGTATACGATGCATGACAGGTACTTTCTTTGTGACAACAACTTAACGAGGTCTTAATCCATTACAAACCTTAAACTCTCTTTAATATTGTTTTGATAAGTTGTCTTCCAGTTTCGACTCACTTCTTTGAATGACACATTTTGTATAAACGCAACGAATCAAGAATTTTTTTTTATTCTTTTAAGGTGAGACATGATGTTAAGGACGATTTAAAGAAGAACATTCGCGAATGGTACGGTGAGAGTTCGAGGTTCACAGCTAAAATAAACGCTCTACAAGGAAAGGTATGGCCGCTATTACATGTGTCCGTAAGTTGACGGATAGCCATCCGAAAGGTGTCCGTCAAAACGCATGGTACTTATTACATGTGTCCGTAAAGTCATGCGTTTAAAATCCCTTGGCCTCATAGATTACCATGTAAAAATTGAATTTGTTCGTTTTTATTTGCTAACTATATAGTTCATTTTTAACAAATGTGATCGCATTATAAATTATATATATCAATAGAACACACTAGTGTCACTTTAATTAATGTATTTATACTGTCTCAAAACAACACTTATTTTAACGACTGTAAAATATTTCTGCTGTCAAAGTTTTGGGGCATTAAAAGTTGTGCTTTCTAGCTATAACTCAATTAGAATTTAATGTATTTTTTCGCATTTTAGCGAAGTTTCACTTCAAATTATATATCAATTTAAGTAAAAACCTATGCGTTACCTGTCCGTCATCTGTCAAAAATCGCTCACTGAGCGAAACAAAACGGACACCTGTTCGTTAACGGATAGCAAACGCATACATGTAATAGACCCAACGATTTCTTCGTTGAGCGATTTTTTGACGGACAGCCTTGCGTCAATTTGACGGACACATGTAATAGCAGCCTAATTAAGTGTTTACCTTATAAAAATTAATCATATACCAAAACATCTAGATCGAAAATATCCAATTATGCCCAACATTCAAATGTTAATATTAAGTTCGCATTATAATAAGATTTAAAGGAATCTCTATTTTACTAGCAAATTATACATAAAGAGACAACAGTTTAGTGAAAATGTATTATTACATCTATCTGGTAAATTGAAGCTTCACCACATGAGAACAAAATGGATCGATAAAAATTGCCACATTGTAATATTTTGTCTCCATGTGTCCCTATTCTATCTGAAATACAGGTAAACAGGAATTTATTACCAGTAATGTATTGGTTTTAAGTCATATTTATTCTTTCTAAATTGCATTCGGTACATCACATTGCTCATGTCATCTTTGCCAGGCACACTATACCCACAGGGCACAAAATTATTATTTGTGCTTATTGTTCACTACCGATCGTATCCGATTGAACTTCGATGATGCTTCTCTATATGCTTAAACAACACGTTAGTTAATAATACATGTATGACAAGTATACTTTTAAGAATGAAAGTATATTTTGCTGAAGATATTTTTCTTGCGGCACAGCTGTTCAGGCTCGCTTTTGACCATTCATGCGTTAAAATTAGTTTTTGCCAATGCAAAACATCGTAGGCGAAAATTTGTAAACAACATATTTTAGAAAAGCTCTATGATCAGCTGAAACCAGTTTCATAGACTGTTTGACACACCGTCATTAAAATGTCTGTAATTGAGATTCTAGAACGATGTCTTTGGATGAACTATTTCGGTCTCATTAGTTTTGACGGATTTCTGGCGATGATCTTAACGACAGTACGTTTCAATAGAAAATGTATTATGCTTTACCCCAATTGCATTTATTTATATACTGCAAAATTTATAGTTTAATTGACTTGAATATGCAGGGTACCAAGGTGCGTAGTAGGTTCAAGTTATATAAAGGAAACAACTGTCTTTAATATTATTTGATTTGCGTCATGGAGTAATAGCTCAGAAATGCAAAATATCTTTCAAAAGTCCTCGCATGCCATGGGTTCTAAAACAACATGGAATCTTCATCATTTTTAATTCATTCCCAGTTTGGCAATAATATATTGAAATGTAGTTCTTGTTATATAGTATATTGTCAACAGAACGAGTGTTGCGGTATCGACGGCTACAGAGACTTTGTTCAAACAAGTAATTGGGTACAACACAACAGCAGCCTTGAACCGCTTCTTATACCGCCCTCTTGCTGCGATGGATACTATTCATACCTCATAAGCCACCTCCCAAAAGGGAATTTCAGCTGTCTCAGAGTGTTTACACAGGTATGAACCCAAAATCTTAAACCGTCGAGACACGATTCTATTTTTAAACAACATAACATACATTTGATTTTTAAAATGAATTACATACAGATGTCACAAATTAAATAATTTGTTGCTAAAAACATTCATGTTGTTGTTTTTCTTACAATAAAAGTTTTTAATTTAAATATAATAAACTTCATCATAACAAACATCTTTAAACAGTTAGTATAAAGTTCACAACATGTACACGTGTATGTACAACATTGTAATGTGTGTTTTATTCTTAAAGTATATTTTTACATATACAGTAAATGCCTTTTATTACTGTTCACTTTTGCACTGTTAATCGACAAGGATTGCGTTTGATTTAAAAATAAAATTAATGAATATTTAGTTATAAAATGGAGCACAGCAACTCGCAACACAGTTCTATGGTTACCAATATTTTGAAAACAATATAAGTATGTTCATTGAATATTTAAGGGCGCGTTGACCCTCGGATAAGTAAATGGCATTGCTTAATTTCAAAAACAATTATTTAAAATTAACTTTTTCATTACCAAATTCTACGAATTATTTGAACAGCTCTCGTATATATTAACGCATTTTATATAGCATATTTTATTTTTTTACGCTTTGTTTTAGCCATGTGGGAAAGAGGTCGACTCTTATTACAACATACTGATGCTACCGATATCTAGTGTCGCAAGCGGTATCTTGGTTGTCGGGGTAATCATTTTGACATATGTTTGTTTGTTTGTTTGTTTGTTTTTTATTGTTTGTTTGTTTGTTTGTTTGTTTGTTTGTTTGTTTGTTTGAATTTTACACCTGCTTTTGAACTAAACAACATAGATGTTTCGACATTTTCAATGATGTTTTTCGTGTTTTCAGATAATCGGCATCATTCTGGCTTGTCGTATCTTCAGAGCAATTCGGAAACCCCTTACAGGCAGTACAGAGCCGTCTGATCATTACTCAGATCAAGGCATCTATCTTGAAATTACAAACTAATCTCATATGTAGTATGATATTATACGAGCTTCCTCAACGCAATGATGTGACATCTAAAGTATGCAATAAAACTTTATTACATAACTAGATATATCACTTATAAACCCTGCGACATCAGCTCTCTTCAGTAATAGATCACCCATAAGAGTGTCAATACATCATTTTGAACAATGTTGGACATCGTCAGAAAATAATATTACATGCAAATATTCAGCTTGTAAAGTTAGTTGAAACATGAAAAGTACAAGATGGTTAATTATAATATCTCTTAAACTTTAAATACAACTACCCTCGAATAAATATTTAATAATTGTGATCGTTTCTGTTCCTTAATTTGCTTTTTTTTACCTGGTTTCATGTTAAAGTTAAATAATAAATATCATAAACCCGCACTTGCTGTTATTAAATGTGTTTTGAAAAAATGTTATCTTTATTTTGACATGTGTATTACTTATTTTATGTTAAAGCAAATAACTAAAACCACTCAATACAAATATACTAGTATGTCGAATCAGGGCCCAATACCGTTTTGTTTTCTTTTGTTCAATCTTCCATTTGCACATAGCACAAACGTGCAACAGGTTAAATTTTGGACGTGCAAACAAACTCGTAGTGCAACAATAAATATCGTTGATTTACGAGACGCCTGTCTTAGTTGAAGTAGACATCCAGACGCCCAAACGCCCATACTTCCAGGGCTAATAAATACCTTTTATCAATAGAAGATCATAAATAACAAATGTAAACATTTAATGTACAAGGACAATACTCTTAGTATACATACATACGATGATCGTATGATTAAAACGCCTTTCCATTTCTTCAATTTCTCAGCTGGTTTCTGTTTGCTTCAAGTTTACACATCTGTTAAATTGTGCGTTGACCAATGACAAATGCCGTAAGCAGAGTTCATTACAATACCTTTAAAGAAAGTCCGGGATTGGTATTAACCAGTTACGTAGATTGGTACATTTTACAAGGTTACGAGGTTACGAACCCCTCTGGAGCTTCGACGTCGATGTTGTACGACAAAATTACTTCGAAGATTTTTTGCCGTTAGCTAAATGTGAGCTGCAACATAAGACTTGAACTCGAGTAATAAATTAGGCATAACAGTCTAGTGTATACCTCGTTGCATGTACATGTATTCTCATAGAAATCTCATACAATATATAACTATAAGCTATGTTCACTACTGATTTGTGTTTAAAAGCACACATTAATTAAAATCTGAAAATATTAGTAATTGTTTAGCTATCGTCTTTGTTTGTGATAAGTGTAACAGTCAAAAAGATCATTAAAAGGCAAACACATTATCTATTGTGCTCTAAATATCGCCATATTGAAATACGTGTACAAATCATAGAGTTATAATAAGCCTGTCAACTCGGGTTGCATTGTAAGTTAACCAATCGTAAGTGTTTGGTGGTTTGTCACGCAGCGGTGGTAGAATGCTTATGAAATTATGAACAACTCAACATTATTAACGAAATTTCTTAATAGATATTACATACCAATGTTCTGAGAAAAATGATTTCAGTAAGTAAAACCATTAACTAAGAAAGACATTTTAATAACATTATCAAAAATGCAGCTTTGACAACACAACGCCGTAATGATAGCTACGAGCAGTGTTCAATTTATTTCTAGGGCGGCTGGACTTTTGATGTGTGTGGTTTAATTACATTATACGATATGACGGAAAACACATACTCACTTCTCATCATTACAAATAAAAACGCTAAAAATATGTATAAATGCCCTTGTCATTTATATTCTTAAAACCATATTATTAAAGTGAAAATAATTATTAAAACATTTATAATAGGTAAGCACTACGACTTAAATTTCATTATATTAAATTCAATGAAAACTCTAAATGAGTATAATAGTTTGTATAGCGTATAACGATGATTACTATATTTGGTAAGTTGATAATTAAAATAATATTAGAACACTCTTATATACTATTACATAAAAAAAACTGGGCATGTACGTTTTGTATCATAACTTTAAAACCACTAAGTGAAGACACTTGAAATTTTTACTTTCAAATAAATACACTGCGGTTAACATATCCATACATTTTCGAATGAAAGTTACGTAGTCGTTTTTCATAATAACGCATAATAAGCAAATCACGTTTTTCACGTCAACGTAGATTCAGCTAAAATATTCGAAAAAGTGTTTTTACATCATCGCTTAACTAATCGCATGCTCCACAGTAACTGACGTCGCCGACTAATCACTATTGCAAACGTCAGTTAACGTAATGCAACGTTGGAAGCTGACGTTCGTTACGTTAGATCGACCCATTTGAGAGCGGACATAGACGCTGCTCTGGATGCGTAAAAGCTCCTGAAAACGTGTTATGGGTTCCGATTGCAATTTAGTGTACGTGACAAGCCATAAACACTTTAACACTCAAGGACTAACGTCAAAGCCGTTACCTGCAAAATCAAATGTGATTTTTTGTTAGCGGGTTGAAACATTAAAGAAAATAGCCAAAGAACTGTTTCGAAAATTTACGCTGAATCGACGTGAACGTGAAAAACGTGATTTTCTTATTTCGCGTCATGATGAAAAACTTTTTACGTAATTTTTATTAAAATTGTATGAATATGTCAACCGCAGTGTATTTATTCAAAAGGGACAATTTCAAGTGTCTACATTAAGTGGTTTCAAAGTTATAATACAAAACGTACATGTCCAGTTTCTTTTTTTGTGATAGTATATTAAATACCTATTTTTCAACTGTCGCTTTTTATTTACAAAAAAGCACAAGGCCCTGCTATGGGCAGCATAAGCAAACCAGTACATTAAATACAAAATATAGTATATACAATAGCGAATGTCATCATAATAGTAATACTCAGATTACAAAAAGGCATATAGGTGTGTACAAAGGGGAAAAACAAAATGTAGTTGTGATTTAGAAAAATAAATTATTAAATATCTAGATATTTACTTTCTTCAACAGTTCAAATAATTACGTTTTCGTTCAGCGATGACAGTCAGTAGATTCATGCGTGTCGCTATTATCGCTAAATACAAATAGTTGAAGTTAGTTTCCGGGGTACAGTACGGCGGAAAAAGAACAAAAACAACAACAACAACAACAACAACAACTTCGAGGCCATTTACCCACGAGAGTAACACGTGAGCAGAACAAAAGGAGGATTTAAAAGGAGGATTAAGAAATTGATGTTTCGATTGTACTGTAACAACATACTAAACAAAACGTACTGGGATAATTATTTATTCTTAATCATATCAATATATCTGTAAAACATTTGTCACACGTTTTCGTACACCTTTCTTTGAGAGATAAGTTCTAAATAAGGAAGCCTAGAACAAGAAAAAAATACAGTTTTGTTTGAAATGTATTAAAGCTGTTCATCAATAGTTATATTTGTTTTCAAAAAAATGTAGTGATTGTACAGACAAATCCTTTTTAAACAAGCCACACTATATTAGCATTTAACAAAATCGTAACCACTTTCTCAATTAATGTAGAGATTTGTAAATATCAATTATGTGCACCTTTTGATTTTCAAAACTAAGTATGTTGAAATTATATAAGTAAATTATTGTTAAGTTATTTGAAAAGTACCATTTTCTTGTCATAAAACACAACAACAACAATATGTAATTAGTCATATAATTAGCCAAAACAATAGATTTTACACAGTCCAGGCAAAGTCTAAATATACTAAGAAAATACGTTTCATACTAAGCATTATGTTTTAACGGAGGACATCTTAGATTTAAAAGTAAAACATCAATAGTTTGTCAAAAACGACGAATCAGATTGATGACCACTATTGTTTACATTCTATTTTCAATTTGAATCAACACTGATTTTTCTTTTTTAACAAAATATTGATGTATAAAACAATATTTTACTTATGTAAATTCAACAGGTTTGCTTGTTGTTGTTTTTTAATTAAACCTTACTACTAGTGTTGATACAAATAAACAAATATGCCCCTCAGACAAATGTACCTATTTAAACATGCTAAATTATATCATTGTAGTTTTTTTCAAATAACCTTTAACGCAACCGTCTCAATAAAACCTCTGCAATAAATGTCTTATTTTTATTTACAAATTGTATGTCCATTAAAGGACCTTTTAAATGACTTGTTGTCCAATATTATATGTCATTTATAGATCACAATGGCATTATTATTTGTTACGAAGAAGAACGTTTGTTTTCGACGTTGACTGCCTACTTTGTTCGAGTATCTAAACGTCCTGTTTTATCTTCTCTGATAGCTCGGAATAAACGACACACGAAGATGATCCCCATAATCTGAAAAAGAACACACACCACAAAATTACAAGATCAATCAACCAACATTTTAACATTATTGATTTTCCCATATCAATTATTATAAATAACCAGCATTAAACCTATTATAGATTTATAGTTAAATACTTTTCTTGAATCGACGCCAATGATAGCGTGTGCCTACCCCACGTATTTTATTGTTATTTTATCGATAATAGCTAGAAACCTGTCCATATGATACGAATTCCCGAACAACTTTACGCTGGACACATACTTGACTTGTGACCCCCAAGTATTACATGTACATTGAATTTAAATTTGAATTTGAATTTTGTCGAAAAGCATGTACCCAGGGCCAAAATTCATAAAGAAACTTAAGTAACAAAAAATTGAATCAGCCAATGAGAACATAGGTTACATTTGACAGAGCCAATAGCATTGTGTGTTACATACACATTTGACTTAAGATGTTCTATGAATACGGGCCCAGGTGGGCAAGTTCAACTATTCGATTATTTAATAACATGGCGCTATCACATTTTCTCTGAAGTAACACGCGAATCAAGCTTTTGGCTGCGTACATCTTACGAAAGCAAATATGATTGTCCCTAAAGTGATTAGGTTAGGCATAAAACAACATTGGAAAAACATTTTAAAGTAAATTAGCAATTTCCTCCGCAATGAGTGACTTGGTCCTTGTTTTAATTGTGTAGAAGAGGTTAAGTAGTGTTTATATACAATTAATTAATAGTACATGTATCTTAATATCATTATCGTGAACCAATTATTGGTTTCTTTATTCATTTGAGCATTCAATTTAGAAAGTAGTCTTTATGTTCAAACATCTTTCTTACACAAGAAAAAAAACCTCTAGTTATCGCAGATCTAACACATTTACATACAGGTTAAGTTCAACAAACAATTTGAATCCGTCTTACACAAGGCCTTGCCATTCAGCCTCAAACAATTAGCAAAAAGGTCAATGTTAAAACTTGGTCACCCACCCATGCCACCAATCACAAATGATTTGACTGGACAAAACCCCCACTTAAGCTTAACAACATCGGTTGCTTAAAACACATTAGTATTGTTCCTAAGGACAGGAAAAATGCCAAAATCTCACCAGCATTCAAAAAGGGTCAACGTCAAAGCCACGTTATATGACAGACCCATATTATCCACTTGCATAGCAAAGAAACTAATGGATTACTTTGACACTCACAAAACCTTTGAGAAAGCATACGGAAATTGGACCAGTTCTACCTCGGAAAGAGCATGTGCACTTTGTAATAAGCAGTGAATAATCGGATATAATTATATACATTGTATGTTTTGCTCATGTCATCGGACAAACCATACAAGCTAACACTTATCATGGGAGGCGGTCCTTTAACACAAACGCATTACCCACCGCAATGCCAATCATCCCGATTGAAAAGAGGCTTCTGTCCAAAAAGCGTTTGGTGATTACTTCCTCAATCCTTCTCATACATGACTGAAAAGGTCAAATATAATTATTTACATAAATAAGGAACGTATCTAACATATATTACTATGCAACTTTATAAAGTGGAGCTTTAAGTGTTTACTTTGCCTTTAAAGATGAGTATATGTACAAAGATAATAAATTATATATTTCAACAAGATATGTTTACATAATAAAGCAATAAATCCTATTTTCCCCAGCATGCAAAACTGCCAAACAAATAGTATCTATAGTTGTTTTATATTAACGAAACATGGTCCCGGGTTCGTATCCCAAATCGGATAAGGATTGCTTTGTTTTTGCAGTTTTTGTTCACGTAATAGAGTCTAAGTACTAAACCCTTTATTTTCATAACATATTTATATGTTATAATAATTATATATTCTTATTGTATTTGTTTCTATTTTCATAAATGTACATATTTTAACATGTGTGGTCAATGATAAGGTCATCAAGGTACTAGTTCGATAATCCTTAACTATTATGTATTTATAGTTAGTAATTTATTATTTATAACGCTTATTCAGCCATCGCGAGCATATGAACATAAACCAAAAGTGAAAGGTTTTTACATGTATATATCGGGTATATGAATACGAGCATGGGAGGGGGCGTAAGAGAACAAACGGGTAAGGGGAGAGCGGAGGGTACACGTACTGGCATCTTGCTGACGAGCCAGGAACAGTATTCCGGGTCATAAGAGCAACACGCAGGAGGGGCCGGCAAGGGTTCGTCAAGACCACTGTTGTACTGTGTCCACTTGCTGGCTTGGTCAAAATCCTTGTATCCAACCACTCCACAACACTTCTTGATAAACAAAATAAATGTATGGTTTATTATTAAACATGCAAAATTAACAAAATCGCAAATCAGAAAAAAGAAATTTGCTAACTTGTACACACCACTGTGAAACAAGTTCTATTGCTCCATTAGTTTTTTTATTATATTATTAAAAATGATAAACAAATCTATATAAGCATGTATTTAGTAAGATAAAAATCAATTCTATGGGTAGGGCATATATGTTTTGGTTAAAACTTCTTATATAACCTCTCTTGTTTGGTGCTTATCGAGTTCTCTAGTGAATTCGTCAGTCGTGTTAATATGGCCGTCGTATCGTTCGCGTATGTTCTTCAGTAAGTAATCCCTTGCCTCAGTTTGGCCCTGAAAGACGCACAATTAGGCTTTGACACAATAACATAATAACTTGTTATTTTCAAAAGAGTTTTTTCAAGTGTTTCTTTTAAAAATACACCCAATCAAAAACGAAAGTAGTCACTTTGTTTTTTTGGTTTTCTTGTTGCTGATTGCGTATGTATTTTCATATCATCAATTACATATTATTATTTTCATTCTCTACATCATTCAGATGGTTTCCAACATGTGTATTTGTGCAAACCATGGAATGTTATCATGGCTATCAAATCATTGCTTTGCTCAATTATCAAAACCAGAAGGGAAAAGGTTGTGGTTAAAAAGACCCACCTTGACAGTAAAGATGGCGAGGCTTACACCTAGGCTAACTGCCACAACCATGACAAGGACCAGAGGGACGGTGTACTGCAAATAGACCACACCGTGTATAATTTTATGTTGACATACGCTTGTATTCTCTAAACTTAAGATATCAATTTGTCTAATAAAAATAGCATGCGTAAGACAACACAATGATAAGAACTTAAAAATGATCATACATTTTTAATTAGAGAACATTTGTATTTGCATGTATTAACCATCACATTTTAATTATTGTTTGAATAATGTTTTAATTATTGTCACGATATTACAACTTCGAAAAAAACACAAAATAAACGTTCTGAATTGTATGTTTTAAATGAAACCAAAAAAAACCAATTTATTGATAAGCTTTCGTTTATGATTTAGACTGTCTAAATAACAAACGAAAGCTAATCGGTAAATTCCAAATCAAGTTTTTTACGTCCTGATAGAACCCTGAGTCTGACATATTGTCTGACATGAATATACCTTTTGGAATTTTTAAAGGACGTTTCTTAAATCCTGTCTTACCTTACCTAATGATAAAAAATAAACATTAATATTCTTTTTTAAAATATGAACAAAGTTAAATATGAATCAGTCATCAAACTTTCTTAGTTTACTCACTAAACAAAGAGAGAGTTTGTTTTCTTTTAGGATCCAACAGAAACCAAAGAAAACTGTCAAACAGGCTACCCCTCCCTCCACAAACAAGAACATTGGTATTATCGTCTTATTCAAAACTGGAAAATAATAAAGCATAATTATATTAGAGTTGTGTGTGTTGCATGAAAATATGCATAAATATAAAACCTTTAAATATTAACCGAATGATTTATGTGCATAATACGAAAATTGTGTATCTTTTATCAACAACTTATGAAAAAAAGTTTAGTCTTCCCGAATACTTGCTAACTAAACCAAAAAATACAAAACTATATCTACTTTGTCTGCACCATATTTTCTCGTTGAACATCTCTTTAAGTTAGTTTGCTAGTTATCTAAATGTTTTATTGAAAATGGTTATAATATACATTGAAGAAATGTTCAAGGAAAGAATGTTGTCAAGTTTAAGGGCACCATGACAAAATGACCCGTACAAAAACAAACACACAGAACAATACAAAAAACACGTAAAACACCTAGGCGCAAAAGATATTCAGAAGAAAAAAACTTTTTTTGTGTGTTTTCGGAATATTATTTGTTTGCAAAATGGAGTTCTCGGCAAATAAATGAAAACAAACTCACATTTAATTGGCTCCGAGATACCTTCCTCAAAGACAAACTCTACAAAATCATGTATTCCATCATCTCTAATCATCTCTATAGGAGCCCATGACACACACACCATGCCTCCTCCCTGTTGTTGAAAAAAGAGCCATACATTTTAAGTATATGTTTTATAGACAGTTTTTGTAGGCTATGCTATATTATTATGTCGGTACGAAACCATACAGGAAGTCTGGAAATGCCAACTGAAACTTGACGAGCATTCTATACATAGATGGTGACGTCACTACGTTATTATCACCTCTATACTAGACCGTAGGATTACCCCCTATCTGGGGGGTTTGTGCTTCCGCAAATATAGTTCGCGTAGGATTGAAGAATTGCCTTTAATATATAGTTTACGTTTATAAAACGTAAAGGTAAATGAATAATACATTTTAAAATGGCTTATTATGGGCTTGCATACTGCGTACCGCTTAACACCAACAATAAAACAATTTGGGGTCTCCACGTCTATAAAGAAGTTAAAAAATACAATTTGTAGCAAGCATACTTGCATACTTGAAAACGTATTATTCTTTAACACGTTACTAGTTTGCATTTTTAAATACATGTAGCAAACTCAATTTAGATTCATTCAAACTAGTGTTTTAAGAGTAGGTGTACGATCTTTTTGTCAACTGTTTTGTAAAGACATGGTTAAAAAAATAGTATTTATCTTCAAACATATTGAAATACATGTAATAACATAATACTGAAAAAATACGTCAAAATGTATACTCGATATATATATATATATATATATATATATATATATATATATATATATATATATATATATATATTTGATATATTGTGTGT
>Ga0224511_10000734_pt1 | contig 17151 bp, 5 predicted proteins | sample SF_May12_sed_USG_2_FD_169988 | JGI IMG/M metagenome (GOLD analysis project Ga0224511, IMG submission 169988) | Sediment microbial communities from San Francisco Bay, California, United States - SF_May12_sed_USGS_8_1 | ecosystem: Environmental > Aquatic > Marine > Sediment | place: USA...
TTGTAAGAAAATGATAAATCTGTTGGAATTCTTCCTCCTTTACGAAACACCATTACTTTAGTTTTATTTATATTAACCTTTAATTTCCATCTAGAGCAATAATGACTAAGAATATCAAGACTTTCCTGCAATTCTTTAGGATTGTTTGCAAATATAACGATATCATCTGCATACATTAGCAGAAATTTTTTTAGATGACCTATATCTATACCTTTTGAGTTATTTTCAACTAGTGTATTTTCTAAATCGTTAATATACATGGAAAATAAATAGGGGGGCAAGCAATCCCCTTGTCTCACTCCTAGAAAGCTTTCAAATATCTCACCCCTTTCTGAATTAACTCGAACCCTTGAGCTAACATGACCTTAAATAGATTGAATCAAATTAAGCATTTTCCCTCTAATTCCCAAGTGAAAAAGTTTATACCACATGTTATCTCTTACAACATAGTCAAACGCTTTAAAGAAATCAATAAATGCACAGAAAAGTTGTTTATTTGAGTTAATAATATGAGTAATAAGGCTATGTAGGACAAATATATTATCGTTTGTTCCCATTTTTGCCCTAAAACCGGATTGTGCCTCAACATATATGAATTATTCTTCTGCCCAGGTGCAAAGCCTTTTATTTATTATATTTGTAAATAACTTTCCAAGAACACTAAGCAGAGTTATACCTCTAAAGTTATCAACTTCACTTAGACTACCCTTTTTGTGTATTGGGACAATTAACCCCTCTGACCATTGTTCAAGAAAATATCCAATTTCAAATATTCTGTTAAATAATAATGTTAGATAAGACGAAAAAGCATGCTTTCTATTAATAAGAAACTCATTAATAAGTAAATCTGGGCCTGCACTTTTACCATTATGCACAGATGTGAGGCCCCGTTTGATATCGTCCTCTGTAAATGGCAAGTCAAGTTCATTAAATAGTATTTCCAACTCATTTTGTGCTATATGTTCGTTGAAGTAGATAATATCATCGTCAGCTTGAAAAAAATCTGTCATTTGGGTCATTTATGGATTTAAAATAACGAGTAAATGTATCTATAGAGATATTTTGTGGGTTTTTATTACAATTACCCCCCCTTTAGAAGTCTCCAATATAGTTTTTTTGTGACGGGCATTTAGCAATTTACTAGTATTGTCTTTACATTTCTCATAGTTAAAGATTCTTACTTTGTGTTTATATAGCTTTCTAGTTTCAATGAGTGTCTTTTTGTTTTCTTCATTACTGTGATTTCTATAATCATTCAGTGCTCGGTAGAATACACGTTTTTCTTCTGAGCATATATCATTATACATTTTAACATTTTCTTTTGGCGCTCTTTTGTTATCCTTAATATTATTTTCATCAGTATGCACACTATTATGATAATCTGTGTTATCGTTACAAGTCTTAGTTTTATGTCCAAATAATGGAATACTTATATTTTCCAACATGTTTGTAAATGCATTTACATTTGTATCAATATCGCTCTCATTTAGATTCGAAGTATTTAGTAATGTTTCTAGTGAATTAATTTGACAGATAAAGTCTTCACTTGAAAACATATTAACATATTCCGATGTCTTATCGGCGTTCCATTTAAAATAATAATTTTCCTTATCTGCATTTACAGATGCCGTACTAGAAATGTCATCAACTGACGACATTAAAGAATTAATAAACATGTACACTATTGTTTATTACGGGGAAATACACGATGTTACTTAATAAAATTATGTAGTGTCCAGAAAACAACTTCGTTTTTAATGTGTTAAAAAGTCCGATCTCTTGTTTTACAGCACACGTGTCAAATGCACCCCCTCATATCTGTTCCTGTTAAGGCAAATACTCTTATTCGTTTAGTTGTTTGTCTGGATAGTCGATTTGTTGAATGTCGTTCTAGCTGACTAGTTGTGAGCTTACAATGCATATTGGTACAACCACCTAACACGTGGTCCTTAAATAACATGCACATGCATTACTATACTAATAAACAGTTCCCCAGCTGTCAGTTATAATCGTTTAGAACTGTACATGGTCCATTGTAATTTAATTGGTAAAGGTTATGATTGGCAGGTGGTACACTGACCTAGTAAACAGAAAAGAAAGAATACTTCCTGTTTGTGATAAACAGAGCGGAAAGGGTAGGATATGGAAGTTTTTTTGGACATTTTATTGCATTCCAATGGCTTCTTTCTCGAGGAAAAACTGAGCCAGAAATAGATAACTGTGTAGCATTAATCGCCACGGGGAAAGTTTGCATGCTACCAAGTTATGGATAGTTCCACAAATTTTTAAGCTCCTCCCCAAGCGGCATAATTTCTTTGATCTTGTGATAAGGTTTATCACAAACAGGAAGTATGCTTTCTTTTGTATTTTCTAGGTCAGATTGTCAGCTGACAATATAATCCTAATCTATTGGATTAAAATTGACCATGTACAGTTATAAATGATCATGATTGACAGTTGTGGAACTGTCCATTGTTCTGATGAATTATGTTATTTCCTTAGTGTTTGTCGAAATCACGATATTTCGATATCTACATTTCTTACTGAGAATTAAACTGAATACTCAACCGGACAACAAATGCCAAATCTAATGACTGAAACATTGATTTGTTAAATAGTAAAAGAGTGTTCATTTGCCTTGAAACAGTTCAATATAACAAAACGAAGCAAAAAGTGTGCAGCTCAAATCTGGCACAAACCGGCATTACATTTTTGTAATGACCTTTCTGTGTATAACGTCAAAGAAAACGTTGCTATGGAAAAAGAATACTGACCGTTAAGTTAAACATAAATAACCACAAAAAACGGGAAAATATTTGATGACCTTATCTATTTCCGCAGGCAATTGACGTTGGCATACGCGACATGAAAATAGAATAAGATGACTCTATTTTCTATAATAAAAATGCATTCTGGAAATGGCATGTCAGTGCGACAAAAGCTGAACCAAAATACATATGGGCCACACATAATCTCGTATAATTTACGATATAGCCTTTTTATGCGGTCGCTCAATACTCCAATCAGAAATAACAGTGCTTAGTAACAGAGTAGAATTTTTAATGATTTTTAAACAAACCAACGATCTCTCGTAAAAAGGACGGTATGCAATAGAGACTCTTTCATATAAATATTTCTTCAAATGAACATATGAAGTTGCTGACACTTCCTCGCAGTGTTAAACACGAGGGTTTTGTATTGTTTATGTTTCAGACTTACAATGAAGGTTGGAATGTACGTTAAAGGTGTACTGAACCAGCACTTTATCTTAGTATTAAACCAATCAATATGCGCATGTAAAAGGCCTGATGATATTGTAAAGCCTATACAAACATTCGTGAGGATAGTATGTATTAGAATAAGTACATCTGACCGCCACTAATGGTAATTATATCTTACTATAATAAAAACTAAGTAAATTGCAATAATCTGAAGTATTTTTCAGCTTATAAAATGTAAGTTTATGTAGATTTCTCTACCATCCATAGTTACTTTTACTCGACTTACAACATGGATATTTATTCGCGCCTTTGTTGAGGTTTATATGGAATTGTTGAACGACCCACTTTCGTAATACCGTTATGTAAAATGACCAGAAAAGGCACGCGCGAAACTAATTTAATGCACTTTATTTAATGAAAAGAAAAAAGTTAAACATTGCGATCTTTTAGCAAATGAATCCCATTCAATTACGGAACGCAATATCATTCTTACTTGTTGTACATCTATGTGTTAATTAATATTCTTGATAAGTCGGGCATAAGTATCATTTCTTATTTTTTCCTTAATCAATTATTTGAAACTCCCCACAGGTTTAACAATTTCAACCTTTTACATGTACCTATTATCCGTAAAGATTGCTTTCTAAAACAATATGTAGATTCGACATGACGAACTGTCATCAAGATACTATTTCAAAACTAAATATATCGCTTAATACGCACATTTCGGCCAAGGTTTAAACCTCCTACCTTGTGCTTGTGTGATTATTTAGTTTTTATAGACCTTTATAATTTTGCATTAAGTAATTAAAATAAATATTCATTTCTACAATTTGTGTTAAGGAACAACACTTTTAATTTGATGTACGAGTTCAAAATGATCTGTAAAAATAATTGAATCACGCGACTGGCTGAAGCCAACATTTTTGTTTGAATCGTCAACAAAAAATATCAAGATGAACCAACGAAACATTGTTTCTCAAATAACTATGTCCCCCCATGAAATGGGGAGACATATTGTTTTAGCTTCGTTGTCTGTCTGTCTGTCCGTCCGTCCGTCTGTCTGTCCGTCAGGCTCTCGTGTCCGCTCTATATCTTTTGAACCCCTGGTGGGATTTACATATAACTTTGCACAAATGTCAAGTATGATGAGACGATGTGCAGTGCCTATGTTTGACCAAGGTCGGTTCAAGGTCAAGGTCACACTCTAAGATTAAACATTGTGTGACTGTATTTCGTGTCCGCTCTATATCCTTTGAACTCCTGGTGGGATTTACAAATAACTTTGCACAAATGTCAAGTATGATGAGACGATGTGCAGTGCCTATGTTTGACCACGGTCGGTTCAAGGTCAGGGTCACAATCTAAGATTAAACAATGTATGACTGTATTTCGTGTCCGCTTCATATCTTTTGAATCCCTGGTGAGATTAACAAATAACTTTGCTCAAATGTCAGCTATGCCGAGACGATATGCAGTGCCTTTGTTTGACCAAGGTTGGTTCAAGGTCAAGGTCAGAATTAAAGATTAAACATTGTATAACTTACCAAGTTCAATATCGTTGACTACCATGAAAAAAATTAAACCTCTTTTCCATGTAGCACATGGGGTATTCAACTTTTGTAATAGCTCTAGTTTACGATTTCACCTCCCTCTACAAAAACATTTGATTCCATTCAGTGACATACGGGGGAGACATGATTGCTTTCGTTTCCGAAAGCACCCGTCTAGTGTCTTTCTGATAAAAGATATCACGCTATATTGTGTTCTTATGCACCTTTTAGTTACTTTTCCAACGGTCTAGACTGTGTCAATTTCAAGTATTTTGGCAAACAGTTTGTGTCATTATCAATTTAGCTACTTTGTATTGTCGCAACTGAATTATTACCTTATTGTAATAACTGTACTTTAGGATAAAAACATCGGTGGAAAGCGATATGACACTAGAAAAAGGTCGCGGATATACCATCGAAAATAACCTTAAATCTATTTGAGTTCCAATACAACAGGCAGTATACCAACTGTTCAACAATAACTAACTAATGCATGATTTGTCAAAATAAATAAGTTAATTAAGAATGATACGACACCTTCGACAGGCTTACAACGTAACAGTGCTTTGAGAACAGGAATTAAACATATAACCATATAGTCATTGCTATTAGATAACCCTTGGCCTAATGGAAGACGATAATGGGGATAGGATTGTACTGCAGTCTGTTAACGACGGTGGGCTTATTGTCTGGGATCGGGTGTAAGATTTACTTATGGTAACGCCTACGATTGATTTACTCACATTACATTTGTAAATTATGGCGGCGAATAAATTTCACACGAGACATGTTAGTTAATGGTTGGTCAAGTTATTAATGTGTTATAAAAATAGTCAAAAATAAATTGTACTTCTAATATACGCAGTTAAAAATGTACGTTTTAAATACACTCTCAGGTTATTCGCATTGTATTTACGCTCAAACCAAAGTTATACGACACATATTAAATGTCTTTTAATATTCGAATTTAGTTTCTATTTCACGGCCGAGTTAACATGTTTGGTGTACGTATCGCGACGCAACATTGTTTTAATGTCATGGACTTTTGCAATTATGTTTAGAATTAACAGGATCTTGAAACATGCAAACATGTTAATGATGTCATTGATAGAATAAAAACGTCATTTAACTTAAAAGTATACATATTATAAGGACTACTTTACTTCCAGTTCAGACGCGAATACATTCGGCAAATCTTATGTATAGCATATATACTAGCATATCAATATAGAATAAAATTGAGGCTGAATCATTATACTAAGTCTTATTGTTCCATTTAAGTCGTATAAGTATGGCCATTGATTTGCCGTTGCTTTCTTTAAGATATTTAGGTGAAAATTATGTTTAGACACTCCATGTTGTTACAAGTGTTTTCCATGTGTCATTCCATGCACATTACATACGTTTAGATAAACTAAAATGTATTTGAATGTGAGACACTGAAATGTTAATGTGTCGAAGTAAGATACTCTGTCTGGTTGATACATGTACTTGTGTGCATTACTTCGCATACACCATCGTACAACTCAACATGTGCTTAAATTACTACACAAAAGACATATCAGTAGCTACATAAAAATATTCAAATAAAATGAGGCAGAAATCTTTTCCTTCTGGTTCAGAATATCACCTTTTTATTCGCTCAGCGGAATCTAGTCAATAACCCTTCAGTCATCTATATATCTGTCTAGACTGTGTCAATTCAAGCACTCTTGTTAAATAATTGGTGTCATTATCAACTTAACGACTTGACACCGTCTTCATTTAATCATTACGATATTGTGATAACAGTTAGTTATAATAATTATCAAAGAGAACGCAGGAAGGTGATTGAACACACGTAATAAAGTCGAGGGAATCCACCTCCTAAACATTGAAAATCATTGGGCTAACCTACAAAATATGCCTAACCTTAAAGCACGATGGTCGTGTTTGGTTGAAATAAAATAAAACTATAACTGAAAAACAATAAAACAATTTTGACCTGCATGACGTTCCATCGTGAATAGGGATAAAATATTTAAACAACAACCGAACAGTAGCACATACCAGAGCGGTAAGGCGATCAAATCAAAATGCCAATTGTCAAAACAACGGCACCTAGTTATGTTAAATTTTAATATATTTTTTCTGTCGACGATATGGTATTATTACACGAGGTCAGGGACCCTGTAATCTTCTTAGAAAGTCCAAGACTACATGAAAAAGAATGTCTATGTAGTGTATGTAAGAAAAGCTGGTGCCTAATCAGGCTAGATTTGTAGATCGTCTGGTTTAAGGTTAACTACATAATGTTGATGGCTACATTTAGAGTGGGGATGTTTGCACAGTTACCACCTATAGGGTGTGTGCACATTAAGGTAAGAACTGTAATAGTCTTGGAAGTATACGCAAATAAAAATTTTAACAAAAATATTTTAGATTTTCTTCATTTAGATAAAGTTAAGTTTTTAATTCAATCATTTCAACCGTTTAAATTTAAAAAAAATAAAAGTTACCTTCATTTCTTTAAATGGATTTTAAAGGGGCATAATTTATTACATAATAATCCCTCTAATATCAACAGATTGATATTTTTAATAATGTTTATAAAATCAACTGAGAAAAATTGGTAAAAAGTGACTCGGTGAACAGTCCTAAAATGTTATCTTTCTAAATGATGTTAAATTAATGAACTTTCTATATGGCTGCAAATCTGTGAATCCATTACAAAGCTCTTACCTTAACGTCGGATTTCCATCAGCAGGTACCTGAAAGTGCGGTAACATTCTCACCGACGGGTTGTGCGACGTTAACCTCTACCCCATCTTGGCTACCTTCTCCTTATAAACATGGCAAAAGTTTCGGTAACCATGTCCAACTCCAAGTTTACAATTATTATTGAAATGTTTATACATGTAGCAAGAAACACATACATGCATGTACAATACAATGGATAGTACGATTCATAATAGCAAGAGCACTATTAAACATGCCTTTTAGTAAGATTTTGTCTAAGAAATTCTTATCTTATTCGCATAAAATTAGTGTTGAAATATTATTAATAGCTTTTTGTTATAAAAAAAAGTTTTCGGTAACGCTTCGATAATACTTTTATTAACAGCCTGTCTTGACTTACTTTCTTACGACCCCAAAACAATATTTTGATTTGTATCTTGTTATTTTAACATTATCATGCATCTCCGCGCTTTTATGTTTATGTTGTTGGATTCTTAATTTGTGATGGTAATCGTAAACTGTTTTAGAAATATTAATTCCACATTTGTGTAAGTGTTTAATGTTGGGAATAAAGAGATTATATTTAATGAGACCATTAGATCTTATTGATAAGGTTCTTTCTGTTACTAGTATATGTTTTTTTTCGTCTCAAACCTCATTAAAATGGACTCCATCCGGAATGAGCGGCCGAGTGATTAATATAAGTTGGGATATTAACTTGCTTCGCAATCGACCTTAAATAAATAAATTTAAATTTAAATCTGTTTACTCTGTATTGTTCAATTTCTCTGGGAATTTGTCTCTTGAACACTAAGTCGCACGAATGCACGTGTTTTTGTATTAGTATTGATGAGTTTGCATATAATTGTGCCTCTCTTTTTTATTATTAAGAAAAACTAGAGCACTACATAAACGTAACACCGTCAAGTGTAACCGTGCATATTGTCAACCTGAAATAAACACTGTTGATTTAGGGCTGACATAAATGCAAAGTCGCGTTCAGTAGATGGGATCTATATGACATAATAAAACACCGACAACACACATACATGTACAGGTTCAACCTAATTATACGAATATCAAGGTGTACAAAATAATACGACTATAAGAATTCCTTTATGCGAAGTACACAATTAAGACAATACACACAAACATAAACATTGCATTTCTATCGCAAGTTAAAGTAAAAAACCTTTATGTAAGTCGTTTATTGTATATGTACAGCACCTACTTATGTTGTTATGATACGAAAGCAAAGCCCATAATTGTCTATTTTTGACCAAACTAAAAACATTATTCATGATCATAAAAATAATTGTTAATTATCTATCATACTTTAGTTAGTGTTTTTTTATATAATTGCTAATTATCTATCATAATTTCTTAATGGTTTTATTTATATGTGTAATAAACGTTCTGCCCCTGTAGATAAAGAAAATTGAAATATGTTTTGATGGAAATTTTTCAGATATGAAATTCTGAAGTAGATGTATTACAGTAGTGAACTTCAATATGTTTTTCTATAAACGACTATGCCTTTTAATGTCTTTTATTTAATGCAAAACGGTTTTTGCCTTAGAAAACGCAGTAAGGAGTGGGAGGATTGGTTGCCAATAACTTTACCAAGTGAATACCAGCGGCTCATGTTACCAATAATATCATCATGCACCAATGGTAGAACTCTTAACGCACCGCACCCATTGATTGTATTAAAATTTCTCCTGCATTAAAATACAATAAGGTAAATTATTTTATCAAATTAAGCAAAAAAAAAATCAATAATATTGACTGAATAAAATTGACGGTTTATAGTCTTGCCACAAACTTAACAAGAATATTGATCACTATTTAGTTCATTAGTACTTCGAAAATTATAGAAAAATAATGTATTCCATTGTATGATGATCGACTAAAATTGTCAATACGTCAATAATTATTTGAGATCTCAAAATTTCATCAATAAATTGACAGGAACTTATCGCCCATTTACTATCAATAACATTGACAATCTTCAAGATTGACAATTTTATTGACAATAATATTTTGTGTGTATGGGGGGCTTTAAAGCGAGGACGGCTGTCAAAAATTAGAAACCGGTTTAAAACAGGCGATTTAAATTAATACATAATTCTAAGTAGTAACTTCACGGTAAACGCGTTTAAAAGATTGTATGAAAACCCATACCGGGCAAGATATTTGTCCATAGGTTTATTAAAAAAATAGGTTAAAGTTAACAAGTGAATTTCTTTTACGGCGCGAATTTCTTTTCGTGTGTTGTTTTTTGGTCTGCAGATAAAGTCCGCCCATGCACTAGATGCATCGGTGGTATGGCATTATCCATTGTCATCGATTAACAGTTTCTGAAACAATAAAACCAAGGCTGCTCTTTCTCAATGCATGCTAAGCTTTCTTTGGAAGTTCCCTTTTCTCAGACGTTTTTCTTTTATATCTAGAGATTGTGTGGCGTCTTAAAATAACGCCCCGGGACGACATTGTGTAGTTATGGTTTTGGTCCTCTGGTATCTTGGATTGTATGCTGTCATGCGGGTGCGTCGATTGCGGGGCATCTTTTATTACCATTGATAAACAGCTTCAATAAAACATAAGCTGCTATTTTTCAAAAGCAAGAGCTCTATGCTTCCTGAGGACTTGCCTTATTCTCAGATTCGTGCAATAAAGTAGGCTGGTAAGTCAATAAAACTCATTTAACATATATCAACATACATAAAATTTGTTGAATTGATGACATCATGTAATAGAACTGTAATTAAAAATCTTAGTACATATATTTGTCAGGCATTTGATCTAAGAAAATCATCAATTGTTACCTGATATAATACATATATGATAACATAACATTGCTATAAATAATGTGTTTATCCTCCGATATATTTATCATGTTATTTACTTGAATGTTTATATGTAGTTTACTTTATTTTTCTTTGTTTTCTCTCTTTTTTTCCTCTATTTATGTTTTCTTCCATGTCATGATTCACGTTGACACTGTATAATTATGATGAATATATTTATGTTTTGTCAAGAAACTGTATGGTTTAAGACAATAAACGATTCTGTCTGTCTGTCATAAAAAGAAATCTACAATTGTATTTTTATTTATAGATACTGAATCAAAAAAAGAATGTGTGTACTTGATAAATGCACAAAACTTTATTTGGCAAGTTTATAAAAATATTTGTTCCTGTCATGGTAAATAACAATATGCCACATAAATTGCAATTGTCAAAACGATACATTGATGCATTGTTATTTATCAAAAGAACATTGAGAACATTATAGTTATACTAAAATGTAATGTTTGCACGTATCATAAAAGTTCAACTTGACTCTGGTTATTGTTTTTCCTCTTATGCAACAAGCAAATTACAAAACACATAAAAGTGCATACGTTAGGGACGAACAGCTTTGCATGAAATTAACTTATCTGTTTCGTGTCTAATGTTTCAAATTGCTATGGTTTATATTTACAGGTAAAGCAGAACATATTAAATGATATTCTAACCAGTTACAAACTTGACTATATTTAATACACGTTTCCTGTTATGAATTGAATTAAAGGAATTGCATGAAAGAACATGTTAGACTTGCAACTGTCTTCCTTGACTTTATCTTGGTACATGTAATTCTAGCGTTATTGTATTCTATACAAAATAAAAAGTGATAAAGTTTTGTTGCTGTGTATAGTGGTAAATATAGCTATTTATTCTATTTTATTTAAATAAAAATTAGTAGTGATCATCTATATGTAGTTATGTGTAATGCCAGCTATTAAACATTTGAAGTATGTTTGTCAAATGTCGTATACAAATTGTGGCTTGTTACTTTTTTTTCTAAACTTCGTCTCTATATAAACGCACCGATACACTTCATAGCTTTTAAGAAACGAAACGTAATGCTAGTTTGTAAATGTACTTTTTTAATTCTAAGTAAATCAGTCAAATAACTAATAGATCATTTATGTTTGATTGTGTTCTTATGCAGTGTAATTTAGTCAAAAGAAATAAGACTGTTCACACATTAAACTGTCTAGATTGTGTCAATTTCAAGCACTATTGGTCTATAATATGTGCCATTATCCATTTAACTGCCTGTCCTTGCTTTCATTTAATCATTAGCGTATTGTAACAACAGTATGTTTAAAGGGGATATGTCCGATCTTTAAATCAGATATTTATCAGCTATTTATTAAATCTTTTATTATAAAGTAGTAATTTATCGTCAAAAAGAATAAAATAATAACATAATACAGAAATACATTGCAAAATACGCAAAAAAATGTATTCACGATATGTACCGAATAAATTGTTGATTGCCAATAAATCTCAGTTATTTTTTACTTACAATGCTGACTCCATTCGTTTTTAAACCAGTCTCGGAAGTATACGGACTTTCTCGGAGAGTGTCGTTTTCCGAAGAAATGACCTAGGGGTTCTGATTGGTCGGACTCTAAATTTAAATTGTTGCACTCAACAGGCAAATTGTAATTCTGGATTACCTGCCCCTTACTACTATTAAAACGCTGAGAATGATTTTAATATATCAGTTAGAAATATCTCGCTTAATGTGCATTTGTTTTTACACTCGATACACTAATTTTTGTGTCTCCTACATAATTGTAATTAGTGACAGAATCGGACATACACTCTTTAAGTAAATATCAAAGGGAACGAAGGAAAGTGATGTGACACATTTAAGAACAGTCGTACCAGACACACGCGTAAAACTAAATGTTTACTTCATTAACTGATAAAGACAAGTGTACCATTTGTCAGCGTGAAGGATGTCTATGATGAGCTATATAACGTTTCTGACTGGTTTGACGTAACGTTATATTTAGGGTAAAAATCAAATTTTAATTCCATTTTAATACACAGATCTGTTGGAATCTTAAAATTAAAACAAAAGTAGCAAGCGTTTAAGCCATTACTGTTATGCTGCCGACAGAGTGTTAAAGCTTGAAGCCTTTTATGTCTACATTGGCTACTGGTGAGGCCCAAAATGCAATGAAACACACTATCGGCGTCCCACTTAAATTTTCGGACTATACATTTCTCATTTAACACTTCACTTAGTACTTCAGATATTAAACAATTTCAACCTGCCATTCAAAACAAAACCGTTTCTTGATTATCAAACAGGCTTAGACCGAGCGGGCATTATCATTGCGGAGATCCAGTCGCGTGTGAGCATAAGTGACAAAGATAAAACATGTCTTCCATTGATAGAGGCTTGTGGCTCAATATTGCAATGATAATAAATCTTTATCAGTTTGTAAAAAGGATCAACATTGTATTGTGCTTTGGCAGTGACATAAGTGACTGGCGCTACTTTAGCTCTCAAAGCAAGAGACTGACAATGTGTTTATATTTCAATGGATTCGCACACTCGGTGGTATGATAAACGCATGTGCATGCCCGATAGAAAAACTGCCCTGAGTCAAGTTCTGCAATTTGAATTTTACTCAGATACATGTATAAATGCATAACAATAAAGTTAAAGATCCTGTCTTACACATGGTGGATTCTTATTTCCAATAAAAATAATAAAAAATATACTGCGATATTTTACAGATAATCATTATCAATACAAAACTGCTTTGAATTTTACTAAAATCCCTCGTTGTCGTTACAAAATGTGAAACAAATACGCGCGTCCTCTTGACCTGGAAGGATTTCCCCTACAGCTGGTGTTTAATGCCTGTGGGATCATGGAGTGTACATGTATGTGTTTTACATTTGAAAATGGAGTTCCGCTCATGCGCTAGGGGCGTCAGTGGTGTGGAATCATTTATTACCACTAATAAACAGCTTCAATAAAACCGTGGCTGCTTTTTTCTCGTGCAGGCTATGCTTCCTAGGGGCTTTTCCTTATATCAGTTTATTATTATTTGTTTTTGGTCACATGCTTTATTGCAGATTTACTAATAAACTGTGTATTCGATTATGATATCCGTAGTGCATTCTGGTCTTGTATGCGTACTTTTGCAAACTGTTTGCTGTTTTGGTCAAGTATATTGCTAATTGCAATAAGCGCTCTAATAATAAAAAATGTGTGGTCTCAATCTAAACTAGCACAGGCAACATGCGCATTTTCCGTTATATTGTGAACATAGGTGATGTGAATGTATACATTTACAGTTGTAGAATTATTTAATAAGGAAATCACAAGTCTTGCATTGTAAAACATTGGAAGTCGTAAGATTATAATTATGAAAAAGCGTAATTATACTAATGAAATATTTTGTTTCTTTGATAAACTTAATTGCTAAATATCCCTGTGGAATTATCACTAGAACGCTGCGTCATTGTAATGCAAGATTTCCTGTTCAATTACTATTTGATTAGTTTGTTTATAACTGTGCCTGGGATTTGAATTGTTTTAAAACGGAACATTTGATAAAAATTGCTTCGCTGAGCAACGTCACGGTGCCTTTTGTCAATCCCAGAAAACCCTGTTAGACGGAGGAATTACAAAAATGCTTAGTCTCACCAACAACGTTGATTATTTGTTTTGTTACACCGAACAAAACATATTTGGTACTAGTGACTTTATAATTTAGGTAATATAGAAACCGCACTATTTTAAGATATTGTATTCAAAACGGTATGCAGTAATACTTCACACAAATATAGACTGCCTTACTATCGCAATTGTCGAAGTATGTACCAATTATGTTCTACGTTTTGTTTAATTATGAGGCTACAACTTTGTCAATTATAAGACTAACAAAGAATAGTTTCTTAATTATTTAAAATAATAAGCCACATAAAACATAAAATGGTACTTATCAATCTTCCATAATTGTTATAATAATGGTTGTAATTATTACTATTTTGAATTAGTGATGACGAAAATATTAAGTTTATTTTCATGTAAACGTTTCATCCCAAACAAGGAGTGACTTAAAATTAACTACCATATACGAAAAGACCTGTGCTAAAATGTAGGTAATTATACGATATGACAACACTATATTTTAAGCCACCAGAGCACGGGTTGGGCATTAACATGGGGAAAATCTAAACTATCCCTGCGTATTAGAGCGTAAACAATATTTACCATGTGCTAGTTTTAAAGAAAAATGTGCACAAACCAGGACATTTTCAATATACCATTCATTTTGAGGGGAAATCATTTTCTTGTCCACACACACAAAAAGGATTTAACTCAAATTACATGCATTTTTCATCTTTTTAAATATGCAGTCAACAATTGTTTTTAATGTCAGCCATTTTACATCACATTTCTTTGCTGAGACTCTTACCTAAATCATAGTTTAAGATATGTACTTTTCAACCCAATTTTCTGTGCTCTAGCTTCTTTAAAGCTGCTTCTTGCGAGATTTGAGCTAATTACTACTGAAACTGAATAATTCAAAATATATTTAAATGGAAACACGTTTTAAAATCATTAATACAGTAATGTAATGTTAGAAAAGAAGCAGAAGGCCATTTCTAAATATGCAAGTACATTGTTAATAAGTAAAGGTTAACTTATTTTAAGCATAAAACACATTATAAAAGAAGCTGCATTTCTAAACACCATTATATGAAACGCATTATGTCTGAAAAAAGACGTTAGGTCGCGTGGGATTTCTGTTCTTTATAATATTTTATTAAACCCTTAATTGAATCCATTATTCTGTTGAATTTAATGCGATTGTGTGCAATACAGAACGTTTGCTCTTTTAGTTGTCTCTCGGCATTTCTGCAATATTTCCTTGAAATGTTTCTGAGAGTGCTGTTTAACGGTTATTTTACACTTTATTCGAAATCCGAAATTGTGCTGCGTGAATTTAGCGTTAAAATGTTGAAGTTTACTATCGTTTATTTTTTATTTCTTTAGGAGTTGAATGGACATTTCGCAGGCACCTGTAATTTTCTTTTCCTCTGAGATTATATATTTATGTTGGTTTGAAATTTATGTTACGTTCTTTGCGCTAATTGGTGTCAGTGGTGTGGCGTCGTTTAGTTCCATAACTGAACCTCTTCGTTTAAACCGAGGCTGCAAATTCGCCATGCACGTTCCATAAAAACTAATATAATGGTTTTGTCAGTGCTACACAACAGCATCTTCCAGCCGTTTAAAAGGTATCAGTCATGTTGAATATGTTATACGTCAAAAGCCAATTGACCTATCGACAGCCCGCCCTCCTGTCATGGTCTTTATGATTTACGCATCGTTTGCCTGAATACTTAAGCAAGTTAATATGATCATTCTATTATTGTTTGCCGGAACAAAATGTTGTAATTATTTGTACATGTCTGTTGTAACAATGTGTTACCTGACAATAAAACTGGAATCTGGATATAATATGAAAGCCTTATCCCTCCATGATAATATTACTGACCAATTATCGGACTAGGTGATGGTGATAGCGATTTGCATAGACGTGATTGACAAATGAATACAATAGATGGCCCGACGAAGCTGGTCCACGAAGACGCCATTATCGGCGGGCTGTCGATAGGTCAATTCGACTATCATCAGCGTGTTCTTATAGGGTAGCATTTGTTAAACAATAGCAATTTTGTGTCATAATTATTTCGTTTTAGTTAGTAGCCTAAATTGTACGTTAGCACACACATGTTTACGACGGTACATATGCTGACATTGCATTGGTGTTTAATCGAGATACCTTTAAAATATATAAGAAAACCAATTTACACACTGAACGAAAACAGACGTCCACATAGTACATTTTTATAACAGCAGCCAAACGAATAACGATGAATAACGAAATAACACAAACACTTAACCTACATTATATAAGAAATCTGAAAACATATTTGATATAATTATATTGTTTTTTATTTCAAATTGTGTTACTAACTATTATAAGACTATGTTGTCCATAAAGCAAACTCGTAATGTTGTCTTTATAATTGTCAGTTTGTTAACAAATTAGACACATAAACAATAATACTGCGTTAAAGATACGTTTTGTCGTGCGAATACTGCTGACAACATTTTTTAAATTTGCTGTAATTTTTTAGTTATACTCATATATGATCACATATGGTGGTTTCTTTTAAGTCAGAGACACCGGTGCACCTTTATAGGGTAATAAATAAGAAAGGGGGGGTATTTACAAGCTAACATCGCGTTAAGCCAGGCGTGTACATCTATCTACATTTAAATGGACATTTTTAAATAACCAGAATTTGGACATGCTTTAATTTGTATTTATTAAATTGGTTTCACTAGGATATGATGAGCTACCACGTGTGTAAGGTCAATGACTTTTATTGGGGGTTTAATTTAGTACGTTATTGTATTCATACATCGAGTCGTGATAATTCAAAACAGAATATATCGTGCTTTGTCGAAAAGCTGTTACCCTAATCAATTTATACTTCTTCAATTTAAACTTAATATGTATGTTATATATTTTTGAAATAAATAAATGCTCTGTTCTATATCTACCCCTTTAAAGAGTATATATGTCTGATTCTTTCACTAACAATAGCTGATAAAAAGATCAGACATATCCCTTTAAGGATGACAAACTGTTAATGAAACTCACATGTACAGAATACAGAAGAATCACACACATAATAACATTTAAGAATATGATATTATAAGATAAATAGTCCCGTCTTACCATTGTTTGATTATTTTAATTTTAAAACAAAATGTAA
>Ga0224511_10000735_pt1 | contig 17135 bp, 15 predicted proteins | sample SF_May12_sed_USG_2_FD_169988 | JGI IMG/M metagenome (GOLD analysis project Ga0224511, IMG submission 169988) | Sediment microbial communities from San Francisco Bay, California, United States - SF_May12_sed_USGS_8_1 | ecosystem: Environmental > Aquatic > Marine > Sediment | place: USA...
CACCCGGGAAGTCTCTCGGAGAGTCTGCGGCCCCGTACTGGAACTGCTCGCCGGATTGCTCAGTCCCATCAATGATACTGCAGTTACCACCTCCACAGGTCCGTGTCTTGCTTGGTCCACCAGCGCCATGTTTGTGTGTACAGTGACATCTTGACCTCCGAGCAATTAACGGGGAACATCAGAGTAGTAGCAATGACATAAGTCAACCAATACCAATATCTAACCGGAGTATCTCTCATAAGCAATAGACACATGAACACAGGCTTGTCTTCCCATTGGTTCTGCATTACATGGAAGATCGATTGATAACTTGCGTGTTTCTTACAGGTTTTGTGGATGTTGAATTAGTGAGCTGGCTTTTGCTCTTCCTTTCTCGTCTGCTTGACTCGAACTTTGTTCGTCCTGATGGACAACAGACAGGACCCTTGCTCAATCGTTGGGATTTCCTAGTGGGGGATATTGGCATGAGCCGCACCAGGGTAAGGATACTGCTTTTGACATTTTGGTCACAAACACTGTCATAGCTCGTGATTGCCGTGTTTGTCATGCAACTCTATAGGGAAGCGAAGCATCTGCCTATTAAGCAATTAATAGAGTAAAATATAATTTTATTAATCAATAATTTTGTGACTTTGAAGAGGTGGCAGTATAATTTTAGGGAGACCATTGACTAGGGTAATTACAGTAATTAATTGGTTTGTGTCCGTAAGTTTCGAGGTGTAAACTTATTTTAAAATGCTATTTTCTATTGCCTTGTTTAGTCGACTGCTTACCAACAGCAAAAACCACGAGAGCGGGCCAAGAGCGCTCGTAATGCATATCAGAAGAGGAAGGAGACCCCCCGGCCCAGTGGCCGCTCAAGTAAAACCTCCAAGATGCACCACCCGCTGAGACACCCACGTGATCTGATGCGGGTAAGTCAATACTTCATGATAAAACGTCCATGGGAGTAGTGGCGACTTAGTGGGTAGCGCGTTCTGTTTTGGACCAGCTGACCCAAGTTCTGTTCCAAGTTCGCCAGATATGAAGGAAACCCACCCAGTGAGTACCATTCTGAAAGCAACCCCTGGACTTAGTGATGCCATCCATGTAAAACAAGATGATCTTATCTTCTTTCCTTGGCACGCAAACACTGCGAGACCTCCATATGAAGGCTTATTTTTTGTTTAATATTGCTGTAAAAAGTCTTCGCCGTAGCACGAGTAGAAAGTCTGCTTCAGCCCAGCGCCCTGTTAATGAGTGCATCAACTATCCAGTCCGAGCAGCTGAAATTGGGCCCATGCATCGCATGATATTGAGTTGCTTCGGTCTTTATTAGCAGGAGAAGGATATGATGAGGATGAAGATGAAGCGGCTGGGTGCTGAGAATTTCGCTGATCCAATGAGAAAACGAAGAGTAATGATGATGATGATGGATCCAGAGCTCTCTATGATGGGGGGTGAGAAGCAATGGTTATGGGCTGTTCAGAACCTTCGTGCAGTCACTGGCACTTGCCATCTTAGGTGGGCCATTTTTTGCGGAATAATTCACTCTTTACCCTTTTAGATGATATGGACATGTTGGTGGCAGGAGCTTCCCTCGCTGATACGGAACTGCTTCTGGACAGACGGGTCATCCTGCCAGTAGTTAGAGGACTGATGAAGCTGCTACTGCACGCTAACTTCTCATGCCATGCTGACCTTTTTGTTCTCGCCTGCAAGGTATATATAAAACGCGTGAGCCACTGGCTAGATCAGGTGTGCTCAACCCGCGACTCGGGGGCTACGTGAGAGTCCTCGGGTCAAAGTTGGCGGCTCCCGGCGCGCTCAACAATCTACCCTTTCACTATCTCTAGATACAGATAGCTGATGAACTCAGGAATTTTTCTCCAGGAAACAAATATTTTGGGTTTTTCCTGACATATCTGCGTGCATCTATCTAGCTGAACAAGTTATAATAATCCAAGCGGAGTTTGGATGAATGATTTCCTGGATCCCACATAGTGCCCCCTAACTGCGGCTCGTTTTCGAACAAGGTTAGCCACGCCTTGACTAGGTGCCTGTACAAGAGGGAAAGGGAACCCTGTCCTCGATTGATGTCTGATGTTGGTTAGGTATTCAGTAGTGTAGACACCAGCTCATTCGTTGCATTTCTGTTTCACCCACAGGTGCTGAGTCGATTGGCTACAAGCACACGACCCACTCTAAAGTTATCCGAGGTGGCTACTCAGGAACAGATCAGCAAGCTGCTGTACAATCTGACTCATGTTCACTTCAACACCGGCAAGCATGTGTGGGGAGGACCGTGGGTAAAGCACGCCGTAACATGCCTCATACAGGACCTGATTGAAGGTAAGAAGGGAACTGGTAGCTGTGTTGTCACAAGAAATACATGCAGTGAGTAAACCTTCGTCAGAAATTATGGAGGTCGCTCCTTGCGGTTTCTGTGTAGGACCCAGATGTCTGGTTTTATTTCATTGGATATCACCAAGTCTATGGCTTATTTTCGAGATGGTCCATGGTGTGCGCCATACACAAGTGGCCCCATTAATCGGCCTCCTTTATTTAGCGATCCATGTTTGACAGCGCCGAAAGACCCAATTAGCATCCAACTGAAGACTGAACCACTGACCTCTGGTCATAATCCCAGCACACACCCACAAACCTGTTGTATCACTCTTGTGTTTTTTAAGGTGAACGGGCACATCTGGAGCCCGAGTCGGAGCAGCCAGAGAGTGCAGAGCCCTCCACCTCATCCTCAGCACAGCGCCCACCACCTGCTCCATACAGGATGTCCAGGAAATATAACAGATATATGCCAGGTCAGTTCTTATCTATCATCAGTGTGACTTGACCATAAATAAAAATAATACCTTTATGGACTGAAATCCAGTCTTGATTCACATTGCGTTATTTTTCATTTTGCTACCCTGGCGCCGCATTGTTATTTTCTAAGCCCTAGGCTCAATCACCGGTGGTAGGGTAAAGGTTTCAAGATGCTGTCAGATAAGCGACGCTCACTTTTGTGAGCTGATGCTTGCAATTGTGAACTACCATTAGTCCAGAGTACTGGTTGCTGGGACATGCAGACTATACCTGGTTGTAGATATGGGTAGCAGTATGTCAGAAATGATGGATCCGATGGGCCCGTATGGTCATATGCATCCAATGGAGCTGATGAGAATGAAAGAGGGTAAGACTCCAATGCCAGGGGCGGCCGCCCATACAGGCTGATGCGCAGTCTGATCATGTGCTATCCTAGAAACTTAAACAAAATTTCCCTCGTCCCATGCTGTCCTGAGCGATAATCTTTGCTTGTCTTGGTAGATATGATGATGTATGATGAAATGATGGATATGGATATGATGTATGGTGCTATGGAGCCGGACTTCAGCATATCCGAGCAGCTGTAAGTAAACAAAGATCCGTACCATTTACCTGTATGGTTACGCAGTGTCAGACGAAATAATTAACCACATCCAAGTTTCCAGCCGCCGCACTGGACATAGAATAGCCCACAGAGACCTCAATCACCTCATGTTTGCTTCCTACAGTGCGTTGGAAACCCCTCAGTTACTGCCTTTCTTTATGATGCTAGTCGCCCAGGGCTGTGACTATCTACCTCATTGATTGGTGGCATCCCCGTGTTGCAGAATGATGCTGATGGGAGGTGGACCTCCTGGTCTAGCCAAGATGATGGGTGATGATGGCCCGCCTCCAGATCGCAGTTTCAGTGTTCAGGCATTCTCCTGCGCTATTGACAGTCGGCTGGAAAATCAGTCAGACTCGCTGACCGATGTGAGGTTAGTGCTTTCTGCCCTGATCTGCGTATAACACGGAGAGAGAAAGCTATACCAGTGCATCTTCCCATGACAATGGCATAACACAATTAGGCCCCTATCATTGCCGAGGACCAGCGCTACAGAAGCCTTCTCATGGCTCCTCATTCCAAACTCCATGTTTGCCTTGTTTGACAGCGATCCATGCTCTCATATCATCCTTTTCTCACTGCAGACTTCAAGTATGGCTTTCTGATGATCTGGGCAGTCTTCATCAGTCCGTCTCTAAGATAACAAAGCCAACGCTGCCCGCTATTACCTCGGCCGGGTTCCGTGTCGACGCCACGCATCCCGTGGCCACTGCCGATGATATCAGCTTTGCCCAGGTGGGTGATGACTGGTATTCACTGCCTGGCTGTTATGCAATTGGTTCTCCTGGATCAGATTACATCAAGGAAACTCTATTCTCTTTGCAAAGATAAATAGCTGACACGAATTTTTGTTTTATGATCCACTTCTGGCTTCCATGATTACCATTATTTGAAATGCAGGGTTACCAAATTGGACAATAATAGGCGTCTTCGAATTTACAGAATGGCAACACAGAGCCAACTACTGAGCAGCTGCTTGGAGCCTGCTTTAGTTCTCTAATCACCGCTGAAGGGCCGCACCTGGATGCAGAGAGTCTCTTCACACTCTACCTCGAGATCACGGAGGAATTCCGCGAGGAAGTCAAGGGTCCTTTCGATCCAACATGCCCGCCACACATCGAGCTCACCACAGAGGCTATCGAGGGTCTTGTCAATAACATTGGTGAGAATTTTCCCGCTCAATATTGTTATTCCTAGAGTTTGCTGTGATTACTTGATTACTGTGGAGTTCGGTAGCGAATTAAGGTACATGATTCTGATTATTCGATTCGCCGATTTGAGTGGCAACTCTCCTATCTACATACTTGGAGACGTGTGAAATAATTTTTGTTGTTGTGAGGGTATAGTGAGACTAGGGGTGTAACTTACTTACTATTGTATGTGTCTGGAATCGGTAGCGAAGCTGACATCTTGTTGCAGAGTTGGCTGGCTCTCTGAATAACAAAGCGTGGACGCAGGTGCTGCGTATTTTAACCATTCTACTCAACTCTAATCTGGATGATGATGAGAGAGTGTTTGCTCTACGCCTATGCGGCTCAAATGCATTCCAGGTAAGCAGCGGTGGTTACTATAGGAAAAGAACTCCAACAGAAGATTGAGATACACATAATACACCGTTACCTTTGTCTTATACAGGAGCTGTTGTATAAGTTCCTGCGAAGCTGCGACATGGTGGGTGTGGCCACGGTGAAGGCGTTCCAGGATTTGCTGACAAGGATTCAGTACGTTTATGTGGCAGCCAATCAGGACCTGAGAATTCTTGCCGATATGCTACTTGCCTCGGTTGTGAGAATTGTCTCGGAGAGGTGAGCATATGCACATAATACCTAGCCTCACCCTGACGCCTGGGATGCCATCTCAACCAATCTCTTGGCGTGAAACCTCTACCGTTTTTACTGGTGTCCAATTTTTTCTCAGTTTCTCAGTCATAAATAGTGAAGTGAAACTTTGACGAACGTGTTAAGGGTTGTATAGTCGCTGTGGGTCTAATGAAAATATACCGCCGGCTACTGTATGAGCTTGTCGCATTAATCATGCTCCGACTGTTTAAATGAGCCGCAGGCTTAGGCATTCGGTATTGCTCCATATGAATATACACACAAAGTCTATGACTGACATGTGTTCTTACAGCAGTCCAACCGGTCGTCAGATCTATGGAGCACTGGATGCGCAATGCGCTCTCGTCGACTTTGTGGCGAAGTTGCCATCATTGCACAGCGCCAGTCGTAGTTTGACGCCACTGTTTGAGGCGACGGTTGGCATCGCTCGACAGCTGATTGATAGGCAGGAACTCATTCAGTCCTACGTGGAGGGAGAGAGTGACTCGCTGACTCTCCCCAGTGAAAGTGGTGAGTCCCTGGTGTGGGTGCTTGGTTCAGCCTAAGCCTCATTCCACGCTACATGGCTAGCATCTCCAAAGGCCATAGGGTTGTTTTTCAAGATGGTCCATGGCGTGTCCCATGAAGTTTACTCTATAGGTTGTCTCTTTTTTACTGTGGCGATCTAAATCCAATTAGGGTGAAAAACACGATTACTCTCTGGTTTTCGTATTTTGCTACCGATTTGATGGTAGAAGACAACCCATGCTCACAGAATTAGCTTGGTTCCGTTTGATTGGCTGAGATGTGATGGTAGAAGACAACCCATACTCACAGAATTAGCTTGGTTCCGTTTTCAGCATCACCTGCCGATAGTAGACAATTTATATATGATGGTGTTCATCAAGTGTTGCAAGGTTAAAGAATGTTGTCAGCCTGTGCATGTCGTCAACAATATTGCATTCTGTGTAGGAATGGAACCTAAAACCTCTGGTGCTACGCCCGATGCTATAGCCACGAAGCCATCACCTCACTATGATCCTATCTTTGTAGGCAGTACGTCAGACCCGCGCTCGCCTCATAACTGCACGGCTAGTCACCTGGCCGTGCGTCTTATCAACCTCCTCTGCCGCATTATCAAGGCGAGCCCGAGCGGTAGCCAGGATATGAGCCAGGATACTGATAGCAGGTCAGCATGTCAGCCCAGCATGACTCTTGGCTTAGCACTATTAATATTTGGTTTTCTCCACTCAATGTAGCGCAATGATGGGACATTGACGCCAACTCTCTGAGTATAGAGAGATAGCTCAGTAGTAGAACGCTGGGCTCTCAACCATAAGAACCTGGGCTCAAATTCCAGTCGAAGCGGGCTCAGAACAAAAGAGACTCGCTATGAGCTGGAGCATTGTCACTGTCTCCCTCATGGTGCTCCATGCTAAGGCTTAACTGGTGAAAAAACATGTATACAACCCGGCAAATTCACCATAGAAACAAAGCCACCCTCCAGCATTTGCATTATCTCCACTGCATATCGCCCTTTGCTTTTTTACAGGAAGCTGTCCCGTAATGCTGGAGACCTGAACACAGAGGAGAGCATGGACATATCGGACACAGAGGAGACTGCGACTGACCTACCTCAAACAGATGAACAAGTATGGCCAATATATTAACTGATATTGGTAATGGTAGCACTGCCCGGTGGTACCTGATATTGGCAATGGTAGCACTGCCCGGTGGCGCCTGATGCTGTCTGTACCGCCCGATGTTGGCGCTGCATGATGTTGCTCGATGCTGCCAGTGTTTCTTCTCTCATTTCCATTCCTTGGTTTTTGTATCTTTCTGCTTATTTCCGTTTATTTGGTTCAATGAGACGCGATGGTAGACGATTCCGGTTCACAAAATTAGCCTGGTTTGATTTTTAGCATTGCTTACTGGTAGTAAGAAATTCTTATATGAGTGCGTACATCAAGTTTCGCAAGGTTAGATAATGTCGTCAGCCTGTGCGTGTTGTCAGAAACATTGCACGTTTGTTTAGTCAGCCCCGTGAGACCTACCTAGGTTTGCCTCTGCCATCGGTCAGATATCTGTGGTCATTTTTCAGAAGCGCAGCGAGACGCCTGTTGAGCGCCGTGTTGTTGATAGACGTCCCAGTCGCTGTCTACACCTGATGGATGTGGATGTAACGCCGACAATCGCTGACCGAATGATTAGTCACCGCCCTCTGGTTGCGGCTCTCATTCATTGCCTGTCGCAGAGTACACCGAGCTGTAATTTTGGCAAGCACGGCAAAGGACTAAGCACAGTGGGAGATGCGGTCTTCTACCTTCTTACGCTACTGTTCAGGTAACCTATGTCCTCTGCAACATTTAACCTAGGGTGCAGGAGGGCCACTCCGTGGGTAGGATGGCTCGTCTCAAGATCGAAAGTACCTGGGTCCAAACCCTCCTCATGCTGGGGTTGCTCTGAGAATGTGAGCACCAAGCTTATACCGCTCCAAAACAAGCCTCGGGCTTGGAATGCCAATGTGCCCGCATAGAACCGAACGAATTTTGTCAACACTTTGTTGCTCTTTTTATGTAGACATTCCACCAATTACTACCAGATACTGGAGTTACTTCAGAACTACCTGAATCAGTCCGAGACGGTGACATTGTCAGACTCTCTGCTGCTGTTTATAAAGAGCTCACTGAACTGTGAGCACGCCATAGCCAGATTCATCGAACTGGGTAAGCCTCACACCAGCACCTAGATAATTCTCATTATTGGTTTAACTTTCGGTAGCTAGTTCATTTTGGCTAGAACTTCGGACACCAAAGGGAATTTATATTCTTATTTCTGTCCCATAAGGCCCAAAATTTATTAATATTAACATAATGGCATGTGTTGTATGTAATTACGCTTGGTTATGCTGTTAGTCGGAATAGGCCGACCACTTGGTAAAATCGGTCAAGCCTCACTCCGTTTTGGTTGGTTTGCTTATTGACGATGGCGGTTTTTATTTGTCAGTTAATTTTGGCGCAGCATTTTGATTGATTTGTATTGCAGACGGCATTCGCTGTATTGCGGATAATCTGGTGGAGTCCTACGGCTCATCACCCGATAACGCCACCAGCATGATCACATCAATTCTGACGCGTATCTCTGATGTGCGTCCCATTCCTGGTGGCCACCCTCTGACTGCCCTGCACCCCCTGCGCGCCACAACATCTACTGGAGCCAGCATTATCAACCTGGCTCCGCTTGGTGAGTAATCATTAGACAGGAATGCCATGAAACTAAATGGAAATGCAGTAATGCTAGGTACATTGTATAATATTATGTAAATAGTAATATAAGTGGAATGTACTCTAGTATAAAATATAGAAAAGTTAACCACTCACTACATAGGCCTATTTAACGACAGGCGCTATAGTGGATAGGTAGTATATACGTAATACAATAATGCACTAGTTATAATAGTAGTAACACAAGGTTAATCACTGCCATTCTGGTTTCGTCTTCCTTTTCCTCTTTGTTGACTTGTGTAAATCATAAACCGTTACCCTGCAACAGTAAAGTACACCATATTCATCCAACATACCAAGTTGGGCCCACAAGTGCTGATTGGTTGCGTACGCTGGAGAATACTCGCTGAGAAATCTCGACATTTAACTGAAATTGTGGCGGGGGTTTCTAAGACTGACAAAAGTGAGCCTAAATATTCTCATTTAATCTGAGCAGTACAGGGATATTGGAAGGGTTGGATTTTCAATGCCCGTCAGCGCCCCCTTTTTAGTTAAGGGTTTTTTATGGTGGTCCCACGCGTTTCTTGCCAGAAGATTTGATTTACTCACCGATAGGAGGTACTTCGCCCCATGTCCAAAACATACATTTTGCTATTCTGCACAGTCACATACTGCGGTTTGCTCAGCCCAGTCATTGCGTGGCCTATCAGTTTGCCATCTGGTGCGAGCAGACTGACTCGGTTGTTGCGGAAATCGCACACGCATATATTGCCATCTCCGTCCACACACATGCCTATAAAAGAAAGCAAAGTAGTTAACGTTCATCGCGCAGACTTAACTATGCCGGTAAGTCGGATGAATGAGTGTTGTTTAGATGAAGGAGGCATTGAGATATTGTAATACTGGGAACACTTGACCGGTTGCGTATTGAGTTCTCGGCTTGTTCTCTCTTGGGGAGTTAGTCGGATTGAAGGTCTTCCTACCTCTGGGTGTATCCAGTTTGTATGACCACAGCAGTGATGACTTCTCTATGGAGAAACCTCTGATGTTCTTACTACCCACGTCTCCTACCACCACCACATCGCCTGGTGATAACAGAACATACTGATAATGCCCAGCTCGTGTGAGAAACCGGACAGACACTCTCTGTGCATTGCACTGTGGTGGCAATAGGCTAGAGGAATACCTTCTTCTTTCGTATCCTGACCGTTGACAGGGGCTTGCAGAAATTGGCCTACAGAGTCTTTGACCCAGTGTTTCCCGTAGTCGCACCCCTGTGTCCCATAGAGAACTCAACTCTATGGGTGGGTTTGCTTAGTGTCAGAATCGGAAACTGATGAGAGCGTTACCTGATGATACCACGTGTAGAGGCTTGGTGAAGTAGGGATTGCTATCCGGATCTCTGCTGATAGAAGATATCTTCTGCCCAGTTTTGTTATAAATCCATAACTCGGAGTGATGATTAGCCAGGAGAACAGACACCACTAATCCGCAGTCTGCCAGGGATGCGAGAGCATAAATCTTCTGTACTTCAGTCCTGTCCAGCTCAATCTCCATCACCTTTAAGGCATACGCCACAAACCCATGCACATATATTTAGGGCATGTTGGGTATTTAACCAACTCTATGGCAGCAGGTCTAGCAGCGTGCGGCAGCGTGAATCATTGTTCTAAGGAATGTAAACTACACAAGAAGTGGTCGCCATGAATTCAATTCCAAGTTTGTGCGTCACTTTGTACTTGTTCCTCATCAGATTCGGATCGCAACGTTGATGGTTAATGAAAAAGTACCAACTTTATGGCCGGAACCATAGACCATCCTAAAAACATAGTGATACCATCCATGTAAAACAAGGTGGCTTTTTCTTAGCCCTCTACAACTGATCTCACCTTTTCACCTTTTAGGTTGTGTTTATAGATTCGTAGCTCTTTGCCCGTTTCTGCGCTGCTCACGAAATTGTGTTCTGCGTCCATACTAACGACATCCACGGTGTGATGCCCGACCGAGACGCGCCGTAATGCCTGGTTCTCTTCTACATCATATACTAAAAGGGCCCCCACCTAAACAACAAAAATACACATCCTATCAACAATGTCATCCAATTCAATTTTCATCGGCATCAAGATACGAGTTGGTACATGGTTTACATAAAAACATGTCCTCCACCTCGTAAATTCACCTCACCTTAACATCACTGGTGGCGAACACCAGGTGCCCGTAAGGGTCACAGGTCATGTCTTTAATGCAGTGTCCGGTAACATCAAACCTCGTGTGCTGCGATATGTCCTTGATATAAGCGAGTGATGGCAGCTGGGTCTGCGGAATCCGTATCTCTGCCTGGTACATGGCTGCGTGGTCTTGCTGATGTCTGTGATCAAGGCAGCGAAGTAGTCATCAGTAATATGAATGGGTGATCCCGGAAAATGCCACCTGAAGCTTCTGAAAGTGGATAGCGTTACTATATTACTCTAGTCTTGCTGACTACCTGACTGACTGCTGAATGGCGTGCCGATTCGTTAACAAAAGGGCTTTGTGTTCAGTTCACTAGGCGTAAAAATAGCTGTGACTATCTATATGGGATTTGATTAGTATGAAAACAAGGGCTTACATTCTTTATGTTACAAATTCAAATTTGCTTTGATTGGATTACTGTGATTGGTGCATAAGTGAGCCATTTTAGTTGGCCGTTTCGTCTTGGTAACTTGTAAACAAACCGTAGCTCCTCTTACGAAACCCCATCTGACCACCTGCTGTAGAGCACAGCAGAGCTTTCATACACCGCCACTGATGTTTACGTGCATACAGCACATATAATAAGACAAACCTATCCATTTCACCATCATTGTGAACAGCTGGTTTTGCCCCTCTGCTGGGTAATGGTCTCCTTTTTCTATGAATCTTTTGCAATGGAGCACCTAATTTCAATTTGGTGCTTGCAGTTGCGCAGTTCTTGGTTAATATGTTGCTAGACTTATACACGCTCATCAGAGCTCTTGTCCATTTGGGCACACCTAATTGCCGCCCCACCCTGCCTTGTTGCTGGTTGTTAGAGCCTATGACCATTACCGGCAGTGTTGGGATGTATTAACATCGCTTGTTCCTCTCGTTTATAGGAATTATCTCCTCTACGTGTGCTGTTCCCTCAGCCGGTCCATCTGGAGCTCTGCTTCAGGCTTCCCAGACTCACCGTCGTGCCCGTACTGCACCCTGGAGCTATAAATTCACCCCCGAGCAGCCATACGTTGACATTATAGTCGAACTGCCAGTCGCCGCCCTCATCAAGGAGGTAAGTGGACAACTATGCTTCCCTCACTGTGAACTATTCACTTTACCTTACTTATAGTGTGATTACTAGGAGTAGCTATAGGTTGTGTTTTTTAATGTTATTGCTATGGCTAACGTATTTGAACATAATCTATAGGAATTAAATTAAAGAGTATAATCATTATGTTCAAATACCTTAATTCTTATAGTTTTTAGAATACATTTTTAATGTATTTGCTATATGGGGTCTGTCCAGCTAAAGTATCCCAATAGAGAAAAATATTGACCCAACATTTTTTTTCTCCGATTTTAACCAAACTTTTATGCAAGGGGTATTGGGATATGAGGAATTTACCTATGACATCAGTTTTTCTCGGCGACGTGATTAGAACGACCTTGTCCTCTGCAAGTGGTCACTGACATGCGAATATAATTTACAACATTTGAATGGAAATAAGCTCAAAATTAATACAAACGCTCTAGCAAAGAGAAACCATGCCTAGTGCAGCTTTTATAACCAGCTGGTCTCTGGTTTTTCTAAACGAGTGTCAAAAATGCAGCCGATTGATTTACAAAGTTACTAGTTGTTTCAACATCAAATTTTTTGCAAATTAGTGGTTACAGATTATTCTTTAGTAATTATATTAATTAGTGGTTACAGATTATTCTTTAGTAATTATATCGTTAGTTAACTTCGGCAATGTCAACGAAGAACTGACCAGTCTGGATCGGAGAATCCAGAAAAATGGCAGCTGACCAAGAAAATGTCCTGGCATTCACAGTTAAGGGGTCAAATTGTTTCTTTAAAATGATAAATTAGTTTATATATTTCTACACCATAACAGCTGGTACAAATCCCAAATAACACTGAAATTGGGACACTTTGATTGGACAGACCCATATATTATGTTCATAAATATTTTGTTATTGCTATGTTCATATCCTTTTTTAATTACTATAGGTTATGTTTATCGATCTGTCGTGCAATTATTCTCCATTTCTACATTGTAATCTCCCATCTCCTCTATTTTGTGTTTGTATAATAATGACAGTATTGTCTTTGTACGCTAACAGGTACAGATTCACCCGTATCTGAGCTCGCTCAGTCACTCCGGCCCATCAATGGTTGGAGTAGAATTGAGTCATAACGGTTTACCTACCCTTCCATCCAGACAGCCAATCATTACCTCCGGACTCACCACCATCAAGGTAACTTTAATCATAGACAAAAATCTATGGTTCTTTGAATGTATAAATAGGCAATTGCTATTCTAAAGGTCTCAAAAACTGATAGACCTCCGCTAAGCAGGAGTCGCTACAATAGTTTTCCTTGTCTTTCCTTTATGTTAAAGAGCAAACAACTCCGTATATGCATGTGTTCAATTATGGACCTGTCTGTTTAAGCTATACTGTCTTTTACCTGTTTTTCTTATTATCCATAGTGTATACTCAGTGACATAACCCCTGTGTCCTATTGACAGGTGGAGTTTGTGAAACCCGAAGTTGCCTCCACGGTCTCTATTGTGGTGTACAAGCCACGAGATTCGTACAGCCTTGGGCTGTTCCAGATCTGCATTCTTGGCTACCCCGGCTTGTCTGGTCCTGGCAGCTCTTCACAGCATACCAACCACAGGTATGTACTGAGGAATGGCCCTGGGTCTGAAAAAATATTCACCCACCTCAAAATTTGTGATATCTTAAAACCAAGATAGGTGACTGATTGGTTGCTCATGCGGCTCCACCACCACTTCACCTCCGATATTTGTGCCATCTTATAACCAAAGTATATGACATATGCTTGCAATGGAGGCACTGTGATATCACACCGTAACTACCTGTAACGTATTGCAGTCTGGGATGGCTAGAGTTATTGTATCACTGTGTGGATCATGTGCCATCGGAGAGCAGCCAGGTACTGGAGGCGGTGAGCTCTCAGCATGACCTGCTGCATACCTGTACCAGTCTGCTACTCAGTCACATCAGTCAGGCCTACCACTCACAATTGGAGAAGGTAAGAGAAACTGCAGGCACTGGCCTGCCTCACCCCGTCTGACTCGCCTCACCCCATCCGCCCTACCCTGCCACCCTCGTCTTGACTGCGTCACCCCACCTGCTCTACTTGCCCACCCGCCCACATTATCTCGTCCGTCTCACCCTGCCCAATTCACCCCACCCACGTCACATCCTTCAGGTCTTGAAAAATTTTTTACTAGGTCTGGCTTGGATCCTGCGCAAGTAGTGTTTGAAACACTGGTGCGTCTACTATTGTAGTACTCATGTTCACGCCTGCCACCCATTATGACTCACCACTGACTAGGTTGACTCATGCTTTCATCTTACCCAGGTTGTGACGGCACTCGCTCAGAAGTCGCCAACGGCCAGCAGAGAACTGATTGGCAGGCTACTAAGACAGAACCATCGCGGTGTGCTGATTGGACATCAGAGATCGGTAGCCAATGAGGCGACGGCTGATATTCTCTTCCGATTGGGTACCCACGGAGACCTCCAACAAACCGTTCCCAGGTAAAAGTGCTGAAACTCTAAAATGTACCCTCGAATGTAGCTAATCTAGACTTTTTTATATACTTCAAAGCACTCAATCAATTTGAGACACTCATTCTCATTCGACCACCGGCAAGTGTAGCGAAAGTTTTGCATATTGTTACAGGCTGCAGCAATATCTGGAGTGGCTTCAGGCGTGCGCCAGTTATATGTGTAACCCTAGCTCAGCGCCAGTGGATGCAGGCGTTGCCCGACCCTCCTATGTACATGTGCAGTGCGTGGCAGCCACACTCTGGCGCCATGGTAACGCCACCGATTCAGACACAACCGCCGCTGTGCGAATGCTGCTAAACCAACAACATTTTGAGTGAGTAATTTAGAATCTGACCTACTGTTCATCAATCTGCTTATTTGGTTTTCGGTGTTCTACTGTCGTGTTCAAGGTCTACTTCCTCCTGTTATTGGAACTGTCAGCCCTTCACTGATGGCCCAACACCGGCCAAATTGATACCATCCTCACCATATTTCTTGTAAAATTCTCAGATGTCGCTGGTTATACTTCGTGCTGCGTGGTCACAGTTTAATGTCATTTGTTGTAGCGCCCTCTATGCGTGGTCGGTGCTCCCCTCTAATTCCCGCCTGATGAAGCGAGCTGTTGACAATGTACTGGCCGCTCTGTGCCACCTCGAGCCCACTTTCTTCCACGCATTGCTACAGAAGTTCTTCCGCAGTGAACTGGCCATGGCTACGGAGACGGCCATACTGCGAGCGAGTGTCACAGATGATGATAAGGATGATGTGCAGCAAGGTAGGTCAGCCGGTCCTGCTGGACACTACCTTCTGTCTGTCCATTTATTTAAAATATTATTACCCTATATGTTTCTAATGGCAGATATGCCATAATTACAGTTCACTTACATCACCAAAAATTCAAGTCGAAAGGCTGTCTCATTGCAAAGTTGAGTGGCAGCCTCTCCTAAAACTGTTGTTACATTACAATATAGTGGTCTATCGACTTGATACGGTGGCACCAGACAGGTAAAGATTCTGCATTTCTCTTACAGAACTACTGACAGATGAGAGAAAAGAGGATATGCAGTTTGAGAATGCTGTGCTACTGGACGAGGTGCACCTGTCACTGCTCGCCACCACTGTGCAGTCCGATTCCTGTGCCGACGCACTGATTGACAGCACACTGCTCAAGGTGCTGTCTCAAGCGTTGACGGAATTCTGTCTGAAATTGCTGCAGCAGAGGATAGATGAAAGTGGCGCTTCTCACTCTGCCACACACTCAGGTCAGATAATTTTCCCTCATTGCGGCGGTAGGCGTGTAGATAATATGATAGCATACATGGATAATACAAATAATTTGTATAAGGTTCTGCTCAATCATTGTCACCTGGCCATCAGGGCTCGGGGATGGCTTAGTGGTAGAGCGCTGGGCTCCCAACCGTAAGAACCTGGGTTCAAATCCCTCTCATGGCGGGCTCCCATTGTGAGTATGAGCTCTTCACTAGAATCCTAGCTCAAAAACCAAGCATCACTATATGAGGCGACAGCTTCGCTATAAGAAGACGCCACACAGGTTATGAAGACCTGACCGTCAAACATCCATATTTAGTTCAACTAGGAGCGCTATGCACAAAATTTTTCTAACCCCACCAAGATACACTGGTGGTGACACAGCCAGGCTCTCTCATTGTTGTTTTGTCATTATAGGAAACGCTGTGTGCATCACCTGGCAGTCCCTGCCTACTGTCCTCTCATTCTTTGCTCAGTGTGCATCAAACCTACCCAAACTAAAAGACTGGCTCGGTGCCTCTGAAGGACAGCTCTTCTGGACCCCACTGCTGGAACTTCTCTGTACCAGTAAGCTAACTACTGACCCCCTTTTTTGTCTGCAAATTCTCACCATGTATCAAGAACGATTACCCTCATCTAAAACAGGAAGAACATATTATATCGGTATATGACTTTGTATATTGCAGCTAATATGGTATCACCAGACGACCATGAGATTGAGTCGAGCGTCGTTCGCTTCTTCAAGACGATAACCCTGAATCACACAGCCAATCAGGTTGTCTTCTCCGAAGTCATGTGTAACCTGCTGCGAGTTATCGGCGCTACACCTCACTCCGGTTAGTTCATAACTCCGATGCCTCATTCCTTGTGTAGGACCTCCATTGGAGCTTTTGATAGAGATTCAGGTCGTAATGCAATGGAATTTAGATAGAAATAGACCACAAAATGCAATGTTTGAACTATATAACTAGAGGACTATTTTACAATTTGGGTGTGTAGGCCTGTGTTATTGGTCACCTGACCAACAATGGAACCAGCCCTGATTAGCCAACCTAGACTAGCAGTCGATGCTTTGTTATCACACCACCCGGGTACGCTGATTGTGACATGAACCTTTCTGTTTGCAGTGGGTGGATCAACGCTGACGAGTTTCACTAAGAATCTGCTGCTGCAGTTGTTACTAGAAGACGAGAAGATAGCCATTACGATATGCGCTCGCGGAGTTAACTATACATTTGGTCCGTCAGTACCTGGCAGCGCTATGCACCTCCGCAGTGGAGTTGGTCACATGTTCAAGACTGTGAATATGTCTATTTACAGCACACTGGGTGACCTGGCCAATCAGCTAGCTAGGGGTGAGTTGGTTTAGTGAGTCAGTTAACACGTAATACTACTTCTCTTTTGGGGTTTGGTAACAATAAATAATTATACATTATGGAGTTAATCAGTGCATTTTAATGCCAGCGTTTAAATCGAAAGGGAGCGGCCATGGCTTAGTGGTCGGTGATCTGCGCCCGGTGAGTCGAGGGTTCAAATCCCAGAAAAGTCAGAGTATAAACAAGATAAAATTTAAATCGAAATGTCAAATCAGGAAATGTATTTTTATTTGAAAGGTTT
>Ga0224511_10000736_pt1 | contig 17130 bp, 7 predicted proteins | sample SF_May12_sed_USG_2_FD_169988 | JGI IMG/M metagenome (GOLD analysis project Ga0224511, IMG submission 169988) | Sediment microbial communities from San Francisco Bay, California, United States - SF_May12_sed_USGS_8_1 | ecosystem: Environmental > Aquatic > Marine > Sediment | place: USA...
ATAATCCGATCATTGTCACAAGTCCAACAGAAAACTAGTTAAGTATATGATGACAGACGGACGGACGGACGGACGCACGCACGCACGCACGCACGCACGCACGTAAGCTTATGATAGCCAGACCTCATATACGACACAACCATTTTACATATGAATACAAATACCTCAATGTTTTGGCAAACGCTCGCATTGCTTGCGCAAATTTCAGACATTTGCTCATTAATAAAACTCAAAGAATGATAAGACCACTGCTCTCCGATTTCTTTTTTCTTAAAACCGCCGATTTAAGACCGCCCTTCATCAAATTCCCTATTCTCTTCCATGTGAATATTTTTGGCAGTTAAAATTTTTAACTTCCCAACTAAAAGTTACTACATTGTATATATTACTATCTTGTCCGTTGAAATCGATCTTAGTCTCTCTCTAAAATATTCACGTTACTGTGATTATTTTCCCAAGTATTATCGTAAAAACATGGTTAAAATGAATACAAATGCACACGCAGTGTAACTAGATTTTGAACGTTTGTGTATGTTGCTCTCAGTAGATATTCCTTGTTTTTTCCCCCGACAAACTGTTCATTTGATTTTTTATTCCCTTCGCAGACCCTACTTTTTCTAAAAATATATTAGGAACAAGAAATCAAGAAACAGATGGGTTTGAACTATTAAACTTTTAAAAACACACAGAAAATCTACCGGTTGTAACCTTGATTTTGCTTTATAAATAAGGAAACGATGACAAACGTAGTTTAGTAACTTAAGTTTATATTCGCAAATCTTGCAGCACAGCCAATACACCAATGTATCGAGAAAACTGTGGAGCACGTTCATAACTATAAATTGTAATAGCAGCATCAACAAGATCGAAAAAAAACTAGAAAAAAACCTACATTGCTTGTCCAAGATGGTAGGTTTTTGTTTACAAAATGAGTGTCAGGAGCAGCGCGATTACCCGCCCTGAGGACACAGTACGCAAGACCAAAATAAGGCCGTTTGCAATACGCAGTCTTAAAAAAGATGTACACGGTACGCTAGTGGGGTTCACAGTCAATTTTTAAAGTGGTGCCCTTTGGCTGAAATTAAAACTGGGTCTTTGTTAAATAAACCTTCTGCAAAACCATGAGTGATGCCCCCACGTATGTGCTTAAATAATTTAGTACACCAAGGTGGCTCTATATACATGTATAACAGATAAATATGATATACGTAAGGTAGTTCACAGCAATCGGACCGGAAGTGTACATTTCTTGTAATTTACTGTTGGGCAATACCATATTTTAAGATAAAATGCATTTATTACGTCTAATTATAACACACATTTATCCAAAACACTTATAAACAGTTTTAAAACGAATACTTCCTGCACTTCAGATTCCAGTTGTGTTTTTACACAAGACCATTGATTACTAGAGTTGGTTTCAGACATCAGCATTGATTACCGGTAAAATAAAGTAAACAGCATGGTTATTTATTATATCAGATTCACACTGGGTAAGGCACTTATGATACAAATCCATCTTCATAACTCCGAGATACTCAGATGTAGCATTAGGTGCAATACATCATTAATGGGGCACTTAAAGTTAGATACACTATCACCAAACATCAATCATTGTAAAAAGAAAAAATGATTTTAATGCTATGTTACGGCGTTTGTCACTTGCAGGAAAATGAATTAACTCTTGTGCGGACATCGTTCTTGGACTCTGCATTCGATTAGATGCTTTTATACAATCTTACTGTTTACATTTTCCCGTATTTATTATTTCTCACTATTAAAAACAACATCAAAATGTGCTTTGTATGAGACTTATTTCGTCGTAATTATTGTTTCTTCTAAATATAAAAGGTGAAAAGGGGACGAGTTCCCTATTTCCCTACCTCTCTCGAGCAGTTCACTAGTTATCTTCAATGTATTTTCGATAAGTGGCCCGCTAAAGAGCAGCTGCATACTTGTTATACAATGTACTTCATTTTCGATCAACGTTGGCTTAGCTTTAATGCTTTTCTTGCATATTGTGAAATGAACTTATTGGATCGTTTCACGGAAAATAAAGCTGTCAATTCCATCAGACTAAAAGGATAATTCTACAAAGAATAATTTTCCGCAATCGTCACTAAATTGATAATCCGATCATTGTCACAAGTCCAACAGAAAACTAGTTAAGTATATGATGACAGACGGACGGACGGACGGACGCACGCACGCACGCACGCACGCACGCACGTAAGCTTATGATAGCCAGACCTCATATACGACACAACCATTTTACATATGAATACAAATACCTCAATGTTTTGGCAAACGCTCGCATTGCTTGCGCAAATTTCAGACATTTGCTCATTAATAAAACTCAAAGAATGATAAGACCACTGCTCTCCGATTTCTTTTTTCTTAAAACCGCCGATTTAAGACCGCCCTTCATCAAATTCCCTATTCTCTTCCATGTGAATATTTTTGGCAGTTAAAATTTTTAACTTCCCAACTAAAAGTTACTACATTGTATATATTACTATCTTGTCCGTTGAAATCGATCTTAGTCTCTCTCTAAAATATTCACGTTACTGTGATTATTTTCCCAAGTATTATCGTAAAAACATGGTTAAAATGAATACAAATGCACACGCAGTGTAACTAGATTTTGAACGTTTGTGTATGTTGCTCTCAGTAGATATTCCTTGTTTTTTCCCCCGACAAACTGTTCATTTGATTTTTTATTCCCTTCGCAGACCCTACTTTTTCTAAAAATATATTAGGAACAAGAAATCAAGAAACAGATGGGTTTGAACTATTAAACTTTTAAAAACACACAGAAAATCTACCGGTTGTAACCTTGATTTTGCTTTATAAATAAGGAAACGATGACAAACGTAGTTTAGTAACTTAAGTTTATATTCGCAAATCTTGCAGCACAGCCAATACACCAATGTATCGAGAAAACTGTGGAGCACGTTCATAACTATAAATTGTAATAGCAGCATCAACAAGATCGAAAAAAAACTAGAAAAAAACCTACATTGCTTGTCCAAGATGGTAGGTTTTTGTTTACAAAATGAGTGTCAGGAGCAGCGCGATTACCCGCCCTGAGGACACAGTACGCAAGACCAAAATAAGGCCGTTTGCAATACGCAGTCTTAAAAAAGATGTACACGGTACGCTAGTGGGGTTCACAGTCAATTTTTAAAGTGGTGCCCTTTGGCTGAAATTAAAACTGGGTCTTTGTTAAATAAACCTTCTGCAAAACCATGAGTGATGCCCCCACGTATGTGCTTAAATAATTTAGTACACCAAGGTGGCTCTATATACATGTATAACAGATAAATATGATATACGTAAGGTAGTTCACAGCAATCGGACCGGAAGTGTACATTTCTTGTAATTTACTGTTGGGCAATACCATATTTTAAGATAAAATGCATTTATTACGTCTAATTATAACACACATTTATCCAAAACACTTATAAACAGTTTTAAAACGAATACTTCCTGCACTTCAGATTCCAGTTGTGTTTTTACACAAGACCATTGATTACTAGAGTTGGTTTCAGACATCAGCATTGATTACCGGTAAAATAAAGTAAACAGCATGGTTATTTATTATATCAGATTCACACTGGGTAAGGCACTTATGATACAAATCCATCTTCATAACTCCGAGATACTCAGATGTAGCATTAGGTGCAATACATCATTAATGGGGCACTTAAAGTTAGATACACTATCACCGAACATCAATCATTGTAGAAAGAAAAAAGGATTTTAATGCTATGTTACGGCGTTTGTCACTTGCAGGAAAATGAATTAACTCTGGGGCGGACATAGTTCCTGGACTCTGCATGCGATTAGGTGCTTTTATATAATCTTACAGTTTACATTGTTTCGTATATATCATATCACAGTAGATCTCTATTTAAAGTAACATCAAAATGTGCTTTGCCTGAGACATGTTTTGTCGTAATTATTGTTTCTTTTAGGTATGAAAGGTGAAAATGAAACTAGTGCCCTATTTCAAACCTACCTCTTCCGTGCAGTTCACTTGTTATCTTCAATGTATTTTCGATAAGTGGCCCGCTATAGAGCAGCTGCATACTTGTTATACAATGCACTTCATTTTCGATCAACGTTGGCTTAGCTTCAATGCTTTTCTTGCATCTTGTGAAATAAACTTATCGCATCGTTTCACGGAAAACAAAGCTGTCAATTCGATCAGACTAAAAGGATACTACTGCAAAAAATAATTTTCCGCAATCGTCACTTAATGGACAGTTCCGCAACTATCAATCATTTGTAACAGTACATGGTCAATTTTAATCCAGTATATTAGGATAATATTGTCAGGTGACAATCTGACCTAAAAAATACAAAAGAAAGCATACTTCAGGAGCTTGAAAAATAGCTCCAACAAAGATGTTTTTCTTAACCAATTCTCAAACATGTTTCATTTGTTTTTGTGGGTTGTTATTCTTACATAACCATTGTATAACAGACAGAGCTCTGTAAACCTTTATTTATTATGTCCGTGTTTAAAAATTCCCGTTTCTATCGCAATTAATCAACGTCCCTGTTTTCTTAGACAATTCAGATGTTTAGCATGCTGCATAGAGTTATTCTGCAATAATTAAAATATGGAGACATAAATTCGATTACCTGTCAATCTGTGTTACGGTTCCGCTCTGGAATTAAGCTGGTAACATGCCATTCACGTCTTTAGATTTGACAATATCCTGTTGCATTTGTCTTGGAAATATTTAAAATAAGAATATAACGTTTTCTTTTAAATGTTGAAGATCTCATTTTCAAAACTATTAGTGATTGTGTTTCTGATTTTGTTTTAATGTGTAAATTTACCAACCAACAGCCTTGCACCGTTTGTCTTTAAGAAACCCAAACTTGAGTTGACATTTTCGTGTTTCGTTGCTCCGTTCAATTCCTAACATATTTAGGAAATAGTGAATCTCATTTAGGTCCCTATGGTATTGTATTTACCAGCTTCCTAACTGGCCAATATTATGCCATGGAGCCCGGAGCGATGTTCTTTATTTCTTATTATATAACGAACACTGTTTTGATAAAAGTAAACCATTGACTGAGAAAATGTGTTGTATAGAGTGAATGGTAATCTATGTAAAACCTATTCCGCACTTTTGAAAACAGTGTCGTTATATACGCATCTAAATATAAATTGTTGAGTGTCATTGACTAGGTCCGTACTTGGTGAAAATAACGACCGGTGCTGTGGGCGTTATAAGAATAAATGAGAATACAGCCAAATTACGCCCGGAGAGGATACTTATGATAAAAAGGACGCTATTAAATGAGGTTTAACAGACTTGAATAAAGAATGTAACATAAGTTTTGTATATTCTCCCGTTGTCTGTCGTTAATACTATCTATGACATCTAACATGCACGTAATTTTTACACGAATTTCATAATGCTGCATTCAAATGAACTAATGGTTAATCCATCGGCAATTTTCAAAGCTCTAAGTTGTGATCATGATAATAGTTAAGGTACAGGCTCTTTTACAGAGATGACCATATTATGACCAAAAAAACAACAACAACTGTTACACAGAATATATTATTTACGCGAGAAATAATAAAAGTGGAATCACTTATTGAAACAATTCACACACAAAATTGTAAAACTGTGAAAATGCGATAACTCAATAATAAAGCATTTAACTTACCACGCAACATCTTAAAACATTTATTTGACATGATGGGTGTAAAAGGTTTCTAAAACAGAATTTCGATAAGCGTAATTGGAAATGAGATCAAAGTATAATTTATTCCATAGCCACAGGTGCAACGTCATCAATTGTGATTACTTTATTTAAATTTAAACTTATTTATTTAAGGTCGATTGCGAAACAAGTTATCCCAACTTATATTAATCACTCTCGACCGCTCATTCCAGATGGTTTCCATAGATCTCTCTTTTTTGAACGAGGTTTGAGAGGAGAGAGAAGCCAGACCTGTCCTTATATGCTGAGCGCTGAGCAAAGAAGCATCTGGTACCATTTTTATAACGTCTTTGGTATGACGCGGTCGGGGATCGAACCCATGACCTCCCGCTCACGGGGCGAACACTAACCACTGAGCCACCGCTGCGATTACTCAATGCCATAATGAAGGTAGTTCAAGATTGCTCCATTTATTGTATCAACTGGAACAAGAACATGGATAATCAAACCTCATAAATGATGAATATTAAGATTTGTGTTTTTTTGTCATTTAAAAAAGTAAAATATAGAAATATAATGTTTTGACATAATCTCGCGAGACAACTAAACACCTGGCATTGGTCATTTTTATCTGTTTGGCTGTGTTATGTGAATATTTGTTGAACCATACTTTCCCAGCTAACCATTTAATATCATGTACATATTTATTTTATTATGTATACAACCAACTATTAGGGACATTGTTGGCATTCGTCTGTGCTAAACATCTTAAAACATTTATTTGACATGATGGGTGTAAAAGGTTTCTAAAACAGAATTTCGATAAGCGTAATTGGAAATGAGATCAAAGTATAATTTATTCCATAGCCACAGGTGCAACGTCATCAATTGTGATTACTTTATTTAAATTTAAACTTATTTATTTAAGGTCGATTGCGAAACAAGTTATCCCAACTTATATTAATCACTCTCGACCGCTCATTCCAGATGGTTTCCATAGATCTCTCTTTTTTGAACGAGGTTTGAGAGGAGAGAGAAGCCAGACCTGTCCTTATATGCTGAGCGCTGAGCAAAGAAGCATCTGGTACCATTTTTATAACGTCTTTGGTATGACGCGGTCGGGGATCGAACCCATGACCTCCCGCTCACGGGGCGAACACTAACCACTGAGCCACCGCTGCGATTACTCAATGCCATAATGAAGGTAGTTCAAGATTGCTCCATTTATTGTATCAACTGGAACAAGAACATGGATAATCAAACCTCATAAATGATGAATATTAAGATTTGTGTTTTTTTGTCATTTAAAAAAGTAAAATATAGAAATATAATGTTTTGACATAATCTCGCGAGACAACTAAACACCTGGCATTGGTCATTTTTATCTGTTTGGCTGTGTTATGTGAATATTTGTTGAACCATACTTTCCCAGCTAACCATTTAATATCATGTACATATTTATTTTATTATGTATACAACCAACTATTAGGGACATTGTTGGCATTCGTCTGTGCTAAACCAGATGGCTTTCATAATAAGACGTCTATAGCATTAAGGCAGTAAACATTCCTTAACTTGTTTTGATTTTTCCTATTATCTTTTGTAATGATATTTTCCCTATTTTCTCTTGTGATGATATTAACTAACAGTAACTAAGCGGTAACGACTTGTTCATTATAATAGTTTTATATTGTTTAGATATTGTTTATAACGCGTACACTGCAGCTTTTATGAAACATCATTTTTGGAATATGTTGTTCATGTCATTTGTTGACATGATTGATACATTGTACTATTAAAGAACTTTTATAAGTTCATATATCGTCATACAGGAATTATACCATTTATACAGTGTCGAATGTGAACACGTTTTATAGTTTTAGAGTATTTCATCTCAAACAATGTTTAACTTTCATTTCTCCGTTTAATGTCAACACACCAGCATGTGACAATATGTAAATAATTTGAAATGTATAATGTAAATATTTGTTATTTTGTTAAAATCGTGTTTATCGGCTAAATGGTCCGAATCAGTATAATATATATCATAATTAGTGTGCACAAGTTAAGGTAAAACAAGTGCTTTCTTACTTATTTAGATGATTACATAACTGATATAAAAAGCGACATAATTAACGAAATGAACTAAAAAAAGTAGATTTTAACATATCTGTACATAAAGCAATTATCTTTTCTTACACGTTTTTGTAAAGATATGTGCTTATTTGCCGATAATTTGCCATTTTAGCCGATCTAGAGCGGAGAATGATACGCTTGCCTTTTGCTTCTGACCATTGTTGGGAAATCGTCCATTGAATTGCAGTCCAGTTTCGATCTTTTGCATATTAACTGCAATATTTGCGGTTTTCATGTTAATAATCAAAAACCAAAATCAAGGTTTCTTTGAAAATTAGGCAAAAACTACGCCCTAATAAACGAAGAACGTATAATGAAATGGCTTATAAATAGTTTATTTCTTATACTGGCATTTTTGCACAATCTAAGAACATTGTTTTGGAAAGCCATAAAAGCTATGTACCTATTGTTGAGTAGATTTGACGCATTTATTTGACGTCTTTGTTGACCAGTAATTAAAATTGTGCGTCAGAAATATGGGGCTTCTCAGAGTACAGAAATAGAACGTGTGCATCTAAAATGAGCTTCAATTATTAATAAGATGGCATTTCTAAAAGAAAATAAACTGTAGGGTTGCTTGTAAATTTTCTTGTTATGTTCGGGTTAGCAGACGCGCATCTTTTATAGGCTTTTTTATGAGAACTAATTGCAAACTTGTTTTACGTTATATATATTAATGTTTGAAATAACTACATAAAGAACGATGCGTTCAGTTTACTAAGGGAAAATAATTATGTCACCACCTGAACATCAACGCTATGCCTTGATGTTTTATTTGAAATGTAACTCGGGTTTTATATGGGTCAGGTTATGAAAGGAATAATGTTTGAAAATAGTCGGCGCAAACCGGATGGAAATATTATATAAATATAAAAGTTGATTATAACTTTGTAATTTAAATGTTGCTATGCAATTACGTACACCTTCAATGTCTTCGTTGTGTGACACATTGGTATTAGGTTTCATCATCGCGCGTCATTTTCCTTTATTTTCTTCGAAATGTTTTTGTTATAATATCTCGCCAGATTTTCTGCCAGATTAATACAATCTGTATTCTTTTAATATTTAAATAAATGGCATGGTTTGTAATTGCAACCACATTCATCGTCATAAGGATTCCACACGCATATACATTTATTATATATGATTATGTTCAATACTTAGGGACACTTCTTAGTGTAATGATTATAAACATTATATACATATTGAGTCCTGGAATTGTTTCCAATTTTAAGCACATTTAAAGTAAATAAGTGGCCTAACCGGTATATAAAAATTTATTTAATTCGTATAAATTCATAAAACTCATTTTTTCAAATGATTAAAAAAACCTTTTAATATGCATATTTGATTAGATTTTTGCCAAACACTCTCGGCCATATATGGGTTATAATAATGGTATACTTAGAAGTTTACGAAAGTAGAATCATTTTCACATACGTGTATAATAACGATGAAAGGAAAATAATTGACCTATGTCTTGTTCAAATATATGTAGAGACTCTAGCAAAGATAATTATGTATCAATTATTTCTTGCGTTCTTTTTCTAATGCAAGACAATTATGGTGATACTGTGAAAAGAATAAAAAACAAAAACAAAAAGTATTATTTTGTTGCAAGCGCCTTATTGTGGCTTTTGACGTCGTTATATTATAACACGATAATAAACCCTGTCTTAGCTGTAACGCTATATTGAGTTTGTTTTGTCTATGGGACACGGCTAGACAATAGGACGCCTAATGTTAAACATCTACAATAAATCACCAACAGCTATTTGTCTGATGTTTGTATCCGTTCAGGTTGACTTTATTGCTTTATAAAATAATAAAAATGCCAAATAAAACCATAGGAATATGACATATCAATAATATATCAATTATTTTTTTAATTTAAACATTAAAACGTTCAAAAATGTGTTATTGAACTGAGGAAAACAGATAATATCATTCATAGTTTGAGCATTAGTGGGGCCATACCTGAAGTAAAATTAAAAACTATATTACATTTTTACAGTAATTTTACTCTTATTATTATTATTTCGCCTAAATGGCTCTATGAAAGTATAAAAAAAAACATTTTAAAAAGGCATCAGCTTGGCTTTTATACTTAGATAAAGCCTTTTAGGCGAAATATTAATAAAAATAGTAAATAATTTTCTGTGTTTTAATCGTGGTCCCTATAAGTACAATTACAGTATATATACGTATATAACTTTTAATTTTACTTCATGTATGGTCCCACTAAGCGTTAACATTTGCATAAAAGTTAAAATTTAAACGTATATGAGCTAAGACGACAAGTTGTCGCAATGTTCAAATCAAAATGATTCTCTATTCCGTTTTATTGTAGAACGCAATTGTCTGATTACGGCATGGCACATTCCAGGGTCGGCTTCTTTGTAACGTATGTTCCGGTTGCATGTCCCGAGGAAGCTCGTCTCGTTTATGTCTATTGATTGTGCGGTTTATAGTTTCATGATGTTGTATCAACTGGATAATGAAGCAACATATGCGAGGGAGCTGTAGTGTAGTCTCGTTCATGTAATATATCGTATGTCTAGGATACAATGTCATATTCCAAAAATAGCACACCCATTCGTTACAAATTAGTAAGTAGAAAACAGAGATTGTGAACTGCGTAATGAAATAGTACTATGTATCTTAAAGATGAAAATATCCAGTTTAGTTCTCGCAATTTTCAAGAGCCCGTAACTGTCGTATGCTGTTCAACTTCACTGATTATACTAATCTTGTGATTTTGGTATATGTATTCTTCAGAGGTGGTAAAAATAAAATCAAAGTGCAGGCATGGCAATATTACAAACTCTTAAAATAAATTTTAACAGACTTCCATTATGTCCATATACAGTTATTATACTTACAACTTCACAAAAATGGTCGAGGGTGAAAGCGTTAACATTTGAAGGGTTTTAGAAAGGAAATTATCTACGATAACAAAGTACAAATCCGACTGTAAAAGAATCTACAGCCATATCTGTTTCTAAAAGGTATCTGTCAGCATCCATGCAACCTAATGGTATAAGTTCAAGGAAGGTCTGGTGCAGAAGTCTAATGTGTACACGTTTCTAAGTATTCCTGTCAGCGGCTGCCAGGACGTATTTATAAAATGACAATTGACAAATGTTAATGAAGTGCATTGTTGCTACTTCAAATACAGAGAAGCCCAGCCATGGCGACTCGGCGGTCTGCTCTCGTGTAATGGCTGTCATGACAGAAAAGTCATTTTTGCATAAGTTTGGCGTAGTGTGATAGTATTGTATGTTAAGGCATTAAAGTCATAATGCTTAGTTCACTTATTAGCCCCAATGTCGGATTTCAAAATCTTGTTTGAAATAACCACGCCCAGAACATTTATATTTAGTATTAAAGATCATCAAGCGTTCATTTACCAAAGTTGTTCAAATTAGTATCCCTCATTTTACATTAACCGCTTCGGATTAGACTATGCTTGGCTGATAAACTCAGTCAAGTTGTCTCTGGTAGACAGCCCAGGGTCTTCATAACCCTCATACATTAAGTTGTACTGTTTGCCCAGTATTGCAGTACAATATCCATCCATTAATATTTACGTTTTTACACAGGAACTTGGCGAACATGATTCCGTCGTTCCCGACAGGCATAACAGGCACCGTAAATTTCTACTGAACTTCAACTTTCATACTTACATATACCACCAAGTCTGGTTTAGGTTTTCATTACTCTGTCTAAACATCGCTCATTCGGTTCATTCCCGCGAGGTGTGTGAGCTTTTTCTGGGCCTTATAATTAGGCAAATACCATGAGTGTTGTTTCCTACTTAGATACATTATAGATAAACAGTATTTGCTGTACGCGTGACAGCCAGAGAAATGAGAAAACTTCATATGATTTATTTCAAGCAGATGTAGTTACCGTATGTCTCCTTAATGCTATGTTATGGAGCTTCTGGGAGTTAACTAAATGCCGACCCTGTACACGACTATGATGCTGTGACGAAAAAGATAGAATGTTTTATTCCACCCCCAATTAATATGATGGAGTTTTTTTCCGAGTGAGCTATTGTCTGGATACCTGTCGTGTCCCTTCTGGTTGTATCTCCAGTATTCGACGATCTAATAGCGGTTAAAATATCTAAGTCAAATAGCAGAGTATAAAATATTGTTTAGCCCACATGAGTACAGTAGTTGTACTAGGAAGTTGTAAGGGTGAACTATAGTGATCCGTCTTTGTCTGTCGTGCGTCGTGCGACATTTTTACTCAAACATCTTTTTCTTTTGAACCACCCACTTTGACCACACTTCACAGGAATGATCCTGTGGTGGTTGTCACTTAAGTTGTTTCAACAAGTCTGGTCATTTGCACAAGTAGAACAACGAGACAGATAAAAAGGTTTGAAATATCTCTTTGTCTGAAACCACATAAACCAGATCTTAATTATTCAGGGGCGTAGATAACATTTTGACATTGGGGCGGCGAACCCTACGTCAGTAAATTAACGCTTACCGGTATTTTGTTCACGACGAATACAGGCCCACATGTTTTACGCATGTATAATGGATAACATTTACGTTTAAAAATAAAATACCCATTAGTTTTCGAAAGGTATTGTCTCAATTACTTAGCATGATAAATAAGTAACAAAACAAACATAAATAAAGCACATGAATACTTAAATCCATGTTGTAACGTACAGAAAATGTCCAGCACATATGCCGTAAAACGGTAACAAATGTCACGTCACTAGGCAAACGACGTTTTTAAGGGTTCAACCCTAAAATCATTTAACGTGTTGACGGTAATATTATAAGTTATTGTATTTGTAGGAGATTTTTAGCCACATTCATATTAAAATTTTGTTTAAAATAAAATATCGAGCGAAGCGAGCGAAAAAAAAGTAAATATAGCATTTTGGGCATAAAAATCATAGGTCCGTGGCCCCTCGACCTGCTAGTGATTTGTCTCGCTAAAATTAACTCAAATTGCATTCATAAAGGCAAAGAAAAATTGTTTGGGGCGACGAAAAATCCATCATTTTTGTAAAATAACGACTGGCAAATTATTGGGGCGGCGGCCGCCGCCCCTGCCGCCCCGTTATCTACACCCCTGTTATTTGGTATATAACATTATATAGAGATCCTCTTCTAAAGTTGTGTAAATTATGCTCGTATGGCCAGTACTAGTCACGCCTTAGGGGTCATTATTTTTCATTGAATTATACATTTTTCTTCTTGTTTGTTTAACGTGATAACGCCACTGTACATAACGTTGACCTCTTGCCTGAGAGTGACCATACGGGAAAACATTTGAGAGAAAGAGATGTAATCTAAACAAGAACAACAATAACAACAACAACAAAAACGTATCATGAATTCAAACGATTTTGAAATATTTTAATGTTGCCATACATGTATGCGAGTCCACCACCTTATCCATTTGACCATGCTCTCACTTGACCAGTGTTGTGTTTATGTACTAAGCTATGGACTGTAAACTTGACGGAGATCATCTAACTTATAGTCTAATGCACTTTATTAAAAAGCCCAACAAACCAACTGGGATCGATATCATTAATCTAATTCTAGCGTTCTATTAGGCGTAGAAATGTTGTTTGTTTCCACTAACCCGACTGACCCTAGCAAACCTTAAACTTTTTTGGTTTTCGTCGACGATTTTAGAGCAAAAAAAATATGATTTTCGGTACGAGAAAGGTATGTTTCACGCTCTAACTTACTTTTTTAAGTTTACATTAAAAAAATTATATGTTGTTATATTGCATATTATTATGTGTTGCTAGTATGAGTTACTTTTGATGCAGTTTTTTCACATTAATTATTGACTAATGGTTGTTCTGTAAAAAAGTAAATGAAAAAACCCGAACCTATTTTTTTTGGAGATGTTAGTGGAAACAAACAAGTTTTATTACGCCTAACTTGAACCGTACACATTTCAACGACTTTGCGGTTGCCAGTGTACGTAAGCGATTTAGACCAATCGCTTGTTTTAAAATAATTTTTATGTGTTTTTCGAATTTTAATGAGTTTTGCTTACAACGTTTGTCATTGGTCAAAACACAATTTAACCCATAGATCAAAAGCGAGCCTAATCAGCTACCCCTTAATAAAACCAAGACCTTAATTGAAAGAGTCGAAGCCAGTATATGATTCAATGCTCATTGTTTTCCGCAATATCTTTCACTTAGACATGTACTCCTATACAAGGTTGACAAATAAACAAGACAGGAAATGCGATGCGTCTTGCTTCTACATGTATTGTAAAAACTTTATTAAAGGGATCAAATAACATCAACTGATCAAGAACATCATTGTTGTATTTCTGGAAGAATTCTATTTGCACATACGTTGTGTCTGTGAAAAAAACCCACCATAATTAATGATAGTAGACATAATTATAATAGTATTATACTTGTAAGTTTTATTGTCCGGTTAATCATAGTTCCTATCATCTTTAGTTTAAGATAAACGGTACATTTTGACATTATTATTGTATCACCGTTGAAATATCTATCTATTTGTTTCCTAAAACCCACGTCATTAAAGCCGAGCGTAGACCAACTCTTATTTGTTATTGATCATTAACAGGCTACGGGCGCCCTACAGTCTAGTCTCCCCTCACAGCTCCAACAACCTTGTCACACCGTTTCCAAATACATCATTATTTGATAGTAGAACAAACACAATAATATAAACGTTAGTAATTGGATGACCAAAGAGACCAACCAAAGAGAAAAACATCTTATGAATCACCCATTTTTTCTTTTTGTATTGAATACAAACATGTTATTCTTTGCTAAAATATTGGTTCAATAGGTACACTACAGCCAGGGTCATTAATAATTTGTTGAAACAACACGCGGCGTTCTTCTTGGCATTGCAGTTAAACACCAAGCTCTGATATATGAGCAGTTAACTGTATGTGTGTTGAGAAACTTTATCCATATGCTGGGATATTCCCGTTCGTTGTCTGGCCCAACATGCTGTTAAGTTTGTGTAGTGGCCCACAGTGCAAGATACTGGAGAACCAACCTTACAAGACACATCCGTTCTTTAATAACCATACATGTGTAAAGTACTGATGTAAGATTTTCATTACAGAAACAGTAAATAAGAACTTCTTTTTGGGGAGCGGGAGGGATACATAGTATTTTACCGCTTAACCAAATATGCTCATATCCACTGAATGTACTGTTGCGTTATGATTTGATACCGTCGGCGTTGGTCAACTTAATCATCTCCTGCCGTGAAAGGTCACTTGGCCGTTTCGAGCCTGAAAGCGAATATAAATCGCCACTTCGTTTCCCATTCCGACACCCATGTGCGTAACATTACCATTTTCTGAGCTATAAATACACACTAATTCTGAAAAGAAAGAAACAGTGGAAATATGTTCCTACATGTATTCCACTTAAATACTTTTTGTCATCTTCGTTCATAAGAAATGTAAGTAAGGAAAATATTCATGTGTAATGCTTTCATTTAGTTTGGTTTTCAATATTTTGTTAAAAGTTCGCCCGAGGTCCACTTTTCATTTATGATGTATTTTTTTCTTTTAAATTTGGTTCCTACCTACTCCTAATAGGGGAGTTCTGCATTGAAACGTTGCTTAGATTATGTCCATGCTGCGTCACTGACAGTGCTAACGCGTTATAGTCTATAAGTCCTCTTATGTATATAGCTGAAAATACATGTACAACAAAATACTAATTAGCAGCGGTTCTTGGTACCGAGCTTAATCTGTGTACAGGATTTTGATAATTTAAAAACGTGTTTGCATGATAATATCGCCTTTAAAATTTCGTTTTGACCTTGAGCTTAAAAATTTACATATATTCTTTACACATGAATTGGTCAAAAGATATCGATTAATATTTAATTTTATGAATGATTATAATAAGAGAAATAACAGTTATCATACAAAAAAAGTAAAACGACCACTTACCGCTTATGTTTCTGTCCTCTTTTCGTGTTAGTTTATTTTAATACAGGCATATTTCAGATGTCAAATGTGTTACATATACCAGTATGTTCTGTTGTGTCGTCAGCCCTTATTCGTTCTTGTTCCAGAGGCCTGGCTAAAAACGCGCTCACGGAGCTGCCGGACAAAGCATTCGCGCGCATGCCCAGACTTCACGCCCTGTAAGTACACGCATTACATACATGTATGATATTTTACGTTGCTAAGTGGGTGGGAGAGAATGGCAACAAGCTAACGTATGAACATGACGTCAGAACGGTTCTTGACCTTCCGTAATCACTCGGACATTTTACGGACTCAGAATTGCTTCGTCAATTCAAACAAGATGAAGTTATTAATAAACATAATTAGAATAACAATCAAGAATTTGTAAAATATGTCATAGTTATTCATATTCGAATACTTCATGTATGGTGGGCGACTAGTGCTATTAAACTATAAGTCGGCTAAAACACGATATTGGTGCTGATCATGATTTTTTATGTTATATCAATGGCACAGAAAAATATACACAAGATCTGAACTTGTTTTAAAGATTAACTAGCCCGGTCGTTACCTTACTTTCTGAAAATTTCATGAGGCTAGTTACCCATTGCTGAGATATAAGTTTAAACATAATCCAAAATGGCCAATTTTAGCGTTATTCAGTCTCACAAAGTTTTTAATGAGTATTTGAGCTTAACTTGGTACAGTTGTGTAATTGTGAAGGGTTAAAAATATGGTTTTTAAAAGTAAAATGCAATCAGCAGAGGTTTTGCTTAAACTTTCCATAATCAAACATATACATGTACTTATTGTTATCTTCTAATAACTGGCACAACATAACAGCTTATTAAACATTAATTGGCATTAATCATTCAGTTATTGATTATGGTAAATAAAATATCATTTATGTTTCAGGGCTTGCCCATGTTTTAGCATAATTGACTTTTCTTTGATAAATATTTAAAATCAAAATTCTGTAGTGTCTGTAACCATTAAAATTGCATGTTGCAATAGTTTGGCTGTCTCTCATTTAAAAAAAAGAATAAACGTTGGCTAATGAGTATTCATTTAATGTCTTAAGTTGGCCAAAATGCGTAGTGCTACAAATAAACATCACTGAACATTACTGCTTAGAAAAAGTTACAGACACTACACAGAGAGGTTTAAAATGCCTGTAACTTGTGTAAAACCATACGATGGAAATGATAGATAAAAATATGCATACAAGAAAACACTAAAAATTATTTGTGATTGGGATTCACTAAGCTTTGTTATTAGATCTATCTCTAAGGAAATATGAAATCTAAAATTTCACTTTTTGAGCAA
>Ga0224511_10000737_pt1 | contig 17130 bp, 6 predicted proteins | sample SF_May12_sed_USG_2_FD_169988 | JGI IMG/M metagenome (GOLD analysis project Ga0224511, IMG submission 169988) | Sediment microbial communities from San Francisco Bay, California, United States - SF_May12_sed_USGS_8_1 | ecosystem: Environmental > Aquatic > Marine > Sediment | place: USA...
CGATACCTGTATAGTGATATCTAGGTTAACAATATCTGGTAATCAAGACTGCGAATATGATACAATCTCGAGACCGCGTTTTATATTGGTTTCTAGCAATGTCGAGACAATATGGCAATGCATAGAGAAATATCGTCACGGAGAAACAAATGTGTGATGTCAGTGTTTCAAATAGTTTTAAATGTTTATTTAATGCAGCAATGTAATCTGAATATACTATACTTTGGCAGAGTTTCGTAAGTCAACAACAGGTCAATACTAAATCCATCTTAATCAGCATCAGTGTATTAAGTACATGAAAATACAAATATAGCATTCACATCGCTAGAAATATTAAGACATATTTAGACTAATACAAGATCAGTCTGTTTCGGAAAACCAAGTGCTATAATAGGTAGAAGGAAATGAGGATTGGACAAATCATTTTTTCTAAACCACAGGGTTACAGAGACTCTCCGTACTTTTCTTTAGAAATTAAATATGATGAACTCAAGAAACATGTTAATAGACACCACTTTTACGCTAATGGTTTTGTGGTTTATGACTCGTGGATTGTTATATCTTACACGAGAGCCATAACGATCTCCCTTTTTACCAATCATTATTGTAGAACGGTGTTAATAACACCATAATGAACGCGTTATGAATAAAAAGGTTCGAAAGCATGATTCTAAGAATATATTTTATGATACATAAGTACCAATACATCAAGAAACATGTTTCCGTAAATATATATGTATGCATTTTCATTTTCTTTTGGATACAATTATCTCATTGTAATGAGTATCACACATGCAAACACGTGTATTTAAAAAGTTGCAAGGTATTGCGTTTGAGTTCTATACCAAATACATTGCACATCCTTGATTTAGCCGTTGTTGTTAGGCTGTTCTCTTTATATGTCATACGTGAGGTTAAAACATAATATAAAATACGAACAAGTTCTTGAATCATTATTTTGTCATCAAACATTCGGTAATCGCGCGTGTGTGCATACTGCTCAGTCTGGCATATAAGCTTCGAACAGTATCCACTACAGAAACACAACGATGTGGGCAAACAACATTTATTTACTTTCTTGGGGTATACGATGTAGGAATCCCTTTCCCGTTAACTAATGCCGACATGTTGGCATCAATCTGGCTAGACTTAGTCCATTCGAGACATAAATACTGAAAGGCGTGGGTAACAGTTGGATATTTTCGTCGAGCAGCTGTCCACTTTTATTTCTCGTTAAAAAGCTTTGAATTGTTCTCCCTATATCCTTTTATTTTTGTTACTGATAGAAACAGGTAAACTGGTATTAATGTTTTTTGTGTATATATGTTCCTATTGTAGTCCAAAAATCAGGGCACTAGCCAATACAAGAAAATCTGTTAAATTAAACAATGGGCAAGATTAATATATATATTTTTTACAAATATATCGCGTTTGTGTAAAAGTATATAACATAGAATACATAAAATCATTTAATAAAATATTTGAATTGGTAATTATTAGTACATATTATGTAGTAATAATAAAGAATAAGATTTGTAACACTTAATATATATTATACCAATTATACGTGAATATGTTACAATAATTAACTCATCGTCAGTTCACATATGCGATTGACCACAAGGTTGACATTGCTGGCGTTAACGGATAACGGTATCTGTAAATTTGTCAAAACCGGACCTAGCCTCTAAGGCTCCAATTAACTTGCCTGGCGTTGGTCTTGCCATTTGGATAGAAATCACCTCATTGAAAGGTTATGCAATTTGTTCATATGGTATATATAAAAAATCGAATATCCAACAGTAAACATAAAATATGGTATTTTTATTGTCACAGCAATTATTGAGGTTTGCTTTTGCGGACAGCTGCTTTAAACCCCCAACGAAAGGCATTAACCTATACCAAGACGGTAACTCAACATTTCTTGGAGAAATCGATTAAGACTTTTTTGAATGTCTGTTGCGTCTTGATGTTCTACGTGTTTGTGTGTTCTTCTGTGTGTTTGTTTGTGCGCGGGCCATTTTGTCATGGTGCCCTTAAATTTGACATGTCTACATTGTTTAGAACAGTTTTCTTTGAACATCTCTTCAATTGATTTTACTTTACTATTTTACAGGAGTCAAAATTAATGTAAAACAAATGTAAGTTATCTTTAAAAAATTAACTGTGAATAAATAACGCAATTGCTTAAATGAAATGCCTTCATTCAATATTACTATTCGTTAAAGCTTTCATAATAATGACAGTGTGTGCTTAACACAAGGTCGTTATCTGAATTAGATAATCTACATGTATAAACAGCAATGGTACACAGAATACCATATCAGAGAGGACTGTGTCCTTCTACAGCGTAATTAACTCTTAACAGTCGGCAATAGAGCTAATCTTGCAGCCATGAATAGACGCTTTTATTTTCTCCAAAATGGCATAATAGACGAAATTGCTTTCCATTTTCTTGTCAATAAGATTTTTGGTCAACTATTTGATTTTATAGTATGTTAGAAACGTGTGTATGTATGCCATTTTGCACATATATCTAAACAAAATCAGAGTCAGCGAAGGACGATATATATATTCACCACATCTCGTATATGTAATTCTATTAATGTATTTACACAACCCTCCCATTGATACACACTTGTCACTTCTGACACACGGTGAAAGGATTTTTGAACTTGACGAATGTGTCTGTATCCTTGCGTGGGTTTGTTTAATCACCGCCATCTTGACATAGTTTCCCGAGAAACGCAATACCGTTTGTTCATTCCAGTGATACTAACTTGTGGTTTTGTCTTATAATGCCTTAATGTTTATCTTATAATTCGTGTAAAACTTTTGGTAAGTTTATTTTTGAACATATGGTCAAAAGTATTCCATCACACAGTATGTTCGAAATATATTCACGTTGGGTAACTACTGATCAAGATGGTGTTTTATTATTAAGTATGATATTTGCCTTTTACAGCATAAGATCAGCCAATATATGCTAATGCCTATGTCAACTTCAATTACCTTCAGGCATATGATAAGAATAAGTTATTAAAAACAAGGCCGATGCCCTAACGGGTACCAAACTATGCATTGTAAAGGAAATAACACAGTTTTTATTAATTATTAGAACCACATATTTACGCTATTATCAGTTTCCGTTAAAACGCATGCATTTTCTTCTAAACAAATATACAAACTGTGCAGAAGTGTTTGCGATTTTTATTACGTTTAAGTTTAGTTCGGCATTGTTAAAAACGGATTGCAAAGCGCCTCAAAAACCTGCATGATCTTCATATTTTATGCGGATATCTTAAGTTTCGTCAACAGACATATGGTCAACACCATTGTCAAGTGTCCAGCCGTTGATATCTTTTTCCAACTGTTTTAATGTGTCATGATGACGACGAGTGCCGAAGTGAAATGTTATTCCGCGCTTGTAACATTGTGTAATCTCTGCAAGAGCGGCCGAGCACCGACCGGCGAACAAAAACACCGACCGGTTGATATACGACAGCCAGCTTGGCGTCGGTCGACGTTTCAACTACAGCCGTCGGCCAGCACCCGTACGGTATATAACCATGCGAGACAAAATGATGAATATCGTCTGTTGTCCGGACGATTTCTAAGTTCTGAATACGCATTGCATCATAGAAATAAATTGTTTGATCACGCGTGCTTGCTCTATTATAACTTTATTACAATAGAATAAACGGTTTGACTAGTTGGTCGATGAATAGGATAACAATCATAATGCATTCATAGCCAACTGATTTTGACTTATGCTTACGAAGGGCAACCATAGCTACCCGATATGGTAAATATTTCATTGTCAAAACCAAACCGTTTAAATTAAAATGGTATAATATAGTTTAGTTATCCTAAATGCCATGTTATCATTACTAAACCAATCGTTGTTTTGTCTACATATTAGCAGGCGAACCTGCTTTATAAGACAAATCATCCGTGTGTTTACAACCAAATACAATACAACTAACACAGGAATGTATTTATAATGCTAATATTTGAATTTACATACTACTTTGCAAAAAAAAAAACAACCGTTGCCAACCATGTAGTAGTAAGTAATAATGTAGACGCCCAGCGGTCTCCTGTGAATAAAGCATACCGTTAACAAGTGATGCCAATCATATTCTTAGACGCCTTTTTACAGAAAAAGGAGCTTTTCTCCTATCCGTAAGAATGCATCTTTTGTAGGGACAAGACAATGGGTCGTTGGAGGTCGTCGTGGTTTATGGGCGGAAAGGATTAGTGTCGGACTGGGTCAACTTTCTGGTTACATGTGATTGTTTGATTAAGTTTTATGCAACAATTTTAAATTAACAAAAGGCCACAATTCATCATTCAAATGCATAATGTAAATCGAAGAGATGTTCAAAGAAATCATATCACCATTACATAATGACCCATACAAAAACAAACACTTAGAACAGCACGAAACACGCAGAACAAAAAGACAGACATTCAGAATAAACAATTTTTAAACCACTGAAAGCTCAACAACGGGTAAGACATTCGAGGATCTGGGGGATATCACTAAACCAACGCGGAAGTCCACCTTTTTCTTCATAACTGAAAATAGGGAAAGTGCTCGGTCTAGATCAGTAGTCCCGAACAGCTGCCTCAAGTGAGAAAACAGTCAGTCGCTTACTGTGTAAATAGGGCTGTGCTGGTGAAGCCAGGAACACTGGTTAGGTGTATTAATTTCCCTCTTGCTCAGATAAATACATGTACAACTGTGATGTGACCAAATTAGTGTTGAAAACGGACAGCATACAAACAAACAAACAATAACAAATAAACACACAACCCACATAACCTTTTCTTCTTTTCTAACGATCGTGGGTTTACTGAATAATTACCAACATAAAATGTTTGTGCTTTGTGAAATATTGTATTTATTGAATTTAAAGTTTCTGATATAAAATGTCGCTTAAGCCACTATCTTTACTAAGTACAATAACATTTCATCATAACTTTCTAATTATACATATTAAATATGTTTAATAAAAAAACCATAAACTGTTATTATACAACTACGAGTATTATATACAATTATATACATCTACCAATATTGTTTATATCATCAAAACCTTTTCTGTACATTTTTGTTTTAAGATTCTTTGGTGAGACAAAGGTCAACCGATATGAAACTGATGAAAGGGAAAGCCCTCAGGAAGCATAGCATGCACGAGAAAACAGCAGCCTCGGTTTTATTAAAGCCGTTCATCAGTAGTAATGAATGATGCCACACCATTGACGCCCCCTAGCGCATGAGCGGAACTCCATTTTTAAATGTAAACAACATACATGTACACTCCATGATCCCTGAGGACCAGAAAAATATGACAACATTATGATGTAGTACGGGGCGACTTTTTACAGCCGCCACACATGCACTAAACACCAGCTGTAGTAAGTAATATTAAATTGATGAAAGGGAAAGCCCTCAGGAAGCATAGCCTGCACGAGAAAACAGCAGCCTCGGTTTTATTGAAGCCGTTCATTAGTAGTAGTAGTAGTAGTAATGAAAGATACCACACCACTAACGCCCCCTAGCGCATGAGCGGAACTACATTTTCAAATGTAAACAACATACACGTACACTCCATGATCCCGGAGGACCAAGAAAACCAATTTTAACTTAAGGAAAAGGGTTAATGCAATGATTACACGTTCAGAGCAATGAATAATCTCGTTTACATTCCTGCCATATACCGACATGTGGAGCCCCAAATGATAAGTTATTGGGTTGTCTTATAAAGGCCCGCGGAACAATCCAAGGTCATTAAAATAATTATTGAAATAAGCCATTAAACTGTCACACGTACTGTAAACACTATTGATCAAAATAATTGTACTTGGATTTGACGCCTAATATGTTTTATATTTTGCTTTAGATGCTATTAAATGGGTGAACGTACAATAATGATCCCATTTATTTCCATGTTTGCTGTATAAGAAGGGCTGTATTTTTGTAAGAGAAAACACCCACACACATTAAACACCCACCACACAACGAAAATACAACACAATACGCAATGCAATGTAAATGTATACACATATCAATAAGCTGTTGTTTTCTTTATAAATCGTATTTATTGTTAGTAAAACTCATGTAACATCAATAACGTATGATACGTTTTGAACAGCAGACCAAATACACATGTATACAATAATGAAATATGATTAATGTAAGCATGTGGCGGATGCAAGATCAGAGATAATATAACAATTCTCTGTTTATTGTTGACCTATGTCTAAACTGCATTGACATGTAAATTATATGCGTTATCAAGCAGTTCTTTAGAGTTTAAGGACTGTGCTTTTGCCATTGTATATGCTTAAAATAAGCTAAACATATACGTTAGGGCATTTATTATTTAAAGCACGTCGCACTCGCGTCGCCATCAGGATCAAAAACACAGAACAATGGCTTTTCACTAATGTCTTTGCGACATATTTATTACTCTTAAGTGGGTAAATAAGTGAGGGGACGATTGGATGTGTTATCAATTCAACGCCTTCTTATAAGGCGAAGAAAATACGGGAAACACGGCATTGTAGATGTACATTAAGGGTATGTGAGTTTTTTTATTGCAGGCAGGTATATAATTTTAAAATTTTAAAGGTAATACTGATATGAAACGAATGCCTAGTATTCTAAAAACAACTAATGGGTAACAAACATTGACATTACAATATGTTTATTATAATGGTTTCACCACAATTTACCTTAAATTAACATTTACTCGTTGACTGTTTAACCTGTAACAATGTTATTCAATATTTCAAAATAATTGAAGAGAAGGGAAATGGAAAGTGTTAATTAGTTATATCAATATTGCTTTGGTGATGCCATTGTTGTATCTACATTCATTTTAGCCCTCCGGAGTTGGATAGTGTGAGTGAGGTGGAAAGAAAGTGTTTGAATACGGGTAAGATAGCTGGATATAATAATTATGTAAATGGGAGAGATTGTATGAAACGAAGAGGGAGATATGTGTATGGGTTGAGATAGATATGAGTGGGAGAAGTGAGTGTGCGAGTTGGGAAAGTGTCTGAGTGGGTAAAAAGTGGGTGAATGGGGAGAAAAACGCTCGGTTAGTGCACGCGGTCCGCGAAAGATTAGCAGGCAGCCTGTCAACAAACAGACAGCGAGTGACGTAGCTGGACAGTCACAGTCTAGTGCACAGGACGAGATTGCGAACGTTAAATAGGACCCTGCTAGTAAATAGTAAAACAATATGTATATTAAACTTTGCACTTTTTGTTCAAGGCCTAAAAACAACATGCCATGACAAATTAGACTCAAACGAGCTTGGTAATATTTTTGAAAACAATGATATTATTAATCTTAAAGAAACCCGGATAACCTTTGCTATATAAGTTCGTAAGCGGCTCAACATACTCCTCGTCGTGGGAGGTGGAGATGTAGGAAGGTTGAGCGTGTGAGAGTGGTGAAAGGTTCTTCAACAAATAACTTTTCCAGGACGAAAAACCGCATTCGCGCTGTGTATAAACGGACCCTAAAAGAGAGTAATGCAGTGAGAGAGTCGCAACGATTTTTTCAAATCCACATATTTATTACAATGTTTAAAGATATTTACAAACGATAGACGTTATACTATATATTTGTATGTTCGGTTTTGATACCCCAAAAACGTTGGTAACAACAACATAAGTTGTTCGAAAAAATCACTTCTTGGGGCAAAATGTTGTGTTTAACATACAATAACCCTTTGTGTCCCGGTCCATTGCCATTGCAAAAAACATTTATTTGATCTCATAAAACACGTATATTCTAAATATTAATGATAACAATCAACCCCCTGCTTTGGAAGCTCAATAAATCTTTCCGGCTGAAGATTGTACAGCGAGTACACTATTTCTAGAATTCCAAAAACAATAAATAAGAGTGATTATTTGAAATCTTTCGGCAATGTTTTAGCGGGGCGTTGTATCAGATTCGATGCCTATCATCACTAGTATCTACGAATCCAAGTAATTCATGATCTCGAAAGTATGTTCTCAATTTTTGTAACGTTTTGTTTCTGATACGTATCCCTGTCTGTAAGATTATCTACTTGGAATGGAATTTGGATGATAGCAAAAAATGCGGTTGACTATAAAAAGACGAGTTACAGTTGTCATCTATGCATCTTATTCTAGTAGATTGTATTGTTATCGTTTGTATTAAAGAAGCGTTATATATGTCGACAGTAGACGGATCTATGTAAGAAGACAAGTTCCTAGCTCATTGTTTCATCTAATTAGCAGTTATCGCATGTAAATAAAGGTATCAGAAGGTTGGTCCTGCTATACAAGAGTTGTACTGAGAAGTTTGCTGTGCCTGGAATAGTAATAGGAATTGACAAAAAACGAAAAACACCACTCGTCCCTATTATATTTACTCTGAAATTTTACTATTATGCTCAGATCCCTGAAATGACACAATATACTAGTATGTGCGTTAAACATGGTACAACTGTACGATTTCTTAAGTTGACCAATAATCCTCAAACGTGCTACTACGAAAACAACACAATTCTGAAGGGTGTGTTTATACATATGGCAGTGTACAGTTTGTTTCTCATAATTCTTTATGGTCTGATTAACCAGAGATCGCCATTGAACGATGCCTTGAAAGCTTGGAAACGTTTAAAATTGTATTAGTATATGCCGAAGAAAATAGTTCATATGTTGCCTGTATATACAATTCACGTAACTGTGCCCAGTGATAGTAAAAATGTACAAACAAGTGTCTTCTTAATATGTAGATGTTAACGTGTACGTAAAAATGTGTCTCTTTGTTTATTAACACACGCGTTTAAAAATGTTAGTACCCATAGCATGCCCATCACATTGTCTTCAACATGTTTCACAATTCTTAAATTCCAAAAAATAGTATTTAGATAAAATGAATACATCCAGTACTTTTAATAAGCCTACCCGTAAATGCGTGTTCACCATATTAAATTTACCGAAACTATTTAATAATACAACCCCATATGTGAGCAATGCTAGTGTTGTCACTGTTCACATAAACTAAACATTAGTAAGTTATTGATAACGCTACGGTTTCTGGCTTTAACATATGTAGGTCTTGAAAACAATCCATTTCAGCGTTTTGGCACAATTCGGAAACCATCGTCTAGACGGCTATTTCCCATTGATAAGCCTGAAGGAAATGGCGTGTCGACAAGATGCAGTAATTGTGTCTGAAGATGTTTAATACATCCGCTCTGCATTAGGAGAATTTGCAAAAAGAAAACACGAATAAAAGATAGATTTTAAAAGCGTGTGCACTCTTTTGATCTGTTTGTATCTGAGACAGTAGGATGGTCACAAGAAAACATTACTTGCCTTGCTTGTACGGACAAACAAACTAGGATTAAAGAGGACCAGAAAAAAACTACATCGTGATGTTAAACGGGCCGATACTTTACAACCTTCCTATAGAATCATAGTTTTAATAGGGGAAAAGAAGAGTCGGATGTATTGATGTTTTTTTATCAGTTTAATGGACACAGCCACGATATTGAATCTATAACTTAAATCATTATATTTGACTATTTGCTCAATAAATCCCTGTATTATGTCTCCCCCATGCAATTGTAAGACATATTATTTTAGATTAGTTATTTGTCGATGTGCAGAGCATATGTTTGACTAAGGTCGGAACAAGGTCAAGCTTGACGTTCAAGGTTAATCATTGAATGACTTATGCCCTTAACCAAGTTCAATAACTCTTACTACCATTTTAACAAATTACCCCCTTTCCCATGTTGCAGCAGATGGGTTATTCATGACTTCCTGTAACCGCTTTAGTTTATGATCCCATCTTCTTTTAAAACATGTTTCCATCCAGTGACATATTGGGGGGACATGATTGTTTTAGTCTCCGTAATTACCCGTCTACTATTTTGTTTTGTATTTTGACCTTCCTAGGTGAGTAAAGGTTGTTGTTCAATTGATGTACATCATTTAAAAGTATGACTTATTACATGTCTATTCCTTTCATGTGATTTTATTTATGGCAAATACGTGTATATCGCCACACCAGCTTGGTGGTGTTGAAGGTGGCTCAAATACATACTTATTAATCGTATTAATAATGTGTTATTATATATATTTAACTAGACTCTCCATTTGACACCGATAATTATGTTTCTGATATGTAAACTAATTTTAATAAGAAACGACACGTGCTTGTATTTGTTCATTTGTTACATGTACTAATCATTTAGAACTCACAAGGTTGGCATAAGGATATGATATTTAAACCGTATCTTATGTATTGTAACAGTTCTTATTATTTTTTTCTGTATAAAGAATTCAGGTAGTAGGAGGGCCCCTTCGGTGGCCTATTCCGTAATCTCCCAGATGAACACCAAACACACACTTGGCGCACACTTATGTTTGTGTTTGGCTTACTGACACTACCTGGCTTCCGCAATACCACTGGTTTAGCTACTTAAATGCAATATCCAGGTGCATTACCCACTGGGTTGGTAGATATTGTAAAATAACAATTTAACTGCGACGAAAGAATAGTAACTTAGTAAAATACATAAAGTTGATAAAACGCGAACTCAATGTAAACCAATACTAATGTATCAATCATTCTTTGGCCCATATGGGTCATACATTGTAATTGTATAACTTATAATGTATTTTGGCCTACAAAACGTCACATGAAACAATGTTAAACTTGTGGAAACATACCAATACTGTATGATAACCAAACAAACTAATCCTTCTTAGAACAAGACACATTCACAAGCTTGGATCTAAACCCTAGCGTGATTTCGTACAACATATTCTTCACACCATTTAAGCTGTTGATGTATAGCAGCTCACTGCAAGTATTCCCAAGGGTCCAGTGCTTGTGTTAACTAGATTATGGGAGATGGAATGTAGCATGTTCAGTTTGAACAAGAAATAATGGCACCCATACATCAAAATAGGGGTTACAGTTGGAAATATATGGCAATATAAATTGAAGAGATGTTCAAAGAAATAATGGTGTAAATAATGTAAATATGTCAAGTTTAAGTGCACTATGAAAAAATGGTCAATTTAAAAACCAACACACAGAACAACACAAAAACACGTAGAACACCAAGACGCAAAAGAAAAAACAACAAATGTGTTGTGTTTTCGGATTTTTCTTTTTCTTATTTTCTTGTTTTATTTATAATTTCTTAAATGTTGAGGTGCCGGCTTGGAACGATGACTAAGTAAGTTGTTGATCGTTTGCTTTATGTTAAAAAGTGTCGCTTTGGTAATACTTGTTGTCATATATATTATACAACTATAGTTTAGATACTAATGCATTAGGAGTGTTGTTGTTGTTGTTGTTGTTGTTGTTGTTGTTGTTGTTGTTGTTGTTATTGTTGTTGTTGTTGTTGTTGTTGTTGTTGTTGTTGTTGTTGTTGTTATGAAATCTAGTTATGTAGCGATGATGATATTTTTATGCAAGTGATGGTGTACGTTTTGAATAATTTAAGCTGATCGTAAAAAGGAAAGGCGTTTTTCGCTTAACATATTTCTGCCACTGAAATAAAGGCATTAACCTAGGAGGCCTAAGTTCGCTTATCCACCAAGATCTTACAATTAGTAGCTGATAAACGATGTTCTTCAAGTTATCTGATGGATGCTACATGTATCAAAACACAACGTCCTTGCCAGCTTTGCACTGTTAAATATATCGCACTTGAAAAAAACGTGCGTAACATTTACAAGTTATAAATATAATTTGTATTTATGCCTGCTAGTACTTAAACGACCATGTCTAAGCTGTTATTCTGTTTGAGAAAAGATCCAAATCATAAGGTGATTTATATGAGCGAATTTTCAGAATGTACTGATAAGTCTTTGTTCGATTGCCTATGGAATTAGGTAAAATTAGGAGTATAATAAATCTTATTAAAACATGATGTTCTTTTTTGCTCCCCCAAAATCAATTGTCCCATGATATCTAAATAAAGGTTCCTGGTTTTGAATGCAAGTGAATAATTTTACAGTGCTGTGAGGGTGATTTCAATAAAAATATAACGCATGGATATACGCACATCTTTATTGTGCAATTCAAAAAGTAAAATACGAGCTCTAATTATCACATGTTCATAAATTAATTTTATTATTTTTACATTGTTTTGATGATTAAAAAAGATTAAAATGTATATTACTATCTTGGGAGTGATCAATTCTTTCTTTTTATTGTGTGCAATATAAACAACAAATTGAGTTATGCTTTCCGGTGGTTTATAGTTAACTATTTTAGTGAAAAAAAGCGACACGATTAGCAATAAACGAGATGGTTATTTTTAGTTTTGCATGAAATTGCTGATGATATTTTCTACAAAGTACTTAAAATTACAATATAGCTGATAACTACATTTATTTTGAAACTCCAAGAAAAAAAATGTTCCTGAGAGTGATTTATTGATGACATGGTTGGCTTAACATCGTTGTATCTACACAACAGGTAACATAAAAACCTGCGAAACATTGATATCATCAATCTTGTTAGACTGAACATGATAAAGTGAGAATCTTCAAAAATCAAATGTGATGTTAATACGTACCACTAGACATTATGATGAAATCATTTAGATGAATCTCAATATAGAAGACAGCAGCACACGTGTAACTAAATGAATTTATTTTATAACTTTATAACAAGTATATGCATATACACGCATGCAGCTAGTGCAAAAAAGAAATAGCGTTATATATAAACACTTGTTTTTTTAATATTAGGACATTTATTGCACAAGGAAGAGTAGCTTTTTTAAAATATTAGGATCTAAATATTGATTTTAATTATGCGCATAATGGTTTAATTGTTCTGTTTTTGTAAAATAAAAACCAGCATTATTATCTATCTATCTGGTATATTAATTATAAATAAAGTATATAAATTATAAGTATGATAAATGAATGCAAGTGGCCGTTGTAAACAATCACATGATATAGGCAGTAACGAGATGATATTCGCGGTAACGTAGATTTATATCATCATACAAGTTTTTGATCTTACATCAATCTGCTATAAAAACAAGTATGATGTGTCTAGCACCAGCACGCTAAACGGTTTGTGTTGTATTATCAGAAATATATTACCACAACTTTCATATTTTTGTCATATTTATATATTTGGCATTTGCGTTACTGGTAGTGACGATCGTAATTGAAATATTCGCCCAAGCGTGTATGTGACGAATCATAAAGAATGGTTTACCGTAAAATATTGAATAATTCAAGCAAGTCTTTCACTTCCCCTGCAAACCCCGACATTTAATGTTAGTTATAAACAGGCCATACTACATTATTCGTAATTTTTATGATATTGATAAAACAACAATTTATATTATAAAATAAATTGGAGACATGTTCTCAAAAATATGTAGACAAAGAAAACAGTGTTATATTTTAACTGCTCTAACCATTAGGTATTAAATCAAACAAAATTGGTTGCATTGATACTGAACAAAACATAATTATATCATATCTTATATAAAAGTCATATTCGTTTTAACTGGATTGATAATTACAACCTCGCGATAACCGGTGAATTATATGCTAAATAAATGCACACACAATATGCATTGTTCATTTCTTGTTGAAAATATTTTCACATGTATGTACACTAAAAAAGATATATTTTAACTTTCATCTACACATAAGATAACATAATGATTATATTCCGTCGACATTTTTTGTTTTAACTTGAATTCATGGTAATGGTTATAAGCGTCTCAAATTAAATTGTTTTGTTACCAATGATCAAAATTAAACGTCCTTAACGTTTTCAACGTAAAATGCAGAATAAAAGCCTACCCTATACTTGAGCTAATTAGCCATTCTACTGTTGCACTACATATTTTTTTTCTTTCGTCCGATAGACAATTGGATTCTGTCGACGCAGAGTTTAAGATAAGTGATTGACGGCTGGAATATGTCCACAGTTCGCCGGGGAATCGTCCATTTATAGAAATGTGACAAACATCTTAGTGAGCCGACTTTAGTGGCCTTGCGGTGGTGCTACATTTACGTTTGTGCTTTAATATAAAGTTTTGTTTCGTAAGAGTCAAATAAAAAGAGCTGCTAGTGAAATGTGACTTAATACGAACAAAAATATCAAAGGATAATTTTTGTTTGAATTTAGTTTTATCATTTTAATATTTAATATTGCTCTTATTGCTTCATGATCAACCGAATGAAAATCAAAAGAATGCTCAATAAGAAATGATAGAGGAGTTCTGAGTACGAAAATCAACGAGTCAAAATTATAGATGCAGAAATAGAACCTGTAGTACTATTTATCGATATGAATATTCCAGGACAAGAGACGTGAACCATATCGCGCTCAGTTCATTTCCAACAAATGCAAACTATCTTTCGTGTCATCTGCCGAAATTCTCCTCGCGATATCGAGATATATAGTGCGTTTTGCCAATCTCACACGGGTTTGCTATCTTAACCAGAATGAAGTGCCTAATAACCACAAGCTAATCGTTTTCTGTTGTATTTCACAAATATTGACGGCTTACTCTCATAATCTAGCATATTTATGTTTATTTATTTTCGCCATTCGATCGAAACTCTGCGCGAGACGTGCCTGTGATAATGTAACGACTCATATTTTCTTGCCGGTGATATACTATTATAGACTAAACAGCCAAAGTACTTATTATATAATATGAATTTATGTGCAAAGCACCGCTAAACGACATATTCTTCATTTTCTTCTAAACTTACTAAGGCTTATATACCCCGTATACAATAAAAAAACGCTTAGTACAAAGTGATGTAATCTAGAAAATGAATGTCCTAAGGAAGAATAGCTTGCATGGTACATGTTTTAGTGCTTTGCATTAGAAGACTAATTTGGTTTATTTATTCACAAAGAAAAACAGCCTACCTACCAACCCTAATTTCTTTTTTATATTACATATACAGCCAGAAGACGGTTGTGTCAAAGACATTTTGCAGTTGCCTCTTCTAGAGCATATTACCGTCTCAATCTTCTCCATTCTCCACTCCCCCTATTCCAGACAACAAACGGTCCTTATATTGCAGTACGGATTAATTTCCCCGTCCGTTAGAAAATTAGATTCTGTCGACGCAGAGTTTTAAATAAGTGATTGACGGCTGGAATATGTCCGCAGTTCGCCGTGAAATGGTTCATTTATGGCAACAATTCTTCAGATAGAGAAGTGACACAATTCTAATTGAGCCGTATTCAGTAATTTCAGGTTGGAGGACAAATCACCAAAATGCGAATATATAAAACACAGGCCGATAGACCTCAAAACACGATATGTTCTGGTGAAAGACGTACAAAGTCCTATAACTGATTCGATCTTCGTTTTCAGTATTTTCTATATATTAGTAAAATGTTATTTCTCAGCAAATCCTGATGTTTTTTTATTTTAATGTAATAACATGCTGTGGTCGGTCGCATTAAAATACGCTACGCAATAAAAAGATAGTGTGTGTGTACTAAATTATTAATTTGTTATTAGGTACTACTGTTTAAATGCCTTCCACACACATTTCCCTCGGTGTGTTTGAAATAAACAAGTATTATTTTGCTTAAGGAAACATTAAACAATAATGCTATTAAGTAAATGTTGATACTCACATTAACCAGAATTATCCATACGGCATACTCTCAATCGCACTAGTTATCAAACACTGAATATAAATCCTACAATTTATTGCGTAGCACGCAGTTATTCCCTATGTTTCCCGGGAGATATATTTAACAAAGAAGCATATCACGAGAGGCAAAACTCAGCATTGAATTTACCGCCTGTTTCGCCGAGAACGTGGCGCATATATTGGCCTCAGATTGGCGCGTATTGGAATCAAGACGCACGCCTTTTTATCCGATTCGACTTTTAATACAAGTTTAGGCTACAGTGACCCAGGAAAACAGATTTTTAAATGTTCGGTCGTACACGGATGAGGTCATTGAATTGAAAAATTGTACTAGTTCATAATGAGATATAAACTCGTTAATCCGTATGCGATATTTAGTTAAAATTTTAACAGAGTAAACACCTAATATCAACAAATTTAAGATTGATAAACATTACTTTACATGTATATGAAATTATTAATCATTATAACGCTTGTTGTTTTAAATATGCATTGTTTAAATTCAAAAGCAAATGTGATTCACTAATTGGTAAACTAAACAATGTCATTTATTTTAATGGTCTTAGGCATTATATGGTTGTTATTAGCAAAACAAAACTTATGTATAGGAAATGCTTTTAAATTGTTTACTCGTATCGTATGTATTTGAAATATTAGCTATAAAATTGCAGTAACCGGTATTTGTATTTGTATGGTTTGCGAAATATAATATTTAATCTGACGTCATGTATATAAAATGCCGATATGTTGCCATTCATTATGCTTCATTCGTCATTAATGGACGGGTGTATTCTCTTTTTATCAACTATTTCGTATGCATATTAATACAATAGTATTTTATCGTCTTACAAAACGAAATAATAGCATAAAATAAAAGTCTAAATATTTAGATAAGATGACTTCTTAAACCCGGCATCCGGATTATTCTACTAAAAGCGAAATTATATATATTTTAGAAATATATATATTTCTTAATATGCATTAATATGCATTAATATGCATCATGTTTTGTAATCAGTACACATACTTTAGTATCTTCTAGATGATTATTGAGTTTCATAATCATTTACATGATCGCACATTATTATTGGCATGATCAAACACCGTCCGTTTAAAGGTTACCGTATGGCGATTGGCGCTAAAACAAACACACCTCACGAAATGAAATAAATTATCAAAGTACGACATTAACGCACATGAATAGTTCTAAATACACGCGGTCGTAAGCCGCCCGTTCACGATCGTTTACTATTATCTTATGTTAAAGGTAATTTGAAAACTACGCTACGATAAACATTTGGTTTGTACCGGTTATGAATTTCCGCATTGGCACGTGCGTTTTAAAGGAGAAATTTATACAATAAAACTATCCGATAAACAGTAGTGTCTATTGTCTGTGTGTTTGTATGGAAGGTCACGTTTTCTGCTGACCACGGCCAATCTGCT
>Ga0224511_10000738_pt1 | contig 17123 bp, 5 predicted proteins | sample SF_May12_sed_USG_2_FD_169988 | JGI IMG/M metagenome (GOLD analysis project Ga0224511, IMG submission 169988) | Sediment microbial communities from San Francisco Bay, California, United States - SF_May12_sed_USGS_8_1 | ecosystem: Environmental > Aquatic > Marine > Sediment | place: USA...
CTACTACTACTACATGTACTACTACTACTACTACTACTACTACTACTACTACTACTACTACTACTACTACTACTACTACTACTACTACTACTACTACTACGACATTCAAACTATGAAACTATGAATTGATAAGACCTAAAATAATACGCGTGATTCGACTAACCTGACCCTACCTCGAAAATGAGAGCGACCCTTCAGTATATAGGGGCTTTAATATTTTTTCTAATTTCAAGACATGCTTATGAAGCCGAAAATATAGGATTGTGTGAAAAAAATATTAAAATATGGATATAAATATGACAATTTAGTATAATATGTGAAATATAATTTAATAAATTTACCTTAAACTTGCGTCTCATTCCACATACCACTTCTGGACATGTGATGCTGAGTTACAACGTAAGCGAAACTGCGGGTGATGACAAACAGGAAACTTATATCATATGAGCGCCTACTATTGTTTCCTCAACTATAGGCCGGATCTTTTCAAGTGTGGCCAAGGGTTGTTTCAAGTGTTAAATATATGATTGGTCCGTACTTAAGGGTCACTTGCGTACCGCGTTCTTCTTAATTTAAGTCTGTGAACTGTGCACGGCTTTTTGGCATTGCGTAAGTACTGCGTACCGTAAAACACCAACACTGCGATCTTTTTATCGCACTCGATTGTATAAAGCAAATAAAAACATTTTTTCGATGTACAGGTAATGGCCATAGCAAAATGTAGTGTTTTGTGTTTGTTTGATTTTTGTTTAATTTTGCAAGCCAGTGTGCGAAATTAACGTTAAGTTCTTTGAAGCCTTGCTTGCACATATTTGGGGAACCCCACTTTACATAATGTATGCATACTAATATGTGTGCTTTAGTGGTTTCAATTGTTCGTGGTAATTTCATTTATTTATAAAATGTATGTACGTTAGTTCACATCTATGTTGGTTGTTTATCCTGTGTTCTTTTTCTTTTATAAATTCGGTAAAAATATACTCAACAAAAAAAGAAATACACTTAATTAACGTAAGATTACTTATGAAAGTTTTGCGGTACCGATATGGCAGTGTGTTGTTGGGTCAATAAGACACAACAGAAAAGATTTTGAGACTTATGAACTATTGATCTTGGTGAAACCTTTTAAAATCGGTCCATGAATACAAAAGTAATGAAGACGTAACATATTGGCGGCCATGATGGATTGATCAATGACGTCCACGAGCTCGTTTGCCATAGAAAGGAAATGGTAAAAATGCTATTTACTTTGCTAAATTAAATTTTAACTTGATTTTCGTGCAATAATCAATTAATCAGAACGTATGTGTATGTAACCACATGGCAGGCAAACATCTTACCATTAGTACAAAAAATAATTTAGTCCATTACATAATAAAATTATATGGAAAGCGAGCTCAATTACGTCATTGATCCATCATTGCCGCCAAAATTTTATAACTTCTGTCCTATTGGAGCGATTTTTTAAATTCTTTCACTAATGGCAAAAGTTTACCAAACTTAACAAACTTAACATGTTTATTGTTGAACCTCATTGACCCTACGGCCCGATGCATTTTCTAGTACTATCGGGCTATCGGGCCACCGCTAATTTCGCACACCAGTGCAAGCCAAACATTAGTTTTGAGTTTCATTTATTTAGTGTGTTGTACCAATTATATACTGTACTGAAAAGAAAAAACACGACCCTAAACACATATATATCGAATGGAGTTTGCAAGTCCGTATATGCTATCGAAAACGATTTTTTCTGCAACCGCGACAGTCGTCGTCAACATGTTCAAAGTCGTAAAGAACACTAGCCCACTTGCAAAGATTGGTGCCCCGCATGGGGAAAGAGCTTAATCTCCCCTATTTGTTTTCGCTCGCATCGCTTGCGATTTAATTTGGTAACATTTTTTTCAATAGGAAGGTCACATGCACAAAAGTTGTGCCCAACCAGAATATCTACAATAAACAATACATTTGAACACAAACATTGCCATGCCTCCTATTGTTAGCAACTACCTTGTGGTGAAATTCCTACTGTAATCTTTGTTTAACATATTATAGGAATTACGGACAGCAACAGATCTATGCACTTCAATCGGAACTATTCGGCCAATTCCGCCTAATCGGCGATCGTGCCTCGGATGTATCTGGTGGAAGGATATGTCTAACCCAAAACGCCTACGCTAAAATATAGTTCTTACGGAAACCTACGAAAGCCGTTCGGCGATTACGAACCAATCTAAACATCTTAAACAACGCGCAATCGGAACTTTTCGGCCAATTCCGCCTAACTGGCGATCGTGCAAAGTATAGCATGTATAGCATTCTATACATAGATGATGATGTCACTATGTGCTAAGTAATCCCAAATCCAAGATGGCGCGCCCTACCTACATCAGAGAGATGGTGTGGTGTAGCCCACTGTCCGATGTGTTCAGATTGGATAACAATGGTGTCTAGTGTCACTATGTTTTCGTTTATATTAATAATTTCAGAACATTACGGTTGAAAATATTGAAAAATGAGCCTCTTTGTTTAAAATGATAAAGATGTTTATGAATTACAAAACTTTTGTCCCTCCACATTTTACTTTTCAAACACATTGTTTAGGGGAGTGTGACACGCATACATTTTGTAATGCAACAAAGTAAGCTTTCTCATTTAACTAGAACACATAAATGTACCAAACACTTTCGAAATCGTAACTATATGTATGGTTTATTTTATGTTCCAAACCTATATCTAATATTTCCCAGATTCAATGGTCCTCCTTGGCTCCGTGAAGCGTTTTGAGCTGGAGAGAATATTGTGGGTACACCTCAGCCAGGAGCAAAAGGTGACTGTCAACGACGATGATGGGATGTCCACACCAGGGTCTAGTCGACCAGGCAGTCCTTTACCGGGGTATAAGATTTAAATAATGTAATTTTATGAATTTATTTAATATTGGTTTTGTTCGCTATTTTTTTGATTGTGAATACAAAACCCAAAGACCCAAGTTCATTGTAAATATTCTTTAAATCTTGTTGTTTTGTGCGTTTTGCGTTGTGCAAAGTGTTTAGTTTTGTACGGGCACTTTTATCACAGTGCCCTAAAAATTTAGCATCTCTTCAAATTATACGATCTAATGTTTTTCTATCCTTTAAAGTCATAAGTTAATCTGACAAGCGTGTCTGTGTTTACCAGTACAATTCTGGCAGGTGATTGACTGTTTCACGCATGATAGTATTTAGCATCACGATAATTAAGTATTCCGGCATAATAATCGATTTCTTGGAATTATGGTGAAAGCGGTAGAATATTCAGAGTTTTAATTATGCCGGAATAAGTTTGTTTTGTTATTGTGATAACCATTGACATAAAAGGAGGTATTTAAAGAGTGTATGTCCGATTCCGTCACAAATTACAATTATGTAGGAGACACAAAAGTAAGTGTATCGATTAAAAAAACTAATGCCAACAAATGCACATTAAGCGAGATATTTCTAACTGAAATATTAAAATCATTCTCAGGGGTTTAATAGTAGTAAGCGGCAGGTAATCCAGAATTACAATTTGCCTGTTGAGTGCAACAATTTAAATTTATAGTCCGACCAATCAGAACCCCTCGGTCATTTTTTCGGAAAACGACACTCTCCGAAAAAGTCCGTAATCTTCTGATACTAGTTTAATCACAAATGGTATCATCATTGTAGGTAAACAATAAGCGAGATTTATGGGCAATCAACAATTAATTCAGTACATATCGTGAATAGATTTTATTGCGTATTTTGCAATATATTTCTGTATATTATGTTATTATTTTATACTTTTTGACGATAACTTACAACTTTATATTAAAAGATTTAATAAATAGCTGATAAATAGCTGATAAATAGCTGATCAAAAGATCGGACATATCCCCTTTAAATGTCAATGCCAATTATTTACCAACAATGACATTAATTAAAGTTACGAAAACCGTTGGAGTGTGACCTTTTCAATAAAAAATATGATTTCTCTTTGTGCTACTCGTAATAATTTAATATAATATATAGAACTACAATTATAATTGAAGTAAATGTCAAAGTACATGCGCCATTATTGCAAGTACATTTTAGTATCTTTTGAAACCAACACATGCAAGGGCTTTGTTTAACATTAATATATATTACATATTTCGATCTAGAGTGGAGACTATCCCATTGAGCCCTACTAAAAAGTCAAGGCCACGATTCATGGTTTCCAAGGTTTTTGAGACAGAAAAAACAAAGAAATCTGCCAAAAAGCCCTTTGTTTTACGCACGGTAAGTGAATTTAAATGACAAAAATGCATTCATATCTGACAAAATATTTATTTGCATTAATAGTGGAATTTGATCAGTAAATAATATCACAACGCGTCTTTAAACAAATGACATTAATAGTAAAAAAGAACAGTTTATCTCACTACAGCTGTAAAGGAGCCTAATGTTCGCAATTAAAGGTAAAAGATAAACATTAAAAATTAAAATGCAATTACTGATTTGTAAATCATATGATTTTGGCGTAGGATGTTTTGATTACTATTGGGAAAAAACACACTTTTTCTACCCTTGAGGAAAATTAAAAATCAAGAATATTAAAACAAACCTAATCTATTTATTCTTACTTCCTAGACAAGTGCGAGCTCCATAGAGGATTTAAAATCAGAACAGGAGTTAGATGATCGCCAGTATAATACTATTGGTACCGATAGACCTATCCGCTCCATATTGAAGAACAAAGTACCAGCAAAAGACGCAACTATTATCAAGGCTGCTAGTTACTCTGATATTGAAAGTGAGTTACACGTAAAACAATACCAAAGTATTACAATAGAATAAAACATTCAGTTGCAAACCACGTATGCTATAGTTGTTATTCGGAACTCGTTATTAAATGGAAAAACCCAGCTTATATAGGGGGACAAACAAAGTAGGCATATTTCTTTCTATTGAAAATCACATACCGTATCACTACTTAAATGCCGTATAAACATTTTTTATTGGTCAAATTTGACCTACATAACGGTAAATCTTTGTTTGTCCCTCTTGCTAATCTGGGTTTTCCCATCAATTACGAGTTCCGAATAAAGTCTATTGTTTTGTTGTTCATTTTATGTTCGTTGTTTCAGGTGGCATCAATAAACACTTCCGGAAACTCTCGAGTCACCACAGAGAGAGTATTGTCGAAGACGTGCCGTTTGTAATCAATGTTAGTAAAACTCCGAAAAACACAGAACATAGGTTTTTTTCTGAATGACGGTTGCGTTTTGGTGTTCTTCGTGTTTTTGTATTGTTCTGTGTGTTTTTCTGTGTACAGGCCATTTTGTCATGGTGCCCTTAAACTTGGCATGTCTACATTGTTTACAACATTCTTTCTTCGACCATCGCTTCAATTTTTATTATTTTTCAAACCAACTCCTTGCGATTTATAATAAGATCTTTTAAAGTCAAAATAATCAGTTAAATCTGTAAAAGCAGCACCTTCTTTATATATTCTTGCATTTAACAAAATACCTTTATTTTATTTTTAGAAAGCAAGTTTCCTGAAAAAAGTTAAATTGGTGAGTAAGTAGTTATATACCTGCATCAGTAAAAATGTTTTGCAAAAAAGTTATCTGACAGATGTTAAGTATGAGGTTTGTTACACCACAAAACTTGTGTCAACTCCCAATAATATTCAATGACTCTGCCAAGGCTATACTTCAAACTAGAAAAAACATATTTTGTATAAACATTTAAACATTTTATATAATGTTTCATATTATTTGTTTGTGTGTTATGTCTGTAATTGTTTTCTTGCTTAGTGTGGTTTTGTTGTTCCGCCTGTTTTAGAGGCGTTTAGGTCATTTTGTCATGGTGTCCTAAATCATGACTTTGTCTACATGGTCTTTATGATTATTTATTTGGTCCTCTGAGATCGCAGCTTGTATGTTGTTTGCATATGAAATAAGGAGTTCTACTAATGCGATAGGGGACATTAGTGGCTGCGCATATTGTATTACCATTAATGAACAGCTTCAATAACAACGAGGCTGCTATTTTCCCAAAGCATGTAATAATTCCTTAAGATTTTCTCAGATTCAACATTTTGTCTTTAAACATTTTCGTCCTTTTTATTGTTCCAACTTAAAAAAACTTTGCTTATCTTGATTTGTAATTTCAAATATTGATTTGTTTTTTGTAGCCACCAGAACCTGTTAAAGTTAAAAATCTTTCATTGGACCAGGTAAGGTCTAATATATTCAGTAACAATTACACCAAATTATCGTATACTCGATCATGTCTGATATTAAACATGTTCATTATTTTTGTAGAATAACAAAACAGCAGAAAGATAATAATCATTCTCTAGCTTTATTAAATTATCGTTATCTTGTTAAAGTTAAGTTCATGTAATTTTCGTTTAGTTATAATAATTAAGTAAAACAGTTGTCACTGAATCTAATAATATAACCGCGTGTTCTTAATACATGTAAACGAGGTTCAAGGTAGTCACATTATACATGAATATAATATTTCTAACGACTCTTTAAATACCAACAACTGCGAATTTACCAAATATGACATTCAGCTGTATTTAATGTTCCCTTAAAAGTAAAAGACGATGTCTTTGATTGTAAAAAATATAGTTCATGTTTGTTTTCGTAGATTACTCAAGGATCTGGTAATTTGTTTTCAGCATGACATCGTTGTCGTCTTGCATTTGACTATAAATGTGTAACTTATTTGTTCTTTTTGTTTGTGATTACGGTTTGCAGTCTGCGCGTTAATTATTTTTCGACTATAGCCCTTTGGGCTATTTAAATAAAATTTTCCTTAGCCCGAATGAAATTGTAATAGCCCAAACTTTTTGTTGTTGTAATACATGTAATTCATACAAATCATATTAGAAAAAAAGTTGACTTGCACTTATATTAATCTTCCTTGTGTTTTCTTACGAACACATAACTCCACAATCAGTTTGTATGTTAATTTGTTAGTTTATTTAACAGTTTACTTCAAATTTTAAATCGACCGGTCGGGCTACCTTGCATACAATTCTAATCGACCGATCGGCCTTTTACTCGACTCGGGCTTCAGACTTATATACTAATTCGCAGACTGATGTTTTGTGATATCACTGCATTATTTTCAACCATCTTATATATTTTTAATAATGTACTTGTAACATTTCTTTTTCAAATTCTTAAAAGTTAACTTAAAAAGGAAAGGTGTGTTTAGGAAACTTAATATGTGTTTGATTACTAATGACTTGTGTTTGTGCATGGAGAAAGTGTTGCGTCGTGCAATTTTAACTTGTTTGTTTCTGTATGTTTATAAAATTTATATATTTAATCATTTTTACAATGTGTTTTTTGTTAAAATACGATATGAATCATAATTTCCCACAATCACTATCGATGTGTATACTTTCATTAACAGGAATAAATGCCTCACATTAAATATTATACTTTTAGAATTTGTGAAGCCCTATCATAAGTGTTTGGAAATAGTTAAAGATGCAGTGTTTTGTGCTAAGCAAGAATAACATATAACACAATTGAATTTTTCAGTTAAACTTCTGAATGATTTGTACTTTGTTTTAACAAATGGCCAAATATAAAATTTGCTATCATCGTACTTCGACAAATTAACAGTTATTGTTAAAATGCAAATTTAAACGAAACGTCCAAATAGGGTTTCGTGTTTAATATATTCTCTTTTTTACAGCAAGTTGCCTGGGAACAGGACCAGCTATCAATGGTGATTGAGTGGGAGGGCTGTCAGATAGACCCCGCACCCTTCCAACTGGTGGAGAAAACATCCCTTCATAAGGTAGGCCAATGGACATTACGCCGGACCTCCTATATTTAAATATTCATTATACGTTTACCAATGAAAGGATAAGCGTATACTTGGACACACATAACCGCATGTCCTTGAATACAAATGAGTACTTTGTTACAAATTACAAATAAGCCAGTTGTCTAAGGGCGTAGATATAGTAGCCACCGCGTAATGTCAATTGATTAGGAGCGCTGTCAGATAGAACCCGGCCCATATTCCAACTGGTAGTAAAAACATCCATAGGAAGGCAACTTGATATATTAACTCACCTCTGTACACAACTCTTTAACTAAATCTTATGAAGATTTATAGACGTTTTTATGCCCCCGCCATTCGAAGAATAGTGGAGGGGCATTAAGTGTTACCCCTGTCCGTCCGTGCGTCCGTCCGTGCGTCCATTACAAAATTTGTTGTCCGCTCATATCTTTTGAAAGACTGCATCGATTCAATTCAAATTTGGTATGTTTATATATAATATCAAAACACAGGTCTAGTTCGATTTAGGTTACAATCCACTAATTTTTGACGGAGTTATGAGCCTTTTATAAAAACAGCACAAAAATGGGTGTCCGCTCAATAACTTTTGAAAGGCAGCATGGATTCAATTCAAATTTGGTTTGTTGATATATAATATCAAAACACAAGTCAAGTTTGATTTGGGTTACAATCCACTAATTTTTGACGGAGTTATGGGCCTTTTATAAAAACACAGTGCAAAAATTGGTGTCCGCTCAATAACTTTTGAAAGACTGCATCGATTCAATTCAAATTTAGTATGTTGATATATAATATCAAAACACAGGTCAAAGTCAATTTGGGTTACAATCCACTAATTTTTGACGGAGTTATGAGCCTTTTATAAAAACAGCACAAAAATTGGTGTCCGCTCAATAACTTTTAAAAGGCAGCATGGATTCAATTCAAATTTGGTTTGTTGGTATATAATATCAAAACACAGGTCAAGTTTGATTTGGGTTACAATCCACTAATTTCTTACGGAGTTATGGGCCTTTTTAAAGTGATAGCACATTTAGCGGGGGTATCCGTGTCCTATGGACACATTTCTAGTCTTATGCATGCCACATGGCTGTTACAGTGTTAGAGAAATTCCGCAACAACTAGCATACAGTGAAAACATCATTTAGCAATATTACCTGTTAAGTCACCGCCATATAGACAAATTATATCCATACATACTGTTAAATCTGCATTTTTTTAAAAATACCTATCTTGAATAAAATATACATTTTAAAGATCCTTTATTTAAATTAAATCTACAATGGATAAAACAATTGAGTTGTGCCTCAAATACATTACAATGCATAATTACAACACACAATTCAATCGTTGTTGCTAATCGTTCCTTTGTACCAATTGCATATGCAGGATACCTTCAAGAAAACACACAGCTCATTTGATAATGTGTTATGTAATTGACAAACTTAAAACACCACAGTAATGTCTAACCTACGACTTATCCGTTTGTTCACAGGTACATTCCCTATTCTCCTTACTGGGTTTGAACCACGCCTACGTCACAAACACAGGGAAGTTAGTGGGAGTTGTCGCTCTCAAAGAGGTGAGTTTAATTATAATATAGTTTGACGTTATTAAATGACGTTTTTATAATAATAATAATAATAATATAATAAATTCTTTATTTCACAACAGTAACACATAATGATATAACATACAAACAAAGTAAGTATAAATACCATTTTTTCAATGTGGCCGTTGAAATAATAATAAACAACAATAACAAAACATTTAAATGGAAAAAAACAACAACAACAAAACATGGCGATGAAAAAAGAAAGACAATTTTTATTTAATGATATAATGAGTAAATGCAAAACGGTAATATACATGTATGTAATAAAGGCTGATGTTGCCTTTAAATCCATTAAAATAACATTTGTAACAACATATACATGTACACATCTCATACTCTTAATAAAGAAAACAATGCATGGACTAGTTATTCCTTATAATTGATGAAAAATATGTATATCGAAACGCAATCGGTCAAAAAATGAAAGTGTGCACCTACAGTCTAAATAAACATTACTTTAAAATCGTATATAACATTAGAAACTGTAGAATAAGAACTTTAGTTCAGACACGGAAAATAAAATATGAAAGACCATTCTATGTAGCCAATACATGCACATTAATGTTTATTGCGCCATTTGACCTTGTTATAATTACTAATAACAAATAAAAAAGCAAAGTTTCCGTGTATTTCACAATAACACAAAAAAGTGAAATGTAATCAAGGTGATAAAAAATTCGTCGTTTTGCTTTGTTTTTGGCAGATAATGAATGTCTTTTGCAAATTAATTATGGTGAAAGAAAACCATCAGTATTATCTTTGAAAAGTCTTCAAAGTGATACAGAATCCGTCGGTGTTTTTGTCTTTTCTTTTGGCAGATAATGAATGTCTTTTGTAAATTTATTATGATGAGAAAAATCATCAGTTTGTTTTTATATCCTTTAGCAGACTATAAAAATGCTATTTTTCAAATAATGGTATGTTATTTTCCGTTCATTTCAGTTACGCCATGCTATTCAAGGCCACATTGATGCGGAAGCAGAGAGAAAGAAAAACGGCGGAAAACAAGACAACAATAGCTCCGATTCTGAGGACGACATAATCGATCCGGCTCACCTTGAGATTGACTATTCTAAGGAGCCTGATGGATATACATTGGTAAACCGGTTTAAGAATGGACATGTTGAGAATCAAGATGACGATGAAACGAGTGATACAGAAGCAGTGTCGATGGTTAAGTTTGATACGATGAACGAAGAGGAAGAAGACACTTTTATAGCAAGTGGTTTTGAAGAAAAGAAGTGAAATGTTTTGTGTTCATTTAAACAGTAATATTTCGTGGTAATTCGTTAAGGCAGAATAGGGAATGTAGTTAATCGAAATACAGTTTACAGTCAATGCCAAATTTAGTTTTCATCTTTATGTAAATGTTTACGTTCGCTGACAACAGTGTGTTTAGACTTAAACAAATTGCATTACATATTTGTGCATCAGCATAAAATACGGAACATCAAACACTGTTCGGTTGGGTTTAAACCTCATTTAGTGTCATTTATTTTATGTTGTATTGCCATGTAAAAGTATAAGGCCACGCCTGATTGTTCAGTAGATAAGAGAGTCTGTTTGTCTCGACCATTCAGTGGTCGAGCGTTCGATCCTCTGCCTGACCACGTGTCGTGTGTGGAGATTTGGTCAGGAATAAATTATTTTTGAAGCCGGCGTTCCCACTGTTGACTCGAATAATGTCAGTTATGGCACCAGCTCGTGGTGTTTTATGGATTTTAAAGTGTTTGTATTTTGAACGTTGGATAAAACTGTCTTGTCTTACAATGAAGGTGTTCAAAGCTAAATGGTTGACGAAGATAGATGAATCTTTTACGACATATGTTAACATTGTTTATAAGTTTACTTATTTTGTGCCTACCGCCGATCTCATTGGTTTGCAGTTTTGTTTTAATTTGTTAAATTGTGTATCCTTAAAAATTGGACTTGCATGTAAATAATAATAGAGTTTAAGTATACAATATCTCATAGCTTGTTATTTGCTCAACGCATTGCTTATTATAAATATTTAAAGGAGCTAGAGCACAGAAAATTGGGTTGAAAAGTACATATCTTAAAATATGATTTAGGTAAGAGTCTTAGCAAAGAAACGTGATGAAACTTTGCAGACACTAAAATAATTATTGACTTCATATTTTAAAAGATGAAAAATGCATGTAATATGAGGTAAATCCATTTTGTGTCCGTGGACAAGAAAATGAATTTTCCTTATAATGAATGGTATATTGGAAATGTCCTGGTTTGTGCACATTTATTTTCGAAACTAGCACATGACACCAATTGTTTATGCTATATTACGCAGTTATTTAGACTTTTAGATTAGATTTTTCCCCATGTTAATGCTCAAACCTTGCTCTGGTGGCTTTAAACATTGTCGATCACTGTTACAGCACAAATACAAAAAGGTTCATTTTGGATGCAGTAGCGTTGTCAAAATACTACTTACTTGCTCTGTCTGTGTTTCAAGTTGTATTTTAGAGTGAAACACAAAAATGTTTTGCAAAATCAATGTTAGGTTTTAATCGAAACATACATTGCATTGCAATGATTGATTTTTGTTGCATGATATACATTAGGCAAAAAAGGTGTTTGTTTCCACTAACAAAAAATAGGAGGTACGGTATGTCGGCACATATGTTTTCTTCATTCAACATTTTTACCGGGCAACAATAAGTCAATAATAAATGTGAGAACAATGCATCAAAGGTTAATAGTGGCAACACATTTTCATGTGAAATATGACAACATATGAATGTAAACTTACAATACGTAGGTTAGATTGTACAACATACCTTTCTCGTACCGAAATTTATTCGTCGACGAACACCAACACAAAGTGCAGGGTCGGCACAAAAAGGGTCGGTCGGTTTAGTGGAAACAAACAATTTTTACGCCTTATTAAGTCACATTATGTGTTCTTTCCTGTGCTAGTAATTTACAGTGATATTTAAAGTTACATTTTAAAGCATGTTTATTTAAACTAGGATATTTATTATGTTAAAATTAAACGTTGTTACTTATGCATTTTTATACTTTGATCTTTATGTTTTCTGTATTTGGAACAAATATATGTAGAATAAAAAGTATTAAAGCACAATCTTTGTTTAGCTGTCTCAATTGTGGTAGTACATATTATTTTCATTCTCATGCTTTACAAAACGCGTGATACCAACAATATATTTTTCAAAACATTATGCTTTACAATATATTTTTCAAAACATTATGCTATACGTTTTGTTTCGATACATGTCTGCATTATTCTTCTTTCCAGAAGCATACCAAACACGCACTCTTGCCATAAACAAGAAAAGTGGAAAAGCTAGACATCGCAAAAAGGGTTTTTATTTTGGAAGTAGGTGACCACCTGCGACCATCACCATTAAGGAAACATATATTTCTTAAAAAATTACGTTCATGAAATTGTCTCCACATTTATTGTTACATAAATCATCAGTCACCAGGTTCTAAGAGCGTCATTTAATTGTTAAGTGGAATTAAAGGAACAACTAACACACTTGTCACATAACCAAAGAGAAATAAATCTCTTGTAAAATCTAGATTTTGTGGTAGTATCGACACATGTTAAGTGCAATGTCACATCTACATCTGCGTTAAGGTCAAGGTCATTTGTATCTAGTATCAATGTGAATGTGGTAAATAAATGACTGCCTAAAAATGATCAAAACCAATAAGTTAATGACTTTTCCTAAACCTGTTTCATTATTTCGACAAAATTGAAATGTCCTGCAAAGACTTGTAATGTGACTCTTTCTTTTCTCCAAACTGAAAAGAATATACTAAGAATAATTGTTACTATATTATTTATCCCAGTTTTATCATTGATCTATCTCCTTTTCTGTTTAATACTACAACAGTAATGTACGGTTAATATATCTGCATTTTGTGTTGTACTTAAAATATAGTTTTATATAGTTTTAAAACAAATTGCATACTTTTTTTATAAGAAAATATAAAAACAATTAAGATTTTGGTAGTACATGATATCCCTTGATCATTTGACCAATATATTTTGGACAAAGGATACCCGTAAAATCACGTTTGTTTTTTGTGTTTGGCATACCTATAATTGACAAATAAGATAAAATAAATATGCTTAAGATTTCATTTTAAATAAAAAGTGTAGTTTTGTGTCTCCAAAATGGTGTCCTCGGATCAAAAAATTAACTGCAAGAGGGATTATTGTGAACTCAATGTGCCAATTTCCTTAATGATGGAAACCCTAATTATCTATTCATGCAGATGGAATGGGTTGAAATGAAAAATGCAGAATGATTTAAATTTCCTCTAGCTAGCAATAACAAATCACTTTCTTATTTTCAAAGTGTAACATGTTTTATAAGAACATGATTCGCTGTAGTCTGACTTTAAATACAATTTTATAATATTATTATATTCCCCGTTTAGAAACAACAAATAATAATTATTTCCGCATTATTCGGTTTTGTGGCGTATGTGTTATGTGTACAAAAGCTAAACAATACTCCAGCGAAAACCTTTCTTCAAGCACAAAAATAATGTAACATGACCATGATCTATTGATTCAACAAAATCTACTTTTCGCCCAAATGCGTGGCTACAAAAACTGTTAGTCACATTGTAAATATTTGTTATTTTAACGACGTTTGCAACCTTAATTAAGGTTAAACCAATTACTCTTTTGGTTATACCACCATAACTCCAAACAAAAATACTTATTTAATTAACAAATACTTGTAATTATGATGGTTCAATAGATTTTCTGCTACGTAAATGCACTTAAATGCGCGTAAATGCAGATGTAGTGAAGAAAGGTAACACAAAGCCGCACTAATTTATCAACAACTTTTGTCTTAATGATATTCGACAGTGTGCGGACAATGTTATGTACTATCTGACATTAAAAAGCAATGCTTACTTTAGAAACCCCCTGCAAGCTGAGGTGTACTTCCTGGGGTATTTGTTTTTGTCTCAGATTGTTTCTTAATTATTAGAACAAACTAAATTAATAATGCCCTTAACATTGTCAGCCTTGACTGCAACATGTTTTCTTTGAACATCGCTTCAATTTTATATTAAATTGATTTGTTAATGTTGTCTTTACTAGTTGGTTATCATTTAAATATTTACCTATGTGTACACGCACATACAAATAGCGCAAACTCTGTAATAGAATGAAAATAATTGTTATTGTAATTGTGTCAAAACAGTGTGTGGACTGAACCAAAAGAACTTTGTTCCGCTGCTTTGGAAGCTTTTATAATAAGGTGATCCGGGTATGTGTCAGATTTTAAACACAGTCTACATATATACATATATTGTAAATGCCATTTTATAATAAGGTGATCCGGGTATGTGTCAGATTTTAAACACAGTCTACATATATACATATATTGTATATGCCATTTTACATTGTCGTGTATTTTTGTTTTGTTTTCTTAATTAACATAATTGCAAACGTGCACAACCTTTTTCTACTTGATCATGTCATTCGTGGACTTAAAAGTTATTTTTTATACCAAATCTACTTGTTAAATATTTAATTAAGACGAACTATGTTGAAGTAGCCATTCAAGATGATAGGTCTATTTTCCAAATAGCACGTTTACAGGAAACATTTCAAGACAAAAGAGATAACTGTCAACCAAACGTGTCATTTTCCTGAATGATAGAGGCCATACGTATTAATTAATGACCACAGAAATGGCTGACGCATTCCGTATTTTGCTAGCAATGACAACTTATCTTTAAAGTAGAATCTACAGTTTCAAGACGTATTTTTGAAACAGAATATTTCCTCTTTAGTCTTGAAATACTATTTTGTAATATTTTGATATTTCCTGATTTGCACAATATTTAATGATGATTTCTGCATTGTTAATTTTTGCTTTGTTCATGTAACGTGTAAAACAACAAGTAATACGATCATGATCAGTTCAGTTTATTTAGCAAATTCGTTTTGTTTTAAACGACATGGCTGCAAGACCATATGGCTGTCATATTTTAAAGTTTATTTGATTTAGCCTTAAACTTACATGTAACACTTATTTCTGTAATATCACAACCGGTTGTTCCAATTAACAGTCGTTCCAATGTTTCTGGTTGAAGCCTCCTTTTCCCATTATAATCGACTGACTACTACCGCACACGAGTCAGTTCTGAAGAACAATTAAACCAGATAACCGCAGCGTCTAGTATCTATCATTACAATATAAATTGAAGAGCTGTTCAAAGAAAGAATTTTGTACACAATGTAGATATGTCAAGTTTAAGGACACTATGACAAAATGGCCCTTACAAAATCCAACACACAGAACGACACAAAAACACGTAGAACACCATGACGCAATGGACATTTAGAAAAACTATTTTTTTGTGTTTTTCGCATTTTTTTAAATTTTCTTTCCAGAGGGGTCTCTATTAGGTAAGCTCACATGGGGGCTTTTGTATACACTGTTGTTTGAAAAGCGCAAGTCTTAGGTCAAATGGTTTATTTAAAGAAAAAAGAAATGTAAAACAAACATGATGTTATGTTATGTTTTTTTTGCAAAGCATGATGAATATTAATATAATTTTTCTTCGTTTTCTAAACATACTATGTTGACCCACAACAATTCGAAATATAATATTTCGCGAATTTTACGATGTATTTCAACATTGAAGAACAAATGAGATTACAACATGATTGATTTTTATGATTTCGCCATTAATTATTTAATGGTTATTTAAGTCTTCGTTTCAGGCATGCACAGTACGTGAATTGCTTGTGTTACTGTTTTACAAAAAATGCAACAAAATTTGACAATGAATTATCAGGACCAATGTGTAGTAGAACGCCCTTTAGAGTCACACGGATACCATGTTGTCATTAGGCGTGATTGTGGAAAACAAAGACAAAATATATTAGACATATTTATTTGTTGTTTGTTGTTTTGCTCAAGATTGGTGTGGACTTAATTCAGGTTACAGTGTATGTCATTGTTTTGTAATTTTTGTTTTCTATTAAGCTTTAACAACCATCGCGTCTGCTTTGCCTATCGTTTTAATTTCTTCTGTCCGTTTTATAAACAGACATACTGTAACGGGTATCCTACAGACTGTCTATAATATACAGCAGCAACGTATGATCAATATTTATTAGTTTTGTGTTTATGATTTGGCCCCGTTTGTTCTGTTAATACTTTTTTTCTGCGATTGCTTCTCCAAATCTCCAAAATCTTCACCTTTTGCCTGTGTTGATTTACCAAAAAGGATATTAAACAAAACACTTTTAAAAATTGCGATTTACCAAGCCTTTATAGTGGCTTAACTTTTATGGCACACGTCTGCAAACGTGTCGAAGTTTATAGAAAAATAATAATAATTGCTTTCTTACCTTAAAGCACTGCAAAGATGCAGTAATTGTGTGCATTCACTTATTTTGTTGTCATATCGTACGTACACGCTAACACATAAAGTACTTTTAGAATAGATAATAGTAATAGTATGAGTAATATTCTTATAATGTTATATGACATGCGTTTAAATTTTATACACGTGAACTTTTTTATGGAAAAAAAAAGAATTATGTAATCAACAAATGCTTTGTTTGTTACCGTCTACCAAGATACATGTTTCCGGAAAACATAGCTTCATAAATATGTATATATAAATCGCATTCATGTTAGATAATATAAATTGAAGAGATG
>Ga0224511_10000739_pt1 | contig 17113 bp, 17 predicted proteins | sample SF_May12_sed_USG_2_FD_169988 | JGI IMG/M metagenome (GOLD analysis project Ga0224511, IMG submission 169988) | Sediment microbial communities from San Francisco Bay, California, United States - SF_May12_sed_USGS_8_1 | ecosystem: Environmental > Aquatic > Marine > Sediment | place: USA...
CCGAGCACTCATCTACGCCAACGGTTTCAACCTGCCAGCCCTGTTCAGACAAAGCCTGGGCGGTCTTGATCACAGATGAGTGCTCGGTGGCACCCACCAGCAACCGGTTTACTTCCGGGATCTGTCCAACACCCTTTAACGCCAGATTGTTTGCTTCGGTGCCACCACTGGTAAAGACTACCTGACTTGGGTGAACTGCCACCAATTCTGCCACTTGCTCGCGGGCTTGCTCCAAGGCATGGCGCGCAGCACGTCCAAAGCGATGTTGACTGGAGGGATTTCCAAAATCGCTGCAAAAAAACGGCGACATCGCCTCGAAGACGGTTTTGTCCACAGGCGTTGTCGCGTTGTAGTCGAGGTAAACCGCCATGACCCCAACTCCTGCTGGTTAACGGTAGTTTGAGTTTACTGCGAAAGCGCCAAACGCACACGACCCTCTTGGCGCGAGGCAACTTCCTGGACGATAGGTTGATTTACCAGATCACCCAGGGTGATACCGCTCAGGAACTCATGGATTCGTTCACTTAATTCTTCCCAAAGCTCATGGGTGAGACAACGATCACCCCCTACGCAATCAGCCTTGCCTGCGCAGCGCCGGGCGTCAATATTTTCGTTGATAGCCAAAATGATTTCTGCCACTGATATCTCGGAGGGCTCTTTCGATAAGGTATAACCCCCGCCAGGCCCGCGCACACTGTTGACCAATCCGGTTCGCCGCAGCTTTGCAAACAGTTGCTCCAGATAGGATAGGGAGATCCCCTGTCGCTGCGCAATATCCGCTAACGTGACTGCTCCCTGCCCATACCGCAATCCCAGATCCAGCATGGCTGTTACCGCATAACGCCCTTTTGTTGTCAGCTTCATTATCGACCACCTTTGCTTTGCAAAATTAATGATTAAGAGTCTACTTAACCAAGAAGTTTAGTCAACTATTGATGTCCCTGCCATATTCAGGGACTATTTTTTTTTATTTCCTCAAGATGAGACACGTCCAGCTCTGGAATCTCAACCGGCGATACTTCTATTCCACCCTTTTTAAGCGCCGCCACAATAATTTCCAGCTTTTGGTCGACACCATGCATGTGGTCCAGCAGGCAGTCCACGGCATGAGCAACGGGATCCGGCATATCCGGCGTCTGGCCATAGGCGTCAAAACCGATTTTTTTAGCCATGGCAGCCCTTTTTTCGTTTTTTTCCGCATCAACCCGAACCACTACCCGGCCCGGGATACCCACCACAGTGGCCCCCGCCGGTACATCCTTAACCACGACGGAATTTGACCCGATTCGGGCACCCTCGCCGATATAGATCGGTCCCAGCACCTTGGCGCCGGCACCCACGACCACATTATTACCCAGGGTAGGATGGCGTTTTTCTTTCTGCCAACTGGTGCCCCCGAGTGTTACCCCATGATAAAGCGTGCAATCGTCACCGATTTCCGCTGTTTCGCCGATAACCACACCCATACCATGATCAATAAAGAACCGTTTACCAATCTTGGCACCAGGGTGAATTTCAATGCCGGTAATCCAGCGACCAAACTGTGACGACACTCGCGCCAGCCATTTGAGCCCCCAGCAGCACCACATACAGTGTGACAATCGGTGTAGTGCCACCGCATGCAAACCGGGATAGGCTACTAAAATCTCCCAAAAAGACCGTGCCGCCGGATCGCGCCGCCGGATACTTTCTATATATAAGCGTAAATTCTGGAACATGGGCGAATCCTAACAAAAACCGGGCATTCCTGAGAGAGTCTATCAGGAATTTTTTTTCTTAAGGTGCTGGATTGCTGTGAGTATGCCCCGCAGGATATTCATTTCTCGTTCATCCACGTGCGCGCGGTTAAACAGGCGGTACAGGCGCCGCATCAGCTTCCTCGGGTGGTCGGCGTTTAAAAACTCTATTTCGAGCAATACCTGCTCCAGATGCTCATAGAAATTTTGCATTTCCTCCTGCGTTGCCAGGCGAGCAGCTTTTTCCTGGGAGTTGTCATCTACCTCAGCGCCCTGTGCCGCCAATCGGATTTCATAACTCATAATCTGCACCGCCGCTGCCAGATTCAGGGAAGAAAACATCGGATCTACGGGAATAGACACCATATAATGACACCGATCCAACTCGGCATTGGTCAGACCGGTGCGTTCGCGCCCAAACACCAGGGCAACCTCACCATCTTTGGCTCCTGATATTAGTTGTTGAGCGCATGATTTCGGTGTCAGCACCGGCCAACCGATACGGCGTGCCCGGGCACTGGTACCAATCACCAACTGACAAGACTTCACGGCATCTTCCAAACTGTCGCACACCCGGGCATTCGCCAATAAGTCGTCGGCACCGGCTGCCCGGGATACAGCCTCAGCGCTGGGGTATTCCTTGGGTGACACCAAAACCAGTTGCGCCAACCCCATCGTCTTCATGGCCCTGGCTGTGGCACCGATGTTGCCTGGATGACTGGGACACACCAGAACAATCCGGATTCTTTCGGCGTCTATTTGATCGAAACGGTTGCTCGTGGTCATGGTTCTGGTCTTATTTGCTTTTCCTCATGGGCCGACACCGCTACAATGCGCGGCCTCAACCCACTGATTTCTGATTTCAAGGCAAGATTACATGCATCCCTTGTTAAATACAGCCATAAAAGCGGCACGCCGGGCAGGTTCCATCATACAACGCTACGCCAATCAACTGGAGCGTCTTACCGTTGAAAGCAAGGGCCGCAACGATTTCGTTACTGAAGTCGATCGCACCGCGGAACAGGAAATCATTGCGATAATTCGCAGCACCTATCCTGATCACGCCATTCTTGCGGAAGAAAGCGGCGAGGCTGGGGTCAGTGACTACCAATGGATTATCGACCCCCTTGATGGCACAACCAACTTTCTACACGGCTACCCTCAATATTCCGTCTCCATCGGTATTAAACGCAAAGACAAACTGGATCAAGCCGTCGTATTCGACCCTGTGCGTAACGAACTGTTTACAGCATCCCGCGGGAACGGCGCTCACTTGAACGACCGTCGTATTCGGGTCAGTAAAGTAAGCAAATTTGACATGGCTCTGATCGGCACGGGCTTTCCGTTCAAGTCGCATGAAAACCTGGAAATATGGATCAAGAGTTTCCGTGAAATTATTATCCGCAGCAGCGGCGTAAGACGTGCCGGTTCCGCTGCCCTGGATCTGGCTCACGTTGCCTGCGGTCGCCTGGATGGATTCTGGGAAATAGGTCTCAACCCCTGGGATATGGCGGCCGGTTGTCTGCTCATCGAGGAAGCCGGCGGATTGGTAAGCGAAATGTCAGGCGACATTAATTTTCTTGAGACCGGCAATGTCCTTGCCGGCAATCCCAAGGTTCATGAAATCATGCTATCGCTAATCAAGCCGCAGTTACCCACCGACTGGGAAAATAGAAAATAAACTAGTTGCCTGCTACTGATTCGTAAACAGGTACACTATTTACCGCTAACTCCCGTTGCCAGCCAAGTTTTTTCTCAATAGAGGCGATCATGGCGCCGGCAATATCTTTGCCTGTTGCCGTTTCTATACCTTCGAGCCCGGGAGAGGAATTAACCTCCAACAACAATGGTCCTTTGCGCGAGCGAATAATATCAACCCCTGCTACCCTTAAACCAAGTATCTTGGTTGCCTTGATCGCCATTCTCTTTTCTTCCGGTGTAATTTTTATCACACTGCTGGATCCGCCCTGATGAATATTGGCGCGGAACTCTCCAGGTGCCGCTTCTCTCTGAATTGCCGCCACCACCTTGCCATCAATAACAAAGCAGCGCAGATCGCGATTTTCCGCCTCCTTAATAAATTCCTGTACCAGCAAGTTGGCACGCAGGGCCTTAAACGCATTAATCACACTGTCCGCCGCTTTTTTTGTTTCCGCCAGCACCACTCCACGGCCCTGAGTGCCTTCCAACAGTTTAACGATCAGCGGTGCGCCCCCTACCATATCGATAAGATCGTTAGTATCAATCGGAGAATTGGCGAAGCCTGTAACCGGTATGTCGAGCCCGCTCTTCAATAACAACTGCAATGAAAACAATTTGTCTCGTGATTGACTAATCGCAGTAGATGAATTCATGGTGTAAATGCCAAGACTTTCGAACTGCCTGGCCAGTGCACAACCGTAGAAAGTTAAACTGGGTTTTATTCTGGTTATGACCGCATCCAGATCATTAAGAATTCGTCCTCCCCGATAGTGCACTTCCGGTGTCTCTGCATCGAGCTTTATGTAACAGTGTTTGATGTTGACGAAGAACATTTCATGTCCCCGTTCATCGCCGGCTTCCATGATCCGCTGGTTGCTATACAGATCAGGATTACTTGCCAACAATCCTATCTTCAATCCACTTCTTCGTGTCTCCGTGCTGCCATAAGACTGATCAATCTGTTTCTCCGTAATCTGTCCCAAACAAAAGCTCGAAGCAGGATCGACCAGCATGCGCCCGCTCATGGCTTCCCGTCCCAACAACATCCGGTATCCCATAGAGTCGCGATTGGCCAGGGTAATTTCGATATCCCATGAGTTATCGCCGATCACTACAGGAATCTTGATCACATAACGTTTTTCACTAAACCCACTGGAACTCTTGACAACACGCCTGTCAACAACAGGCGCTTCACAGCGTACAACCGCTCGCCGGTTATTTTGCAACGGATGCACTTCAAAACTAATCCAGGAGATATCATTCCTTTTGAAGGGTTGAATATTAAAGGCATGAATCGATGATGTCTTGGCACCGGAATCAACGCGCGCCTTGATGGCAGGAATACCAATAGTAGGCAATGCACACCATTCCTGACTGCCTACGACTACCTTATCTTTGATGTTTTGTTTTTTCACTGGCACCGACGGGATAACCAAATAGAGAACAAGTACATGACATTGTCTTAGCGCAACCCATGCCGCTTAAATATATCCTGCAGTAATCCTGAAGAGGCATCTTCAATCATATCCAACACCCGATCGAAGCCGCCCATGCCACCAAAATAGGGATCAGGCACCTCTTCTTCCTGTCGTTCCGATGCATAACTCATAAATAACTCAATCTTTTGTTCCAGACCTTCCGGGCAGATGGACAACAGGTTCTCATAGTTCTCCCTGTCCATCGCCAGGATGTAATCAAATCTTTCGATATCGTCCGACAAAACCTTTCTGCCGCGCAACATGCTCATATCAATCCCGCGCATTGCGGCGGCCTGTTGTGATCGTGGGTCTGGCGGCTCCCCAACATGATAGGCATGCGTTCCCGCCGAATCTATTTCAATATGTTGCGTACATCCCTCTCTCTCAACGAGCGCTCGAAAAACACCTTCCGCTGTGGGTGAACGACATATGTTACCCATACAGACAAACAATACTTTTACTGCCATACCTTCATTCCGATTACTGTTCAAAAAGCCACTAATTGTTACCCTGCCTGCCTTTAAAAAAGCGCCTGACACGCTCAAGGTCTTCCGGTGTATCCACACCCGCCTCTGGCAACGAGTCGGACTGGCATACCATAATCTTTTCTCCATGCCACAATACCCGCAATTGCTCCAATCGCTCCACCTCCTCAAGGGGACACACCGGCCAGGAAGCATAACGCGAAACAAATCCCGCTCGATACGCATATAGTCCAATATGCCGAAGCGCTGCAACAGCTCTGCCGGTTCCGCCCATGATATCTCTGTGCCAAGGAATTGGCGCACGGCTGAAATACAGAGCGCGATGGTTCTTATCCAGCACCACCTTTACCACATTGGGGTTAGTCATAGTCTCCATGTCATCAAAGGCATGACAAGCTGTTGCCATAACTGCATCATTATTGCTTTCAAGCATTCGGGCAACCTGCTTAACAAGGCCGGGAGGCATCATTGGTTCATCCCCCTGTAAATTTATAATCACTTCTTCCTCACCCAAACCTAGAATGGCTATGGCCTCGGCAATACGATCGGTGCCAGATTGATGACTGGAAGACGTGATGCATGTCCTGCCGCCGAATTCTTCAACGACTTTTTTTATGCGCTCATCATCGGTAGCAACTACCACCATGTCGGCACCCGTCTGAAGGGCGCAATCATAGACACGCTGGATCAGGGGTTTGCCAGCAATATCGGCCAACGGTTTACCCGGCAAACGGGAAGAATCATAACGGGCAGGAATGATAATAACCATGAAGTTTCCGGCTACGGCAGCTCTTCTTCAGCTAACTGTCTGGCTTCATCCTCCAGCATTACCGGAATATCATCGCGAATCGGAAAAGCAAGACGGTCCGCCTTGCAAATCAACTCAGCATTTTTTTTATCGTAGACTAATGGACCCTTACATAATGGGCACACAAGAATATCCAGCAGTTTTTTATCCACGGGTTGGCGTCTCCGGTAACAGGTTTAAAATCAATTCCTCAATAGCGTTGTCAGGCACGGCCTCGACAGATAAATACCAGTAGCGGTCAGGCGCTTGCTCCAGCAATGATTGAAATTGCCGACATTTTACGGCGTCTTTTTCTGTCATGATCACTGGCCGGTTATCATTAAACTGGAGGTCCTCCGGTTGATAATTGTGATGATCTGCATAAGGATGTTCAAGCACTTCGATGCCCATCGACCTCAATTGAGTGAAAAAACGCGCAGGATTACCAATCCCGGCAACCGCATGCACACTTTTTCCTTCAAAAAAGCCGTTGTCCACATCTTCAATAACATCTTCATTCAACCGGCAAAAACCAGTCGCGCGAAGCGTCATGGCATACTCTTTCGTCCCGGCCCGCCCGTTAATCAGGCTTAGGTGAGCTCGTTGCAACCGGGTAACCGGCTCCCGAAGCGGCCCGGCGGGCAGACAATGACCGTTACCAAAGCGCCGGTCGCCGTCGATGATGGCAATCTCAATGTCCCGACTCAGGGCATAATGCTGCATGCCATCGTCAGACACAATGATCGAGCACTGAAAACTCTCAATAAGGTGTTTTGCCCCCCGCACCCTGTTCGGGTCCACTACCACCGGGCAGCCGCTATGCCGTGCGAGTAACACCGGTTCATCTCCCACAACCACCGGATCTGAATTGGCAGTGACTTTCTGTGGCCACACCCGCAAACTCCCTCGATAACCTCTTGAGACAATTCCCGGATGGTAGCCCTTCTTTAACAGATATTGAGCTAACCATATAACCATCGGTGTCTTACCCGTGCCACCGACAGTAATATTACCCACAACCACGACCGGAACAGACAGTCTGTGACTCGGAATTATACCGATGCGATATAGCCGGTATCTCAAGCCAACAAGCGCGCAATAAATCCAACTGACGGGCAGCAACAACGCACTGATTACTGTAGTGCGCTGCCAATGACGGGTTATCCAAACCACAGTCTACTTCCAGCGGTATGCATCAACAGCGCTCATGTCAGCTTTTATCGATTAACTGATTCTGATAAAGCGCAGCATAAATCCCGCCATGGCTCATCAGTTCCTTGTGCGTTCCAATTTCCGCCACGGTCCCCGCAGACAACACTATTATCTTGTCAGCACTTTCCACCGTAGATAAACGATGGGCAATCACCAGGGTTGTTCTGTTCTTCATGAGTTTCTGCATGGCATCCTGTACATAACGTTCCGACTCCGTGTCCAGCGCCGATGTTGCTTCATCCAGTATTAGTATGGGCGCATTCTTGTAAAGGGCGCGCGCGATTGCCAGGCGCTGACGCTGGCCCCCGGACAAGCGAACACCCTTTTCACCGACCACTGTTTCAAAACCGTGTTCCATCTTCTCAACAAACTCTGTAACGTGGGCTGCGTCAGCCGCTGCATGCAGTCGCTCTTCGTTGACTCCTTCCTTATCGCCATAGGCTATATTATTGCGAACTGTATCGTTAAACAGCACGGTTTCCTGGCTAACCAATGCAATATGTCTTCGCAGGCTGCTTAGTTGAATGTCTTTTGTATTAATATCGTCCAGCCTAATCTCGCCCTGCGTCGGGTTATAAAATCTTGGCAAAAGATTTACCGTGGTTGTTTTGCCACTACCGGACATTCCCACAAAAGCAACTGTCTGCCCCGGCTCAACAACAAAAGAAATATCATGAAGGGCGATTTGCGTGGATCCCTGATAACCAAAGCCGACATTCCGGTATTCAATTCTACCTCGTACTCTTTCCAGTATTTTAGTGCCTTCATCAATTTCCTGATTCTCGTCGATAACATTGAACACGCTCTGGGCGGCAGCAATACCTGTCTGCAAGGTTTCGTTAACCTTTGTCAGGCGCTTGGCAGGTCCCAGAATCATTAACATGGCACCAAAATAGGAAGTAAACTCACCTACGGTGATAGCCCCTTTTGCCGATAGCTCGAGCGCGTAATACACCACCAGCGACAACCCGGCGGCGGCCAACAACTGCAACACAGGTACGCTGGCGGCGGAAATGGCTGCTTTGCGTGTCGCTTGCCGGCGGTTTCTCTCATTGCTGTCATCAAATGATTTTTTTTCGATTTCCTGTGCACAATAAGCCTTGACGATCCGGTGTCCTTCCATCGCCTCTTGCGTGACACTTGTAATATCGCCCATGGATTTCTGGATTTTTCGGCTTGCGCTCCTGAACTTGCCACTCATTAGCCGCATCAATACCGCCAGAACCGGCACAATAACAAGAAATATCAGCGTCATGCGCCAGTTTAAGTACAACATCCAGCCTATTAGGCCAATAACGACAAGACTGTCCTTGATTAATACGACAATTGCCTTAGTAGCGGCATTGGCAATCTGCTCAACATCGTATATCACCTTGGAAATGAGAATTGCCGTTGACTGATTATCATAATAAGCAGTGGGCAACCAAACCATGCGACCAAACAGGTCCTTGCGAATATCAAATATAACTCGCCTGCCAATCCACTGCATTGCATAGTCCGACCCGAAGTTACCGGCTCCTTTTAACAGGAATACTGCAATGATAGCGAGAGGTAGCCAGCGAATTACTACAGGGTCTTTTGCAATAAAACCTCCATCCAACAATGGCTTCATCACCGCAGCCGTAGCCGGTTCCATGGCAGCACTGATCACCATACCTATCAGTGCAATTGAAAATATCCATTTATAGGGGGAGGTATATGTCAGTAACCGGCGGTACAGTTGCAGGCCGGTCAGGTGCTCTTCTTGTTGACCGATCACGGCGTGCTGTTTTCTTTTGATGGTTGTTGCGTAGCGAAAGTAAGGTTTGTAAATCCGAGACGGCGCGCGGTATCCATAACCCGAATAACAGCCTGGTGCGGCGCCTTGCCATCCGCAAAAATCACTACGCTGGGTTTCTTATCTTTTCCGGCAGCCTGAAACATGGCGTTAAGCAATGCATCCGGTGTCGCTTTTAACAATTGCTGGTCATTAATAAAATACTGACCGCGCGCATCAATGGTCACACGTAAGGTAGCCTCAACAACTTTCTCTTCTGCCGATGCTTCGGGCAACTTTATTCGTAATTGCGATTCTTTTGAAAAACTGGTTGTAACGACCAGAAATATCAATGTCATCAACAGGACATCAATCAAGGGAACCAGATTGAGTTCCGGTTCCGGGCTTTGTCCTTTAGAAGTAAATTTCATGACTATATTTGTATTTGGTTAGGCGTTTTCACGTTCCCCGTGGAGAATTTCCACCAACTTAATGGCCTCCTGCTCCATATCCACCAGCAGCTCATTAATCTTGCCACGGAAATAACGGAAAAACATAACACTTGGAATGGCAACACCCAGTCCAGCTGCCGTGGTAATCAATGCCTGAGCGATGCCGCCCGCCACAACGGCAGGATCGCCAACGCCATGACTGCTAATACCGGAAAACATTTCGATCATACCCAAAACCGTACCAAGTAATCCCAGAAATGGTGTAATGGCAGCGATAGTCCCGAGCGTATTCAGGTAACGATCCAGTTCAGGTACTACATGCCGACCGGTATCCTCTATCGCTTCTTTGATAATTTCCCGGTCATGATTCCGATTAATCAAGCCAGCCGCCAATATCCGACCCAAAGGAGAAGTCTCTGCCAGTAAGTTGATACGCGCTTGATCCAGCTCCTTGCGCTGTATCCATTGCTGAATCTGCTCTATCAATGTCGGTGGTGACACATACTTCTTTTGGAGCGACCATAACCGTTCACCAATAATGGCCATGGCGGCAACGGAACAAAGAATGATGGGCCACATTAGCCAGCCCCCGGCTTTCACTAACTCAAACATAATTTCTCAGAAACATTGATAGATTTTTAATGGTTGTTTCGGGGTTAAATGTGGGGAGTAATTTAACAGACCCGGTCCATGGCGAAAAGCGGAAACCGCCATCATTTCTCTGGCTCAGGCTGGTTAAACCAGTAACGTCGATTTTCCACCCGGTAAGCCGAGATTGTACGGCCCTGACGTGTCATACGAATCTCAATGGCACCGCTTTGGGGCGAGGTTCGCATGTTGATCCCTCTTTCCTGGTAACGCTTCTCTACCGAGGGATGGGGGTGCCGGTAGCGATTCCGGTATCCCGATGGGATCAGCACAGTATCGGGCTTTACGGCATCCAGCAGCTCAATGGTAGACGAGGTTTTGCTGCCATGATGGGGGACTACCATGACATCTGCACCCAGCTTCTCTCGATAGTGTGATACTAAAATATGTTCAGCGTCAGCTTCGATATCCCCCGGCAACAATACTGCACCGAACCGACTGATGACCTTTAACACGCAACTGCCATTATTATCGCTGGCATAACTATCGCCTTTCCGAGGGTGTAATATGGAAAACCTGACACCGTTCCAGTTCCAGTCTTGCCCTGCCTGACAAGGCGTTGCATCCTCAAACCGGTCAGGCACACTGCTACGAACGCGGGATACAGGAATTCCCGCCATCACTGATTTTGCACCGCCAATATGATCATTATCACCATGACTAACCAGTAATTCGTCAATTCTCTTCACGCCCTGGCTGCGAAGATAAGGCAGCACCACGGCACTGCCGGTATCAAAACGATCACTGAAACGCGGACCGGTATCAAACACCAATGTTCTCTCCCGAGTACGCACTACAGCAGCAAGCCCCTGACCAACATCAAGCAAGGTCAACCAGACTTCATCAGTTCCAGGCCTCGCGGGTTCGATAAGGAATAAAGGACTTATCCAGATCAGTCCCAGCCAGCGGCCAGGCCAGGCCCTCGGCGCCAGCAGCAAGAAAATTCCTATAACACCACAGATAAATGCCCATAGCGGCGGATCAGGTAGTATCCAGGATGAGGGGCCGTATTCGATAATCCTGTCCAGAATCCACTGGCACGACTCGATGCACCAGGCCGCAGCGTTTAGCAACAGATTGCTTTCCCAGGCAGGAAACACATAGATCGCCAACGATCCCAGCAACACCAACGGTACGATCAGAAAACTATAAAGCGGTACAGCAATAAAATTGGCCAAGGGCGCTGTTAGCGATAGGGTCTGAAAGAAAACGATCATAAGGGGCACTAGGCCGACGCTCACGGCCCACTGCACCCAGGCCAATTGTTTCAACCCGTTTTTTTGCTTACGATCCTGGAGTGCGTAAGCGATAACTGCAACTGCACAAAATGACAACCAGAAACCAAATTCCATTGCCGATAAGGGATCTACCAGTAGAACTACTATCAGGGCTGAAGCCAGCAGCGTGCTTAAACCCAGATGGCGCTGTGTTATCACAGCCAGCATCACTATAGCCAACATGCTTAAGGCCCGTTGAGTGGGCACCGAAAATCCGGCCATGGCCGAATAAACAACTGCCGCCAGGAGCGCTGCGACAGCTGCTGCCTTTTGGGATGGCCATAATAGCGTCAGCCTTACCGAAAGCGACCAGAGATGGCGCACAAGAAAATAGATCAGTCCGGCCACCAAACCGATGTGAAGACCGGATATTGCCACCAGATGATTGGTGCCGGTAACGCGCAGGCGTTGCCACTGATCATCAGACAAGTAATTCCGGTTGCCATTGGCCAATGCGACAATCATGCCAGCCAACGATTGATCAGCGATACGCTGTCTTATCTGGTCCTCGAGCCACTGGCGCTCCCCGGCCAGATTAAATTCCGCCGCCCCCTCGCTTGCGACCCTTTGGGGCAACGGCCGGGCCCGCACATAGCCGGTGGCTCGAACGCCTTGTCGAAATAATGTGGCCTCGTAATCAAAACCACCAGGATTCTGGAACCCATGGGGCCGCTTCAGGCGCACAGTAAATTTCCAGTTTTCACCGCTACCAAACCGAAGAGAATCGGTTTCACGGGTATGATAAAAGCGCAGCAACACCTTCTGTGGCAAATCTACGTTTTGACCTTGCCAAACAGCATCTCGAACAGAAAAATGGAATCGTGTGGTACGATCAATTCTCACTGGAATATCAAGAATCTGACCCGCAACCTGAACGTCCCGGCCTTCCAGTTCCGAGGGAACAGACTGGCTCAGTAACACACCAGCCTGCCAGGTCGCCCAAAAATAGCCAAACACTAAAACCGCCAGTGGAAGATATTGAGGCCTAAACCAAACAAGCATGACAACAGGGACCAAAAAACAGGCTGCCCACAATGGCATCAGGACCGGCGCGTGCTGCACCAGCAAAATTCCTGCTAAAAAAGCCAATGCACAAACCCGCACGTTGCCTCCCTGCAATGCTGTTATCTCCCTGTCCAGAAATTGTTGTATTATCCTGTCGTTAAGCTCCGTGCAAGGAGCCGCACAGGACTATCCCGGAATACTACGAATATATCAGTCAGTATGGCGTTGCGTAACAACTTGACTTCAGATAGTGGCTAAAAAACTTATTAGACGATTCCTGCCCGAACCCGGATCCATACGGCGTCATAAACATTTGAGAATTTTTGGCGAGGCGCTTCATGATCCGAATCTCTGGCATTTAAACCGGAAATCGGTCCCGGTCGCGTTCGCCATTGGCCTGTTTATGGCATTTGTTCCCATGCCTTTCCAAATGATACCGGCCGCAGCCCTGGCAATTGCATTCCGGGCCAATATCATTATTTCGGTTGTTCTGGTCTGGATCAGCAACCCAATAACGATCCCTCCGATTTTCTTTTTTTGCTACAAGGTGGGCACCTGGATTATCGGTAGAAAACTCAACCAGGTATCTTTCGACCTCTCCTGGGAGTGGATGAGAACCGAGCTGATGACAATCTGGCAACCGCTGTTATTGGGATGCTTTGTAGTCAGCACCATATCCGCTGTAATCGGATATTATGGTATGCAGTGGTTCTGGCGGTTGCATGTGGTCAGCGAGTGGGAAAAAAGAAAAAACCTGAGGGCAAAACGGAAACAGGCAGAAACCAACAAATAATCTTTACTGCTTCAGCACACCATCTACCATAGTTAATTGCCTGTCCATACGGGCCGCCAGTTTCTCATCGTGAGTGACAACAATGAAACTGGTATTAAACTCTTTATTTAGCTCGAGCATAAGATCATAGACAGATTCAGCGGTTCGACTGTCCAGGTTACCCGTGGGTTCGTCCGCCAACACACAGGAAGGATGAGTCACCAATGCGCGTGCGACTGCAACTCTCTGCCGCTCACCTCCTGACAATTCTGATGGTTTATGATGCAGACGATCCTCCAATCCAACACGGGCAAGCATATCTCTTGCCTGCTTGTTCGCGCCGGTTACCCTATTCCCTCCAACTAACAATGGCATCGCCACATTTTCTTCCGCGGTAAACTCTGGTAACAAATGATGAAACTGATAAATAAATCCAAGAGATCGATTACGCAAGCGGCTTCTTTCCTTTTCACTCAGGCTAGTAATATCTGTCCCTTCGATCTCCACCATGCCCGCGGTCGGCTGATCCAGGCCACCCAACAAATGCAATAGCGTGCTCTTTCCCGCGCCTGATGTTCCTACAATGGCGACTTGTTCACCACGAGCCACGCGCAAGTAAACTCCTTTCAGCACTTCCACGCTAAATATCTTTTCTTCAAAGGTCTTGGTCAGACCTGTGCAGCGTATAACTAGATCTTCACTCATTCGTAGCGTAATGCCTGGGCTGGTTCAACTTGCGATGCTCGCCATGCCGGATAGATCGTTGCCAGCACGCTCATCAAAAATGACACAACCGCAATAACAGCGACATCGGAAAAATAAACCTCAGACGGCAAGTCCGGAATCATGTAAACATCTGCAGGAATTAATTTTGTTCCAAACTGATACTCTATAAAATGAACCAGGTCTTCCACATTTAATGCCAGCATTGTACCAAGAACCGTTCCGGCTATCGTTCCCACAGTTCCGATAACGGTTCCCTGTACCATAAATATCTTCATAATGCCGAACGGACTTAACCCCAGCGTACGAAGAATCGCGATATCCGCCTGCTTATCGGTGACCACCATTACCAGCGTTGATACAATATTAAAAACTGCAACCACAACAATAAAAAACAGAACAACTATCATTACACGCTTCTCCATTTTAATGGCTCGAAAGAAATTAGCGTGTTTTCGTGTCCAATCGTATACATAGTAACTGCCACCGAGCTCTGCCTGTATGGATTTTGCTGCAGAAAAAGCATTATCCAGATCATTCAGTCTTAACCGGAGGCCGCTTACCCTGTCCTTCATTTGAAACAATCGGGCGGCATCATCGAGATGCATCAGCACAAGCGCGCTGTCATATTCATGGATACCTCTGTTAAACACTCCTACAACGGTGAATCGCTTAAAGCGCGGCAAAACCCCTGCAGGAGTGGCCAGCGCCTGCGGTATCATGAGAGTCACCTGGGAACCGGTATCTATGTTTAGTTTCCAGGCCAGAGTGCTACCAATAACAATACCGAATGAACCGGCCTTCAGTTGACCGAAATCTCCCGACATCAAATATTCATTAACATCTGATACCTTTGTCTCTGCTCCAGGATCAATACCTCGCACCATAACGCCTTGGGTGTTTTTTCCCTGCACCAACATGCCTTCACCATCGATATACGGCGCAGTGGCTACCACCATTGGCTTCTTCTCAACAACCTTAGCGACGTTTTGCCAATCACCTAATTGCTGACCCACTTCACTTACTGTGACATGCGCCACCACTCCGAGAATTCGATCCCGGAGTTCGTTGCCAAAACCATTCATCACGGAAATCACCGTGATCAGCACGATCACCCCGAGTGCGACACCCAGCATGGATGCCAACGAAATAAACGAGATGAAATGATTGCGCCTCTTGGCGCGGGTGTAGCGCAAACCGATGGACAGTTCTAATGGTTGAAACATTTAGTGAATCTTTATTTGCTGGCCTTTTTAATGGGAGTTCTTCCTTCCGTAAGAAGGATTTTGCCTACTCCATCCTGATACTGCAATGCCACACCGAGCCCATTGGACAATAAATTCAAGTGGTCAATCACATCCTTGCTCTCATCTCCCGTCAGTAATACCGGCTGAAATACCACGTTGATATTATTCACATCAATCGGCTGGATCTGGATACTCTCCAGTTCATTGTTATTAAAGTTCGCCGAAACGATAGCGCTGCGCTGCGCTGTTTTGCTATAGGAGCCAAATACAAAGTTTCCGAGACTGTAAAAAATAACGCCTTTTCCATAGCGCTCGATTCCCTGAAGTATATGAGGGTGATGACCCAATACCAGTGCCGCTCCTGAATCAATTGCTGCGCGACCTAACACCATTTGATAATCCCTGAGTTCGGTAGTTCCCTCCCGGCCCCAATGAAATGAAACAACAACAATATCGGCATTCTCTCCCGCCTTGGTCACATCTCTCTTAACATGCTCCGCATGACCAAAAGCAGTACCTGCTCTGCTGTCGCCCGCCCAGAACTCTTCCGGAAAGGTCAGAGAATAAGCCAGAAATGCTATCCTGGAACCATTGACAGTTAGCACCACGGCGCGTCTGGCAGCTGACGCGTCCAATCCCGCTCCGGCGTAAGCAATTCCCGCATCATCGAGTGCCGCCATGGTATCAACCAATCCCTGTTGGCCATAATCTAACGTATGGTTATTGGCCAGGGACACTACGTCAAACCCGGCTCTCTTTAATGCCGGTGCGACTTTGTCCGGTGGCGATCGGAAACGATATTTCTTTTCGACATCCGACGAACCGCCATGGGTTAACGGTCCTTCCAGATTTCCAAATGTGATATCAGCGCCTGTCAGCAATGACTCGACATTTGCAAATGGGTAATCGTAACCGAACTTCTCCAGCTCCGGCCGGGCAGTCCCTCCTAACATGATATCGCCAACAGCCACTATCGTTAGCTTTTGCGAATAAGCTTCCGATTCTTCCTTTTTGATTATTTCGGGGACTTCTGCGTCTCTTGGTGTCGCGCATGCGGATAAACCAAGCAACACTGTAATTAGCAACAACAACCGGGTGCTGTTTGCACTGACATAGTGTTTTTCGCTAGTTATTTTTTGTGCGCTCATTGCGTTTACCTTTCCTGGGCCGATCGATGGCACCACTTAACCTAAGCATAGCGGTCTTTAAGGCAATATCGTCAATTCCACTTGCCACCTGCTCAATCAATGCCCGGGATTGTTCGGACAATTCCACAGCACGCAACGGTTTGTGGTTTTCTTTTTCGGCCGCAATTGGCTCTATGCGCACATGAATTTTTTGCAGATCCTTAAATGTGTCCACAGTTCTCAACTTCCTTACCAGAGCAGGACCTTGGTGACGCATTTTTGCCGCCCAAACTGATGATTCGGCAATAACATTCAAGACACCATCCTGATAGCCCGTGGCCCTGATTCTGGTGGCCAGCTCAGATCCTGCCTGCGACCGCCACAGAGCCTGAAGCTGCTCGGCTGCACGGGTTTTCTCTTTTAATTTCATCAGGATATCCTTGGGCAGGAACTGAGATAGAGCGGCTGTTTTGTCGGCTGGCATTTCGCGTTTATCCACAATAATTCCAGTCTTGCTTGGCAAGTCAGGGTACATAGGACTATATATTACTTAATGAATATAATCTTGGTTCCAGAAGGAATCCGAAAGGGTTCACATGTCTCCCTGCACCACCGCCAGGTCCTGGTCCTGGTGCTGGTGGGGCTGTTGTATTTACCGGTGATGTTATCGGTGGTGGGACTGAAGATCCATGGCATGCTGGCCCAGC
>Ga0224511_10000740_pt1 | contig 17110 bp, 17 predicted proteins | sample SF_May12_sed_USG_2_FD_169988 | JGI IMG/M metagenome (GOLD analysis project Ga0224511, IMG submission 169988) | Sediment microbial communities from San Francisco Bay, California, United States - SF_May12_sed_USGS_8_1 | ecosystem: Environmental > Aquatic > Marine > Sediment | place: USA...
CATCTGGAGGTCAGCTGCTTTAATATGAATTCACGTTCATTATGCCTATTCATTCACCTTTCACAATAAAGATAACTTAAATAGAAAATCTTGTAGAACATTTACAATGACACAAACAGTGTCAAGACGAAAACATGTGTGTAACGTTGCTTATAAATGACTCTTTTTACTTTCTCTAATAGTTTTTCACCACATAACTCATTGTTTTCATTTTATATGGTTTACAGCAAATACTCATTTCTATGGTTCTCTTACTTTTTGTCATTATGATACAAGATTGAACAGATTCAGACACCTTTTATGTTTAAAAGCTCAAAATGTTAAATTGTTTTGTATCATTTAAAACAATGTTATGTAAATTGCATTCAATTATAACGATGCTGTTTCTTTGTTTTTGCTTAAAATTTAATTGAACTAAGATCCCTGGTTTCAAGACAAAAGAGGCCAAGATAACAGCATCTGTACACAGGACATGATTGTCTCCCATGTTGTCTGTGTGTGTCAATTCATGATCCTTATAGATTTGCAGACAATGAGGTCTGCATGGTAGGTAGACTAAGGTAGCATACTGAGACCCAGGCCAATTTAGTTTGCAACATAATAACTTTTGTTAATCAAATAATGCCTCTAAAACTAAAATTTTCAAGATGTAGCTTAGATGGGATTTAAAGATGCTAGGTCTGTATCTTTATACCCCTATAATCGGTCACAAATCTCGCAATATGTTAAGTATACTAAATAAATTAACATTGTAAAAGGAATTGCAAACTTTTGTGACAAATAATGTTTTTTTGGACAAAAAAGTAAAAACACAACAACAACAAAACAAATCAAACATAAAAACCCTTGCCGGAGCCTGGGATTGAACCCGGGACCTCTTGCACCCAAAGCGGATGCGTTAGCACTGCACCACCGAGTCATCTGAGAGTATCCATTGTAGTCAAGCCATTTAACTGTTTCGACGCAATGGGTCGAAACGTAAATAAACAAAGCCAAATTTGCAGGCCAGACATTTTCAACAAATACATTTTTTCTGCAATATTTTACATGCATGAATAACTATATTTGGCAGTTTCTCAGTTTACGGGAGCAGGTTTAGCTGCTTAATTATGGTTAAAATGTAAGATGTTAACAATTCTGACCTACAAGATACAGGCATAGCATCTTAAAACCCTGACAAAGATTCAGGAGGTTAAAACATTGAAAGATGTATAAATATGAATGCTAAACCAGTATAATATATATAATTAGCAGTCTTAATCCAAATGTAGTTTTGTCACTGAGATAAAAAAATAATTCAGTTTTATAATACTTGTATACAAAAATGACTAATGTGCAATTTCATCTGCGTTGTGTTAATATTTATCTTCTTTTTTTTGCCTCCATTTTATGTTTAATATTTTTCTATTGTATTAGTTAAACACTTGTCTGTTGTTATGAAACATTCCCCTTTGTTTTAAGGTACATATTTTGTTCCTAATAATCTGTTTTCCAGCATAATCTAACAATGTACTTATTTATGATATTAAGTTGACCTGAACATAAAAATGTTTAGGTAAAGTTTGGTTTACTATTTAAAAATGTGTTTTCAATGTGTTCAATATTTAAGTAATAAACCATAGCAGCAGCTTTTGTGTTTTCCTCAAAGTAGGACATGTCATCAAGACCCAAATTCATAAAGCACTTCAGGTAAAAAAGACTAAAAAATGTGTTTTCTTGAGTTTCCCTAGTGTTCGTTTTTCGATTATTTAAAATTAAATTATGTAGACACCGAACATACCATACTTTTTTTAATTGAAATGTTCTCTGTTTTTGTTGCAAACTTCAGTGCCTTATGGATCTTGCCCCTGGTCTAAGGAAGGACAGGGATTGTAGCTCACCTGAGCTCAAAGTGTCCATCATTATCCATGTGTCATCAGCTTGTTTGCAAGGTCATGTTTTTTTTAGTTTATTTTTTGGAGGTGTTGTTCAACAAAACCTTAACTGTTACTTTACAGCAGTCATATATTTTACATGTATTTAGTATAAGAAACTAACCAGAAGACATTTTGTATATTAAATTGTTTTATTACAATTTATACTATTGATATATTTGGAAGCTGTATCATTTCAAACAAGTGAGCATTAACAAAGTTTTTAATAGGAAATTAAATAAAGAACAATTGAAATGCTACATAGACATAAATGATTGAAATTCACTGTATGTAAGATGTTGTCAAAATAAATTTTAAATCTAGTTTTAAATATCAGCTCCTGAAAATAAATTGGGTATATTTTTTTAAACAATATGTAAATAAGACAATCAGAAAAGATGTCAACAAAAAATATGCTTATAGATCTAGAAAATAAAATGAATATGCAATGGTGAGTATTTCTCAAGCTGAGTAAAATTTAAAGTCTGAATATTATTTCTACAGCAGAAGAGTAAAGTATACAACAAAGTTGTAAGATGTCAAAATAAATTTTAAATCTAGTTTTAAATATCAGCTCAATAAAAAATTGGGTATATTTTCTTAAAAACAATATCTAAATAAGACAATCAGAAAAGATGTCAACAAAAAATATGCTTATAGATCTAGAAAAAAATGAATATGCAATGATGAGTATTTCTCAAGCTGAGTAAAATTTAAAGTCTGAATATTATTTCTACAGCAGAAGAGTAAAGTATACATGTACAACAAAGTTGAAAACATGGTATAAAAAGAAATCTCTGAACAAATATATTAAAGACTTGCATTGATAAAACATATCAACAATCATAATTGCATCAATATGCATACAGTATATATATAAGAAAACAAGATTAAATTGCATTGATGAATTGCGAGGTCATAGTGACCTGTGTAGTTAGGACTATTCACTCCTGTGAACAGCAGGCAGGATTGATCAACAGTCCTGCCTATAGTGCTTAACATAATACCCAGCAGGCACACAACGTTGTTTCAACGTTGATTCAACGTTGAAATTTGGTCGTGACGTTGTTCAACCAATATTCAACCAAAGCCGGCTGCCGGGAAGCCTCGGTCTTACAGTCAACGTTGATTCAACGTTGAATCAACGTTGACAGTTGTATGCATATATAGTGTGTAGTTAAAAATTTAAACTTATTTAGTCGGTAAAAAGCTATACACGAATATTGTTGTATAGAAATGTTAAACTGTTTACATCGACAAAAATAAATACTGAGTACTATGTGACTTGACATTTTTATTGTTGTCTTATATATTGAAATGTTTATTACGGCTGGAAATCGGATTTTAAACATTTTTCAAAATTGTGTCATAACAATTTGTTTGCCAAACCACATGTTCATGCTTACTGTTCATAAATACAACTTAAAAATGATTTGACACAGAAAATGAAATTTATTGAGGAGCAAAAGTACCGGCCTGGCTGGGTTTCGAACCCACAACTCCGATTTTCCGACAATACTTGCCGCTCTTCCCAATTGAGCTAAGCGGGCTGCTGTCTGTCTGACTGTCACTACATTATAATAATCACAAATAAAAATATACGAGCGTTACAATAATATGCACATGCGCATAACGATAGGCCGAATGTCGAAAAATTTGAAATCTTCACGAATGTCACGAATCACATGAATTTCCTACAAGCAAAGGTAAATACTGTCGTTTGTTTCTATGTGCATGAGTCCTAACGTTACATTGAAATTGACAAATTACTTTTCTTTTATTCACCATCAGATTTTATGTTTAAGTTTAGCACTTTTTGCATGGTTAATGTGTTGTTACATGTTTTCGCGATATCCGCCAAACTACGAATTCGTGTAGATATAGTATAATACTTTTTCAAATATAATAAATGTAACAATGAATGTCTTCTATTTTCAGAATGCAATATATCCGAGTATTGAAGAAAAGTGAAGAAGATTTGTTGAAGAAACTTTGCTATATGTCCTGTAAAATAGATTAAATAAAACAATATGAAAAAGTGAAAGCAGTTTTAATGTTGTTTTGACATTTTTAGGGTGATACAACGGTGTTTCAACGTTGAAACAACGTCAGAATTAAAACATTGAAATAAGGTTGTCTTTCAACGTTGAAACAACAGTGTTTCAACGTTGAAACAACGTTGATACAACGTCAAAACTTCAACGTTGAAACAACGTCAAAACTTCAACGTTGAATCAACGTTGTCTTTCAACGTTGAAACAACGTCGTGAATTTCAACTTTTAAATCCGAATATAAATCCAACCGAAATTCAACGTTGAAATCTGACGTTGTTTCAACGTTGATTCAACGTTGGTGTGTCTGCTGGGTAGAACCACATGCAAAACAGCTGTAGGTAGAATGATGTAAACTGAGTATAGAATGGATAACACTGAGTATTTGGAATTCTGAGTATAAAAATACCTGTTTTGAGATGAAAACCTCATATAGAGACAATATGCAACAGAGTTATAAAGATTTTGTGATTAGGTTACTGGGGAAATGTCAATCATGTCTACAAAATGATGCCATATCTATGTATATCACTTTCTAAACAGAGGTGTACTATAAATGTATATAAAGATAATAATAATGTATTATTATAAACTTTGTTATGCTGATGATATACTCAGAAAACACAAATGTGTATTTGTTGGATAAAAATCTGTGTTAAAGAAAAGTCAGAGAGGACCAACATACAGAAAAATGTAACTTACCAATACACAAAACAATAAAATGGAAGACAGACACATCCTTTTTCACCTGAGGTTAGTAAGTTTAATAATAATTAAATTGTAGCATAATTATTTTAACATTATTAAAGATTAATTTAACCATATCTTAAGACAACTTACAAAAACTGAGAGCATCAAAGTTTTAATAAACTGATGAAAGGGAAAGACCTCAGGAAGCAAGGCCTGCATGGGAAAACAACAGCCTCGGTTTTTATTGCAGCTGTTCATCAGTGGTTATGAAAGATGCCACACCACTGATGCCCCCTTAGCGCATGAGTGGAACTCTATTTTCAAATGTAAACAACACACAATCCATGATCCCTGAGGACCGGAAAAACAAATATACACAACCATCTGTGGTATTGCCCGAGTACTTCAAGCAATAGTGAAATCATTATTAATATGAGAGAGAAATGTCAAACAAACAAGCAAAATGTATCACTTGGCAGACATTACCAATAAGAAACTGTAACTTTAGTAAATTATAGAAATGCATAACCCCACATGCATGTATAATACATGTAGTACAAAGAAGTGATTATAATAAATGTCAAATTGTGAGTTGCAATCACATGTAAATGTACTTTATTACAAAACATAAAAACTGCATTGATTGGTAGAATGGAAAACTATCATAAAATATGTGACAATATATATAAAAGGTTTGTACAAAAGTATACATATCTGATTACATAACTGCAGCAGAACTGCTAGAATCTAATGTTCTCGTCCTAGTGCATGAGCAGCAAAAGTTACAGTAAGTAATATAATGTATACACATCTAAGCAGCACAACTTGAAAGGTCAACAGTGTAAGTTTTTGGTCTCAGAGTTATTTTGACATGGTCACACAGAGACCAGCAGAATCAGCACCATGTATATAACTACATGACACACCACGTCCACTCCTTTTAAGGAAATTTTATATCTCAAGTTATACAAATATACAACCAGGGCATTCCTAATATTCTGTCATCCATTACAACCTTTAAAAAGAAAGGCAAAGTTTACCATGGAAGAATGAATGTCAAGTCAAGATAACTTGAGCAAATTGAATGTCTTTGCCTCCATTTAAAGTCCATTTAAAGTCGAGTGCTGTAGCTGTCTTCTTCTGTGTTGCTCTCGTATTTGTCAGATATGGGTAGGATGTAGGCGGGCTTGGACTCCCTGGCTTTGCCTGAGTCGCCCAGACCCATGGTCTTGTCTATGTGTGCGTAGTACGGGTTTGTGACGGCAGTAGCTGACCCACTGCTCCGACCGACGCTCGACTCAATGCTCGACGTTGTGTCCGATACATCGATGTCTCGACCGTCTGTCTGGTCACGTGCAAAGTTGAGGAAAATCTGAAACGCATGTTGTTTCATATTAAACACCATGACAACAAATACTTTTTATTTTATTATTTGTTTCCATGATATAAGAAATTATAGACACATGATCAAACATTATGAGGCTTTAAAGATTTTTATCTACTTGCCTTTTGGTAACAAACAACACAAAACGTACAAATAGTAAGATGCCTTTAATGCATTTATAGAAGAACATCTCATTTAATAGTCAGTCAGGCATATCACGTATTGCATTTGTAATAAACACAATAAGGAGTGGTATAAGGAAGTTGCGTACCGTGTCGAGTGTCGTCTGGGAGACGGTGTAGTAGAGGATGTTGTAGGCAGCCTTCTCGCGCTCCAGGACGGCAAACATGTCCGCCACGCTGATAAGCCCGCGGGGAATGTCCAGTTGAATGACATTCATGTGGTGGTCCTGCAAAACAGGCACTCACTCACTGATTGATTGATTGACTGACTGACTGATTCATTTATTGATTGATGAATTGATTGACTGAGTAGACAGCAAGGCAATGCATACAAAATATAACATTATTAAAAATATTGAAATCGTAAGCATAGGATTCAAACCAAAACATTGGCAGCACACATCGAGTCAACTTTCTTTCAACTGGCTATGTGCCCACTACACAAAAACTTGACATTAATTTTATATGGGCACATTTAATCCCCCATCCACATACAGATAACTGATGTTAAGGGGTGATAAATCAAACCTCATTACAATGAATCCACCCAAAGCTTTAGATTATATAATGTAATCCAAAATGCACCAATATAATTTATTCAATTGTAAGGGCATAAACAACTTATTTGATCCTTAATTTATGCAGGTGTTGATGTTTCTGTTCTTGAATACATGTTAAAAATAACAAAAAGTCACTGACAAGCAGACAGGGTTAAGTATGGGCACCATGACAAAATGGCCCGTATAAATCAATGGCCTGTAAAGTGACGTACCCTGATGCTGGCGCTGGGGAAGTGATGCTGGATAAGTTCGTAGATCTTGGCGGTGGAGGTGGACAGACCGCTCACGTACAGCGTCACTGTGTAGCCGTCACCAAACCTGGAACGGTGATTACTAGTGGTCAACATAGGGTTGGTGACAGAGGAATGTGCATTATCCAATTATTAGTTTATCTTCATTTTTTCTTTACTCTTCTTACTAATTTAAGAATTGCAGATATGTAGCTGATGGAACCAAACTGGGGTGGCTTAGCACTGAGGTGCTAAATAAAACATTCAAAGCTAATACTTAATCACATTAAACCTAAAACAACCTAAATAAGCCAAATATATAAAGCCTTCATGAAACAACTCAGTAAATGGTTCAATAATTATAGTAAATCATGTGAAGCCATACTTCTGTTTGAGGTGCTGTGATGAGCCAAGGCACTTGAGTTCACCGTTGACCATGATGCCGATACGATCACACAACACGTCACACTCCTCTAGACTGAAACACAATATTACAGGCTGACTTGATTGTTTGTTTGTTTGCTTACTTGCCTGCCTGCCTTATGTAGTCAGTATTGACTTATGGCAGTATAAAATTGAAGTCTAAACAAAGTGTTCAAGGTAAGCTTAGAGCCATTGTGGTTTTAAGCATTGGCAGTACTCCATGAACACATTCCTGCCAGTCAAAAAAATAACAAAATAAATAAAAATAGTGATTATTTCCCTTAATATAACTGAAATTCAATGAAAAAACATGTTGTCCTCTAGTGTTGATATTTTTTTCTATTTTCTTGTATTCTACAAATGTCCTCAAAACTACATTATACTAGCAATTAAAGAATTGGCCTAAAATGCAATAATCTAGTTACTAGACACAATACCCATATCCTTTGTACAGAGGCACAAAAGCAACCACATAATGTATTATGTATGCATGTTTGACAGTTACCTGTGTGAGGTGAGGATGATGGCATGTCCGGCACGCTTCGCCTTCAGCAGACAATCCCACACCAGCTTCCTCGCCTTCGGGTCCATGCCCGTCGTCGGCTCATCCTGCAGAATAAAACACTTGTACTAGTGTACAGGCTCATAAAGCAACAAGGGTGTAACCAAGTGTTCTTTAAGCAACTTGTAGGAAAATATTGTTTTGTATGAATGTTTGATATGAAAACAGAAAAAAGAAGACAATGAATATGAAGCATAAAAAAACACATTTAACCTATGCAGAGTCCACTAAAGGCTTGGACCACCTCTATGTCATTGTATGGCGACACTCCAGCCACACCTACCAGCAGAATGACGGGCGGGTTTCCCAGAAGGCCGATGGCCAGCGACAGTTTCCTCTTCATCCCGCCGCTACACGCCCGCACAAGCTTGTTCTTGATCTCCGTCAGACCGAGCTTCTCCATCACCAAGTCCACGTCCTGGTGTATAGGAAGGTTGACATGTTACTTGTTAGCAGCAGACTAATTTATTAAAAGACGATTGCCAAGCCATTTATCCTAAATTCTATTTATCACTCCAGACCTGTCATTCCAGATGGAGTCCATCACAATTTTTGAACAATATTTGAGAGGAGAGAGAAGCCAGACTTATCCTTATAAGCTATATGCTGAGCACTAAGAAAGATAGTATCTGGGACTATTATTTATAACGTTTTTAGTATGCTGCCATCCATGATCAAACCAACAACCTCCGACTAATAGGGTAAATGCTCTACCACTGAGCAACCAATGAGGTGTCAATGTTACAACAGGACTACCTGTATAGATACACCTGAATTTTACCTGGGGCACAAACTCATTTACACACAGCATACACTTCTAATGTAATAGCAATGTAAGATAAAAAAAACTGTTTAATATTGACTAACCTAATTCAAATCAATGTGTACTCATTATACAAGTTCAGCCACCAAGTGCACCATTGTGTTGCCCTGTTGCTAGGTGACACGTACCTGTTTCCTGCGAGAGGATGGGATGCCCTTGAGTCTACTGTGGAAGTACAGCATGCTCTCCACGGAGAGGTACCCGTCTAGGGCGTCGATCTGGGGGCAGTAGCCGACCAGGCGACCCATCGACGTCTCACCAGGCAAGATTCTGAAGTAACAACCATGTCAAGGTTAATTAACTATAATTAGTTTAATAATTATATATTAGTTTATTTTTAAATGTCACAAAACAAGAATAACACAAGTATACATACATGATTAAGTTGTTTTTCTTGCAGAAAAGTATCACTAATTTGGCTAATTATTTAATTGACCTATAGATATATATTTGTGAATTTCAATACAAGGAACACTATTAATCTGTAATCTAATACTCAGTAATTTACAATTGTATTCATGCAGTTGGTGTTTCACTTGTTTTGTGTAAGGTATTAGGATAGCTATGGCATAAAGCCTTGCCAAGCTTCTCCACTTGAACTCACCTGGAGCCAAGGACGGAAGTGAAGCCATCCGTGGCGTTGAGCATGCCCGTCAGGATCTTAAACGTGGTCGTCTTGCCGGCTCCGTTTACACCCAGCAGGCCAAAACACTGCAACAACACCGCACATAGTCACAAACATGGGGAGATAGTACCATACATACATACAAGAGATATACTGACTGATATTTAATTATGAGGGGGATAGTCACACACATGAAGGGATTCCCATACATATGGGGAGATAGTACCAGGGGATACACTGACAAAACAAGTCATGGGAAGATATTGCTAGACAAGATATAGGAGAGATTTGCACCTGGTTTGTGGGCACCCCCAGACTGAGGTCGTTGACAGCGTGCACCACAGTCTTCTTGCTCTTGTACACCTGGAAATAAACAATGGTATAAACTGTTCACATCTTACATTGAAAATTATAATCCATGTTATTTACTCAGACACCATTCTTTCTACTAAGTCATATTGGTTAGTTCATACAATGAAGACTTAATAACTGTCCTTAGTTTCAGATTGAACATTGAAATAATCAAACAAGTTAATACTTTTAAAAAGTATTACATTTTTAAAATACATTGTATGGTTCAAGGCCAATGAAAAATGACGATTTGACTAAACCAAAAGTAGATCTCTATATCAAAGTAAACTCACCTTATGCAGTCCACGGATGATGACGGTGTCATTGCGACAGTCGCCACGGTTAATTCGCTGCTTCTCCATGGTGACATCATCATCCTCATCATTAGCCTGTGATGACCTCACAGCTTTCTTGTCTGGCATACTATAGCAAAAATTAAACCAGAAGTGTACTTTGGCATTTTCTTTATTCCCTTTTAGGAAAAGAAGATTTATTTAGAAGAATACAAACACTTTTTATGACATGCTAAATTTGTTTAATAAGTGTAAACATTTAAAATAGCAAACCTAATAATAACTTTGGAGAGTTTTGTGAAATGTGGAAGAATTATGGAAAACATGGAATCGAGTTATGGTAAACATGGAATGGAGTTATGGAAAACATGGAATGGAGTTATGGAAAACATGGAATGGAGTTATGGTAAACATGGAATGAAGTTATGTTAAATATTGAATATAGTTAGAGAAAATATGGAACAGAGTTACGGAAACTTACCTGCAGCAACAGAGTCTGGAATCAAGGGCAACAGCCAGAATAAAGAAGACCACAGCCTCAATCCCCATGGCAACCAGATTCCAGCCAATCATATCTGTGGTGAAGGGGTCACGGTACACATCGACGTCAAAGCGCTGGTAGATTCTCGTGCGCACTTGATTATCGATGAGGCGAATTAATCCGTTGCCGAGCGCATACGGCGGGAACACCAGGAAGCAGTAGTGAACGATCATGTGCACGTTCTGGGCGCTCTATGGGATGGACAAGGAAAAAATAGTAAACCAGTCAATACTTAACATTTTCAATGAAAAACTAGGTCCATGTACAAGGAATAAATAGTAAACCAGTCAATACTTAACATTTTCAATGAGAAACTAGGTCCATGTATATAGGTTAAAACATTCACTATTGGCTATGGTAAGGTTATTATTTTTTATTAATCCACTAGCCCATGAAAATGCCCAAACATTCGTTGGAAATATTTCTGTTTTGAAAAACATGTACTTTTCCTAGTCCTGGATCCTTCTGAATAGCATTTCTTAACAGTAACTGAATTTTTTTCTGTCAATAAATTCTGTGCATGCTATACCAATAACAAAGACAAATGTATCTTATACCCGCTACATGACGACTAACCTCACTGTGGCCTCGCCAGAAACTGAGCGTGAAAACGATAAGCGTTGTCACAATTCCGGTCAGGTTAAACAGACAGAACATGGTGAAGAATGCGGAGCCTGACGTCGCAAACCTCTTGGACATGCAGTAGGAGATTGTCAACAGGGACACACTGAAACACGTTACATCAAACTGCTCATAATCTAAGAACTAAATGTACTGTTTTATTAATTTAGGCTTTTAGAATTGTTTGTATGAACATATTTTATATAAAAATGGTGTTAGAGACACCTTAAAAACTTAAGAAACTGACAGTATAAGGCCAGTATTTCATTTCCAAAACCCACTGATTGCAATTGTCTGTCACCATATATGCCACATGGCCATTTTTTTCTTCTGCTCATTTCAACAGGTTATTGATGACTTACAAGGATATAACTAATTGAATATATGACTTAATTGTTTTTAATTAAATCTTGCCCATATTGCTCATGTAAATTCACCTTCTCTAAAGAATTATTTATGTTAAACAGCAAAAAGGAAAGAAAAATGTAATAGTGACAATTTTACTGCCACAGAGCAAATGGAAGTTATTCCTGTGAAGTTTAATAAGGATCACCCTAGAAATTAAATTTGAATATGTAATCATCATAAAGAGTGCACGCAGATTACAACATATTACATGTACTCTCCTGTGTTTGTTTCAAGTGTAGAGTGAAAGAGCTCACCAGTAGAGGGCGATAAGTGTCACCACGGCTCCCAGATTCTCGCGCTCCCAGAATGACTCGGGCTTGAAGATCACAATGATTATCACCGCTACACCCATGGACACACCCACAAAAACCTGAAACAAACATGATAACCTTTTTGCATGTGATCTCTGCATAAATCTTTCAGACTTTCCTATTAAGTAAAATAGATTTAGAATGAATAGTGACAAACTCCCATGTGGTTATTGATTGGATATAAGTGTTTTTGCACTTCATCACTGTCAGTATTACACTAGAATGAACAATTTAAGTTAATTTCATATTACATGTCACTCACTAAGTCCCAAATAAGGGTTGCTGTCCAGTAGAGAAACGATCCGACACCGGCGAAGAACTGCATGTGTTTTTCCCGGCTCACAAACTCGGTGACAAGATAGAGCAGGGAACCGACAGGTATGAAGGTGAAGGCCACCATGATGATCAATGCAATACCGATGTCTGCTGCTGCATACACCCTGAAGGAGGAATCACAATAATGTGTGAAAACAGCGTGGTTTGGGTTAGAACACAGCAGTAGATCACATGTTGTTTACAAAATGCATATTGTTAATTTCCAAACATGTGTGCTTATTTTAACTGTTCTATTTTAAAAACTCATTCCAGTCACTTGTTTTCGTAAATTCATAAATTTATTTGTAGGATTTTTAAAAAAGATTCTCTGGTAAGAACAATTTACTATAATATAATAAAGAATTTACAACATCTTCCCTTCACAAACTGACCATGTTCTTTAACGTGTAAAAGTCACCAGATAGATCAGATCCCACTTACAGTGTTTCCGGGGACAGTCTCTGTTTTCCAAACAAAAACGGGTGGTTGTACGTCGTGATGCCTGAAAGAGTTCAAATGGTTATTTTCATAAGATATATTATACAGGCACCTTGACATTGTTGGTCTTGGTCGCAATGAATGTTGTCTTTAGTGTTATTTAAATTGTAAAAAAAGAAGCTTTAACCCATTCCAATTTATAATGGATCTATTGTCCAAGAGAGAATCAATCTAAATTTTCTTTCATAAGATATCGAGAGACAGAACCATTCAGCGTACCAAACTCGTGTCCAGCAAGCCCCGCCTGGTTCATGAGGGCCCGGAGCAGGCCGTTGGTGTGGGTGTTGAAGAATGCGGGCAACGCGTGGTAACCCTTGTTGTTGTACCAGATTGTGGCCTTCAGGGAGAGGTCGCCTGCATCCCCCGTGTTGGAATACTCCAGACCGCCGTACCTACAAAAGGCACATAAACCAACTTACAGAATATGAAGACATCTGTGTTACATAGCACTTTAGAAATGGGGACATTAAAATTTTTGAGTATTCAGTTCAGTGTAGACTTCAATCAGTTTGGAAATGCAACACCAGAATAAGGAATAGTCCACATATAATATATTTGATTCATTCATCTGTCATGTGTACCTTTTCATAATAAAGTCATCAAAGCTCTCAAGTAGATATGCGGTCACATTTCTTTGATTCATGTCTTGGAGGATCTCTGTTGTTGAAGTCACAAACTCTGGCACAACGAGGTTGTCATTGACGACGTCACATTCATACTTGTTGTCCTGACAACGGCAGGTGTGCTGGCTGTACTTCTGGTCATGGTATGCCGAGTCAGGCTGAACACATTCGTACTGAATCCTGCCATGGAAAACAAACACAAGCTGAGGGGAATTGTGCTAATAACTATGGCAACAAGTTCAAATCACAGCGGAGAGTTCAACTTATAAGCGCAACAAGGTTTATCAATTCATAAGTGACTGAATGGTTTCTTACAAGATCAAGAGCAGAGATTAGTTATAGTATAAATAATCAACATGTTTTCTGCTCTATAACTTGACATCATTTTTTAAAAAGTTTTTTAATAGTTCAATGCAACAACAAGTATAAAACAACAATAGAGTGATGAATAAATCATTAAAGTGACATTTAATAAACTAATAACTTTTTCATATTCAATACAACAGATCTTTATTACCTCTGTGCACTGGAATGGTAACATACCCTAGCTCTTTGACTTTGTCTGGATGCATACAGGAGGTTCCCAGGCCTGGTGGAGATCTCATCGTGTTCAGAATATGTTGTCCATTCAGAGGAAGCGAGCTGGTTTGTCTGATCCAGGAAAACATGGGCGGTTATGTGCTAGTCAGATTTATTATAATCAATTCTTTGTGAAATTGTCTGTTAAGATATAATAAAATACTGATTACTAAGGATATAAATTAATTTCAGTTATTATAATTTGCTTTTATTCAAATTTACTTCACAAGCCTTCTAAACATTTAGCTGAAATATATAATAAGAAGATAATTATATTCCAAAAAGTAAAAGTTTTAAAATGGTGTCTTACTTGTGAATGACGTAGGAGTTCGGTCCATACATGGCGGGCGTGAGGAGGACAGTTGGTGCGGTGTATTCTGCTGGCCGGACCTGGTAGAGTCCACACGCGAGCAGGAACAGCAACAGGGGTAGCAGGATGATGGAAATGAGCATACGCCAGTTGCGGGAATAGTGCAGGAAGCGCTTGATGAGCAGAGCTGCAAGCATGCTGCTTCCCCCCTCATCTGCATTCACAGTGGGCCGCACCGGCTGGGCACTCGCATCTAAACATGAGACAAGAATAAATAATGTTGAGTTAAGGCATAGTACGAAGTACTATGGTCATCTACAATGTAGTTGATCTGTCCCTTGTGAATCATGATGAACAATCTGTATACTGCAGTAAACATGGATAGAGCCTTCAGTGCTGATCCGTTCTCTTAACATGTGTAAGGGTTATTGGTTAATTAAACCTTAGTGTAAGAAGTTTAAAGGTGTACGTGATTATTTAAATCAATATCGATATACTTTATTTGTCTATCAACCCGCCTTAAAGATCATCGTCACATACCGGTTGCCTCGAAGTCGTGTTTCCACTCTCCGTTCTCTTCCTTGGTCATGTCGTCGATGTGGTCGTCAATCTGGCGCAGTGACTCGGGCGTTATCGGCGTTCCCATGTCAGCAGCCGAACACACCTTCAGGAACACCTGCAGGGCAACAGAGGAGTGGGTTTGTACAACACTATCATTGTAACATGTAACACATTTCTTTATTAATACACATTACCTGTTTAATCACACTGCTTATCAAACAAGAGGGCCCATAGGGCCCTGGGTTGCTTACCTGATGAAAAGGTCAAAGGTCACAGTGGAGTCATTCACAAAGGACTACTAATGTTGTACACCAAATATCATTACAAGAAGATTTATAATTCAATGTAAAATTGTGACCCCTGGGTGGGGTTAATTTTGACCCCAGGGGCATAATTTGAATAACTTTGGTAGAGGACCTCTAGATAATGTTATATGCCAAATATGAAAGCTCTGGGCCATGTAATTTCAGACAAGAATATTTTTGAAAATTGCATTTTGAAAACCTATAACCCCGTGACCTACTTATGCAACCAACTGGAACAATTTGGGCAACTTTGGTAGAGTACCACCCAGTGATCATTCCTGTGAAGTTTAGTCAAAATCCAATGAGTGGTTTCAGAGTTGAAGTTGTTTTAAGAAACTGTTGACGGACGGACGCAGGGACGGACGATGGATGGCGGACAATGGGCCATCACAAAAGCTCACTTTCAGCACTTTGTGCTCAGGTGAGCTAATAAGTGTGCACATATAACAATATTTAATGGAACTATAGTAAATAGGGATACAATAACTCATTAATTTGAACAACATTTTGCATGCTTTCTTCTATAATGATGAATTAAAAAAAAAAAAATTTGGAATAAAACATTTTGACAGATTCTTTTCTTTAAACAAGAATCACAACCCCACCTCCTGCAGTTGTGGGTCGGAGATTCCGTAACTCTGCACATCCAGCTCCTGTTTCCTCCTCTCCAGCTCCGCAAACATTTCCTGGAATCCTGACGTCGAGGTTGCCGGCAAGGTGAAGGTCATATCAGAGCCGGCTGTCTGGGAAAGCCGGGTTCCCGGAATCCACCGCTTGATGAGGCCCAGCAGTGGGCTTGGATCAGGATCTACACACACAAAAAGAAATATGGATGTTTTGTAAAATGGCTTTAATGTCAAGTTCAAATTACTTTATAAGGCAAAGGTCACATCAGACTCAGTTGTTGGAGAAAAAATATCGTCATAAATACATCAACCAAACGAGGCTAGGATGTACCAATAGTTCAGGCCTGAGAATAACGAGGTCACATTAGACATAGCAGGTCTTTTTTGTCTAGCATGGTAGTCTGGGGGGAGCATAATATGTAGGTAATTAGGTAATTAAGCTGTGTTGTTGTTGACTTACTGTCGAGGTTCGAGGTAGCTGTGAGTCGGTGTCCGCTGGCGAGATGGTGCTTGAGGAACATGGGGGATCCCTGGCACAGCAGACGGCCCTGGTGCAGCACGGCGATCGTGTCACTGATCACATCCGCCTCGTCCAGGTGGTGGGTTGACAGCAAGATGGCCGCTCCTGGGGGAAAACAAGCTTCTATGTGACTGGGAGCAACATGTTGGAAAATCAGGATCCAGCTTTCCAGGAATGAAATTATAAACATTGAAAGGTTCTTCTTCATATATATATAAACAGACAGGTTATGAGACTAAAATCAAAATGAAATACATGTACTTTCCAAATTATGACAACACTTTCACAAATGATACAACACTATACAACATTTGACTTAAATAAATGAAGGAATGATTTAAATGCACATTGTAAGTTACAAATGATACATGTACTAATAATTAGTATGAATACCATTTATAGGTGACTATTAGTCAAAGAAGACATAATGTTTCAGTTGACAACATGCAAAACCCATACACTAATGAAGACAATAAAAAGCTAAAGCCATAAAAGCTACCTGGGGCTAGATTTCAGATCAAATCACTACACTTAGAAATTTTTATACAGATTTTTAAAGAAAAAAATATACCTACATTTTACAGTATAAATATACAAAAGCACAAGTGCTGAAAGACACTTCAATGCTCTGCATACAGTAATAATATTTCACCTCATGAAATAACAAGAGGGCCCACAGGGCCCTAGGTCGCTCACCTGAGAGGACCACTAATGTTGTCCACCAAATATTGGTAGAGGACCTCTAGATAATGCTATATACCAAATATGAAAGCTCTGGGCCTTGTAGTTTCAGACAAGATTTTT
>Ga0224511_10000741_pt1 | contig 17100 bp, 12 predicted proteins | sample SF_May12_sed_USG_2_FD_169988 | JGI IMG/M metagenome (GOLD analysis project Ga0224511, IMG submission 169988) | Sediment microbial communities from San Francisco Bay, California, United States - SF_May12_sed_USGS_8_1 | ecosystem: Environmental > Aquatic > Marine > Sediment | place: USA...
AAACCTTAATATTTGGCAATAACTGGCAAAGCTCTGTATGAATGGGCTTGCCACGGTACAACAATGGTCAAGCCCAGGGAAGTAGTGATTGAAGATAAAATGCTTAAATTGTAACGATTATGAAGCTGCCAATTGCCAATGGGATACTAACGGAGCGGTTTACAACAACGTTAGTATATAACTAACAAGTGAAGCAGCTAAAGGGACAGAGCTTTACCGACAGATATAAAGAAAAATAAAAATAAAAAAAACGTGAACACATGTATATGCTCTACGCAGAGAGCTGTTGAATATGGAGAAAGGGACGAAGTTCAGATAATTCACAAAACGGTGGGGGTCGTGGCATTGGAGCGCGCATGATCCAGGCCAGGGTTGTTGAGAAGGCGGTGGTGGCGTGTGTGGTCCGCACTGCGTGGGCGAGGGTAGCGACATGCTTCCGGCCAAGACGACGTTCCGCAAGTCGGATTACTGAAACATTGCCAAGAGCGAGAAAAGCAGCAACCGCGCATATTTAATGGTAACAAATATATAACAAATGGGTGAGGAGGGTGGGATCAAAAATGTTGAATTAATGTTACACAAACACCGACCTTTCACGTTGGAGGTTGGTCCAGAAAGGCAGGCTGCTTAGAGTTCTAAGACGAGCGCATGTACATTATTCTACGGACCAATCAAATTGCTGGGAGGATGACGTATATCCGGTGAAGGTTAACTTGAGCTATTAAGGATCGTTGACAATAATCACAGTTATTCTGGAATGAATAACTAGAAATAAATAAATTGGTTGTATTCTGACAAAGGCATACTACATATTTTCAAACTTAATAGATCACATCAACTTATATAACATAAATAACAAATCTAAATACACGTAAATGCATAGGATTTATTGCAGTAATGAAAATCAATTATTATGCACGTTTAATTTTATACAAAATACATAAGTAGTAATAAAAACACACATGAATAAGTTTTAAATCTCACAATACAATAGTGTTCTGTATTACTGTTGTTCTAATACACAGGAAAGTATTAACATATACATGCTTAACAACTCAGATTTAGAACAGTAATAAGTTTTTCAAACGACTTTTAAACAAACATTGCAATATTAATATTTAGAGATGGTTTTGATTTCGATATTTAGATGATGTTCCTTCAAGTCCATCGTATGGAACATACCTATCCCAACTTAGGTATGCTAGAGTATGTACCACAGTTAAAAATTTGAATGAAAGGAGATATATAATTCTGGGAAGCTGTTAAAGGGGTTCGCTGCAGTTTCCCCATCTTTTTTCCTGTACTTAGATTTTGATGCAAATTTGTATACCAACAGCTTATGTCTTAAATAAGTGAAAAATAAAATAAAAACATATGGTCATCGGCTTTGTTTTTATTTTATAGTAGAATGTATAACATGGTATTTTGCATTCAATGTAGGTTAAATAGTATTGAACTTAATTGACATAAAACGTATAACACATTGTATTAGTGCGTATTGACATTTACCAACATAAATAATCGATATAAGGAGCAAACAGTATGACACAAAATAACAAACGTGTCAAAATGTACAGACAAAATAATGTATTGTCAGCCACGCTGCAAGCTCTGCTGTCCCAAATTCTTGACATTTTGGTAAGATGTTTTGTTTTGTTGAACGACTATATCTAACGCTATGGCACTACATTCTCGCTTTTAAGAAAATGCTTTAAACACATTGTAATTATAAAAATAAAACTACACTTACCGTTTCGTACCACTTTTTAAATCCCGAGAACAGTAACGGAAGATGCCCGAGACTGTACTGTTCTAGTGATTAAACCGGCTTTTATAGCTATTAACGTTTTAAGTTCTTGCATTTTATACCACTGTACACTCACTGTGTCTCAAGTAAGGATATAATGTACCTCTCCAAGTGTATCCAGTATGAAGTAAACCCACCCTAGTCAGTGTAACCAGTATGGAGATAACCCACCTCTGTCAGTGTATCCCGCACGGAGACAACCCACCTCTGCCAGTGTATCCAGCACAGAGAAAACCCACCTCTGCCAGTGTATCCAGCACAGAGATAACCCATCTCTGCCAGTGTATCCAGTACGGAGATAACCCACCTCTGCCAGTGTATCCAGCACAGAGATAACACACCTCTGCCAGTGTATCCAGCACAGAGAAAACCCACCTCTGCCAGTGTATCCAGTATGGAGATAACCCACCTCTGCCAGTGTATCCAGCACAGAGAAAACCCACCTCTGCTAGTGTATCCAGCACAGAGAAACCCCACCTCTGCCAGTGTATCCAGTATGGAGATAACCCACCTCTGCCACTGTATATATTACGGAAATAACCCACCTCTGCCAGAGCATCCAGTAAGAAGTGAACCCACATCTGTCAGTGTATCCAGTACGGAGAAAACCCACCTGTACCAGTGTAGCTAGTAAGGAGATAACCCACCTCTGCATGTGTATACATCACGGTTGAAAACCCACCTGTACTAGTGTACCTATTAAGGAGATAACCCACATCTGTCAGTGTATCCAGCACGGAGATAACCCACCTCTGCCTGTGTATCCAGTACGGAGATAACCCACCTCTGCTAGTGTATCTAGTACGAGGAAAACCCACCTGTACCAGTGTAGCTAGTAAGGAGATAACCCACCTCTGCATGTGTATACATTACGGTTGAAAACCCACCTGTACTAGTGTACCTATTAAGGAGATAACCCACATCTGCCTGTGTATCCAGTACGGAGAAAAAACACCTGTACCAGTGTAGCTAGTATGGAGATAACCCACCTCTGTCAGTGTATCCAGCACGGAGATCACCTGCCTCTGCCAGTGTATCCAGCACGGAGATCACCCACCTCTGCCAGTGTATCCAGCACAGAGAAAAACCACCTCTGTCAGTGTATCCAGTACGGAGATAACCCACCTCTGCTAGTGTATCCAGCACGGAGATAACCCACCTCTGCTAGTGTATCTAGTACGGAGATAACCCACCTCTGTCAGTGTATCCAGCACGGAGATCACCCACATCTGCTAGTGTATCTAGTACGGAGATAACCCACCTCTGTCAGTGTATCCAGCACGGAGATCACCCACATCTGCTAGTGTATCTAGTACGGAGATAACCCACCTCTGTCAGTGTATCCAGTACGGAGATAACCCACCTCTGCTAGTGTATCTAGTACGGAGATAACCCACCTCTGCTAGTGTATCCAGCACGAAAATAACCCACCCCTGCCAGTGTATCTAGTACGGAGATAACCCACCTCTGCCAATGTATCCAGCACGGAGATAACCCACCTCTGCCAATGTATCCAGCACGGAGATAACCCACCTCTGCTAGTGTATCCAGCACGGCGATCACCCACATCTGCTAGTGTATCTAGTACGGAGATAAGCCACCTCTGCCAGTGTATCTAGTACGGAGATCACCCCCATTTGCCAGTGTATTCAGTACGGAGAGGACCCACCTCTGCCAGTGTATCTTGTACGGAGAGGACCCACCTCTGCTAGTGTATCCAGCACGGAGATAACCCACCTCTGCCAGTGTATCTTGTACGCAGATAACCCACCTCTGCTAGTGTATCTAGCACGGAGATAACCCACCTCTGCCAGTGTATCTAGTACGGAGATAACCCACCTCTGCCAGTGTATCTAGTACGGAGATAACCCACCTCTGTCAGTGTATCCAGCACGGAGATAACCCACATCTGCCAATGTATTTGCCAGTGTATTCAATACGGAGATCACCCCCATTTGCCAGTGTATTCAATACGGAGTTAACCCACATCTGTCAGTGTATCTAGTACGAAGAAAACCCACCTGTACCAGTGTAGCTAGTATGGAGATAACACACCTCTGTCAGTGTATCCAGCACGGAGATCACCCCCATTTGCCAGTGTATTCAATACGAAGTTAACCCACCTCTGCCAGTGTGTTCAGTACGGAGAAAACCACCTCTGCAAGTGTATCTAGTACGGAGATCACCCCCATTTGCCAGTGTATCTTGTACGGAGAGGACCCACCTCTGCCAGTGTATCTTGTACGGAGAGAACCCACCTCTGCCAGTGTATCTTGTACGGAGAGAACCCACCTCTGCCAGTGTATCTTGTACGGAGAGGACCCACCTCTAACATTAAATCACAGCCGGTCTACTTCGTACTCGATGTGTTAAATTTGGTGAGATGATATTGATATTTTTGTGAATGTGGCATTTTTTGAAGTACGACAACCTTTAAGAAAGTATTTTGTCAACAGATAATTAAAAAAACTGATAATGCTTTATATGGCAGTATATCGTTTAAAATTCATCTGCTGCTGAATACGCAGTATTCGAACTTCCGGTGTAAATGTAAATCGCATATAGGCAATACAAAAGCAGTATACAAGTAGCTCCGTAATTTCTAAAGAACGTCCAGTATCTGGAGGGGGGAAGGGCGGAGTTTTCAGATCGAGGCAATACTATTTTTAGAAATAAATATTCATAAGGTACCACCCACCTCCATATACTGGATGTTCTTAAGCACATACCAAGTAGCACTGGCATTATGTTCTCGCACTTCTTGTATAACCTTTTCTAAATGCTGGAATATTTCCTACATTTTATGAAGCGGTATGTGTTAGTGAAATGTACGACTTTATGAGCTATATATTGTTTGTCTTGCAGGCAAATGGCGTGACTACACTTGTGGTGTAGACTGAGTCTAACAGATTGCTGTTTCGCTGTGATTTGTCAAACGTTAGGAGAATAAATGTAAATTTAACAATATGGGATTGCTACATATTTGTGCCTGTAGAAAAAAAGATTTTTTTCTAGATGTGTTCATATGAAGGAATCCTCAATGTTAAAGCATTTCCCTGTGGCAGAAAAAAGCAAAAACACTTGCACGTATTTTAGTCAAGATTCAAAAGACAAAATGTTTTCTTTTAATTTCATTAGCAACTAGTATAAAGCGTGTTCATAAAATGTTTGTACAAAAATAGTTTAACACATCACAAACTGCATCTACAGTTACGTTAAGCATGGTGCCGGGTGACAATAATAAAATGATGTTTCTGAACACGGCCGAACACAGGTTGTAATACGTGCACAAACATGAACATCGTGTCACACCCACGCTTTGTAATTCTCTTATTGGTACTGTTCTAAAACACTTAGTGGATACGGCTTCGTGTATTAAAACTATGATTACAATGTGATTGTGCGTAATTAAACGGCCATAATTTTTTATATTGTATTCACAGGCAAAAATAAAACTGGTTATATGTTTGATTCGAAAATTGCATGTCAAATCATGTGGATTGTCTATGTACATTATCATAAAGACATCGGTAGGAAACGTTTTATGCAAAATGTCAAAAAAGGCTTACAACATCAAACACCAAAATGATCAACAACACCGCGAATAATGGGTTTCAAATACGATATAGTTTACATTATAGAGATGACGTTTACACTTAAATTAAAAGAAATGGCACTATCAGGCAATCCGATTCTTGTAAATCAATCCTCAACAAAGTGCGAGACAGAGTTGGAATGGGAGTACATATTATTTCCGACAACATTAATTGTATAAAATAAAAGAAATAACTATTAGCCGCGATCTTAATTGCGATCTCGAGTCGTACATAGATCTCGTGCATTTATGTGTCCACGGAGTACGTCCTTGATTTAGTCTTGAGAAGACCAAATGCCGCTTTCTCAGATTTTGCCATTCGCATTACAGGCATAGAGATTCTGCGAATAAAAGTCAAACGCTTTTCTTCTAGCGTGATGCGTTCACGAATTTTACTTTCAAGCGCATGGAACACTTCTTCAATGTTGTCCCCGGTTTGGGCGGAAGAAGCGACAAACTTTTCCTCCCAATTCATACAGACGACAGATTCAATAACTGCGCATGCGCGCTTCTCGTCTTCAGTCAGGTCCGTTTTATTAGCCACTACTACAATGAAATACTTCCCCTATGCTTTATGTTCTTTTATTTCTTCCCTTAGGGAACTTTCTGGGTTTTCTGCTGAAAAGACTAACACAAATGCATCTCCAGTAGCAATTGCCAACTTCCGCATGGATGGAAAAGAATATGAATCTGATGTGTCTAAAATGTCTATTTCGACACTCACACTCTCGATCTTCATCTGATGGCGATGGAGCTCCTCGATCGTCTCTTTGTGGCACTCGGTGAACTTGTCGTGCATGAACTTGCTGATGATGGAACTCTTGCCTACGCCCGCCGTTCCCATAACAACGACCCGGTAGTTCTGGATTTGATCACGCACCATTGGCGTTGCTGAAACGAGACCGCATGCACGCATTATCCGCATGCTGCCCGTTACCTTTCAGCAGCCAACTGTGCTCATTATGCTTTGCAGCTGTTAACTGTTACACAAGTTCAAATTATGTGTGAAAGTCACACCAGAGAACGAACAACCCGTTGGCACACTTAAGTCACTGCAGTATGTGAGACTCCCTGGGAGTTGTCTTGAAAATAAACTTGATCGTGAGGTATTCATATGTTTGCAATAATTTTTTTGATCTCTCGCTTTATACAAATAGAAACGAAAATGGAAATGTCGCTGATTAAATAGGAACATTAAGCTCATCAATCAGGGAATAACAGCATGAAAATCACTATAAAGTAGATTAAAATTAGTTTGTTTTGTTTGGCATTGACAAAAGCTCACAAAACAACAACCTTTGAATAATGGTCTTCACTAATTTCAACTATCATGTCAACTAATTTAGATACACGATAGATTAATTTGAAAAATATGTCTCTTAAATATGTTGACGAACTTGCAAGAAAGAGAAACAGACAAGTCTTTTTCTATGAAGTGGTACACAATTTTGAAACGCAAATGTCAATAAATATTTCCTTGCAAAAAAGTTTCACTCACGGAAACAAACATTGGCACTTAATTGTTAAACACACTAGCATATCACATTATCAGACCATTTTAACAAAAGCAAGGCAACAACAAGCAGCGTATTACCTTTGTCCAGCAACGCCTTCATATTCGTCATTAATTAAAATCGCTTCCTTAAAGTTCGTCCAGATAAAGTTTTTATGTTGTGATTTGAGACAGCAGTAACTACGGTATCCTTCGAGCAAGCCTTGCGATCAGAGAGAGAACCAAAGACGTTCTGATTACGATGACACTCTAATACACGCCGTATTGAAGCCGTAGTAGCATTTATACTCGGCGGCATAAACTATTGAGGTCGCATTGGTCCTGAAGCCAATAGAGTATTATCAGATCATTTCTTGGCAAACAGATTTTATTTCTGCAACCACAGTAACAGCGAGAAACTGGAGGGACATTCTAGACCACGGCGGGAAAGTGCGGGTCGCGGCCACGCAATTAGTAGCTGTCACATAGTGACTTGTGTAACAATGGCCTGAATACGAGATATGCAGCCGATGCTCTCATTAATTTCCCGAAGAATTGATGTAAAATTTAAATTAAATCTGCATGGAACGAATATTAAACAAGGCTTTTTAGCTCACATGAGAACAAAGTGCAAAGTAAGCTTTTGTGATGGCCCATTGTCCGTCGTCCATCGGGCGTCCGTGCGTCAACATTTTTTTTTAACCAACTTCTCCTCTGAAACTGCTCATTGGATTTTGACCAAACTTCACAGGAATGAACCCTAGGTGTTCATCTACCAAAGGAAAGGACACTATATGAAGTTTGTTAAAACTCAAGTCCAATCCTTTTTGCTAAGTTATATAAATATTGGTACTACACTCATGATAATTTTAGCCAGACATTTGTTAACATTATTACCATTATATGTATATATCTCTTTAACTTGTGTGTGTAGAATTTTGTGTATATATATTTGTGTTTGCAAAAAAATATTATAAAACTAAAAAAATACCAAAGTTGTTCAAACCGTTCCAGTTGGTTGCATAAGTAGGTCACGGGGTCAAAAAATAGGTTTTCAAAATGCAATTTAAAAAATCTGTCTGAAGCTTCGAGGCACTGAGCTCTCATGTTTGGTATATAGCATCATCTAGAGGTCTCTAACCAAAGTTGTTCAAATTATGCCCCTGGTGTCAAAATTGACCCCGCCTCGAGGGTCACAATTTTACATTGAATTATATCAGGAAAACTTCAAACGACGTCTTCTCTTGAACCGCTAATGGGAATATGACCAAACTCTACAAGAATGATCCCTGCGTAGTCCCCTACCATAATTGTTCAAATGGTTCTGATTGTTTGCATAAGTAGGTCACTGGGTCAAAAATAGGTTTACAAAATGCAATTTTCAAAAATATTCTTGTCAAAAACTACAATACCCAGAGCATTCGTATTTGGTATATAGCATCGTCTAGAGGTCCTCTTAACAAAGTTGTTCAAAAAATGCCCCTGGGGTCAAAATTGACCCCGCCCCGGGGTCACAATTATACATTGAATTATATCAGGAAAACTTTAAACAACTTCTTATCTTGAACCGCTGATGGGAATTTGAACAAACTAGACAGGAAAGGTCATTGGGTGTTCCACTACCAAAATTGTTCAAATGGTTCTGATTTGTTGCATAAGTAGGTCACGGGGTCGAAAATCTTGTGTAAAACTACAAAGCCCAGAGCTTTTATATTTGGTATATAGCATTATCTAGAAGTCCAATACTAAAGTTGTTCAAATTATGCCCCTGGGGTTAAAATTGACACCGTTCCTGAGGTCACAATTTTACATTGAATTTTAAAAGTAAAACCTCAAACGACTTCTTCTCTTGTACCGCTAATGGGAATTTGTATAAACTCAACAAGACTGATCCCTGGGTAGTCCCCTACCACAATTATTCAAAAGGTCAAGGGGTCAAAAGGTTTTAAATTGCATTTCTTTTAAAACAAAATCTTGTCTGAAACTACATGGCCAAGAGATTTCATATTTGGAATATAACACCATCTAGAGGTCCTCTACCTATTACCTAAGTTGTTTAAATTATGCCCCTAAGGTCATACTTGACTACTCCCAGGGGGCACGATCTTACATTGAATTATATAGGGAAATCTTGAAAATCTTCTTGTTAAAATCTACTAGAGTCTGTATGTGTGTACCATTGTTATAATCCATACATATTTGTTTATGTTTAGAGGTTTTAGTTAGCGGGTATAGTATCTCCCCTTTTCAACAATGACGAAGCTGCTCACATTTGTGCATTTAATCTAGTTTCTTTCACGACATTCTTTTGAAGAAGAACATATTTCAATTGTTATGATCCATAAAATAGAATCAATGTCAACATGCTTTCACGGCCGATGCTAATCGAAAAACGCAGTTCATGTCTCACGGAAGAAACCTTTGAAGATAAATTATTTCTTGAAGCCTGGTTCCTTACCATATGAAAAAAGAAGGTTCACCGATTTTAATAATGCCAATGCGGCGACAACGGTTTTTGTCTTCGATCAAAACGAATAATCATACTTCAACGCATGTTACGTTAAGTATTTACAAACGATGTCGGGAACTGCAATGCTGCTGCTGCTGCCAAGTGTGTGTAATCCAATCCATACATGTCACCAGCCCTATGTTTGCGCCAAGGGGAACATACCCTTTTGTTTCCGTGATGGAAAACGTGTATCAAGACTCCCAGACGGCAGGTCTGTATTTCGCGAGCATTGCACAATATAAGGACACGGGATCAAGCACGCTCTAATGGAAGCAGCAGAAAAACTTTACATGGCACGGCATTGATCGCAATACACTTTACTCTCTCTTGATATCAATACAATTGGACAAACTGAAGGAGATTTTTAAGGTCTGTCTAAAATAAACAATACGTCTACGAAAGAGTTCATATTTAAAAGTTAATCGCTATACATGACAGATATTTCCTTGTACGTCTTATGTCGACTGCAATGCGGTTAAAGAGTTGCCATTATGTTCCCAGTGTTCTGGTTCCGGAGTGAGAATAATCTTATGACGTTAAGGACTGTTGTGGTACAGCGATATCTCCCTGACATTTCGATTTAATGCACAGTTCCGCAAAAGTTCAATCTCCTCCAATTTCTGTACTTTTGTTTGTGTGATTAGGTTTATCACAGACAGGAAGTATGCTTTCTTTTGTATTTAATGGTTCGGAGTGTCCCCTGACAATCATAACCCTTATTCATTTATTTCAAAAGTACTGTTAGAAATGATCAAGATCCAGTTCAGTCTCTTCCCCTTTCTGTACTTTTCGTTTGTTCGCGAGATAAGATTTATCACAAACAGGAAGTATATGCTTTCTTTTGTATTTAATGGGTCAGAGTGTACCCTGATAATCATAAACTTTATCCATTTATTTCAAAAGTAGTGTTATAATTGATCAAGATTGTCAGTCGCGCAACTGTCCATGTAATACACAGTTACTTAAAAGTTCAGTCTCTTCCCCTTTCTGTATTTTTCTTTTGTTCGTGTGATAAGGTTTATCGCAAACAGGAAGTATGCTTTCTTTTGCATTTACTAGATCAGATTGTCCCCTGACAATCATAACTCTAATTCATTAGTTGAAGAGTACTGCTATAAATGATCAAAATTGACAGTCGCGGAACTGTTCCTTTTTAAGCACAGTTCAGCATAATTCAATCTTCTCCTTTTGTATTTTACTTTTGTTTGTGTGATAATGTTTTTAACTAAAAGGAAACTTGTACTCATGCATTTACTAGGCCAGATTGTCGCTTGACACACTTAATTCATTGAATAACATTTTAGTGCAATTTGCCAAGAAAACTAGGACAAAAGACGTTATTTTGGTGCCATTAATAATTTGAAAAAGAGCCAATGGACAATTATTTGTTCATCCAATTATTTTATGGAAAAGGAAAATTAATATCATTTTAATTAGTTGTTTGGTAGCAAATAACGTCATAACATAAGGGAATTAAACACCTTAATTTATATTTCAGCAATTATTAAAAGACTACCAACTGTGACAATGTCTGACAATACAACCAAACATTATCACAGAGGAGCTGATATTTTCGGAGGTTATAAACTGATTTCACTTGATATAGTATATAAACCGTAAAATATGGTGGGTTGACGGCAGGGGATGTTTTCGAAAAAGGTACGGTCATTCCAAAAATGCATTTACCGTTCCACTAAAACACCTCACTTAAAGTAGTTTTTAAATAAAACAACGATAATTACGATACTATAAACAATGTGCGGCCGATAATCAACCATTTGCATATACATTCTGTTTCTAAACACAATTTAATTTTTTTAACATTTAGTTTGTTCCAAAAGTATTAAAATGTGTGACTAAACACCTTAATAGTTTGTCTTTTATCAAATTTATCTTACATGAGAAAGAAGACTGACTATATAACACAACTAGGTCTACACTCAGTGATCCAACCCAATATCACCTTTTACTGTGCATTTTCCTCCACGCACACATCTTGGGCAACAAGATCAAGCGTTAAAAAATCACGCTGCAAGCGTAACACAAGCGTTTAAATGACGTTTGCAATTCGGTGCTCGACAGACCGAACTTAAGAGGGGCGGCTGGAGTAGTTTTTATAAACAGTTATCTATCTTATACATTCATGATCAGTTTATGAATGGCTTTTAAAGCTTTTGCTATGTCTTTAAAATGCTTTTTTATTTAGCAAAGCTGGTCGGTCGGTGAATGTGTTTGCCTTGTACGCCGTCGAGCATTGATGGTACGGAGATATCCCACCTCTGCCAGTTTATCATGTACGAAGATAACCCACATTTCCCAGTGTACTCTCTACCGAGATAATCCACCTCTGCCAGTGTATACAGCACGGAGATAATCACCTCTGCCAGTGTATCCAGTACAGAGAAAACCCACCTCTGCCAGTGTATCCAGCACAGAGAAAACCCACCTTTGTCTGTGTATCCAGCACAGAGATAACCCACCTCTGTCAGTGTATCCAGCACAGAGATAACCCACCTTTGCCAGTGTATCCAGCACAGAGATAACCCACCTCTGGCAGTGTATCCAGCACAGAGATAACCCACCTCTGGCAGTGTATCCAGCACAGAGATAACCAACCTCTGCCAGTGTTTCCAGCACAGAGATAACCCACATCTGCCTGTGTATCCAGCACGGGGAAAACCCACCTTTGCAAGTGTATCCAGCACAGAGATAACCCACCTCTGCCAGTGTATCCAGCACAGAGATAACCCACCTCTGTCAGTGAAACCAGCACAGAGATAACCCACCACTGCCAGTGTATCTACCACAGAGATAAGCCACTGCTGCCAGTGTATCCAGCACAGAGATAACCCACCTCTGCCAGTGTATCCAGCACAGAGATAACCCACCTTTGTCAGTGAAACCAGCACAGAGATAACCCACCACTGCCAGTGTATCTACCACAGAGATAAGCCACTGCTGCCAGTGTATCCAGCACAGAGATAACCCACCTCTGTCAGTGTATCCAGCACGGAGAATACCCACCTCTACCAGTGTATCCAGTACGGAGAGAACTCCCCTTTGCCAGTGCTTCCAGCACGAAGATAACCCACCTCTGTATGTGTATCCAGCACAGAGATAACCCACCTCTGCCAGTGTATCCAGTGCGGAGATAACCCACCTCTGCCAGTGTATCCAGTACGGAGATAACCCCCTTATCCAGTGTATCCAGTACGGAGATAACCCACTTCTGCCAGTGTATCCAGTACGGAGAAAACCCACCTCTGTCAGTGTATCCAGCACGGGGAAAACCCACCTCTGCCAGTGTATCCGGCACGTAGAAAACCCACCTCTGCCAGTGTATCCAGCACGGAGATAATTACCTCTGTCAGTGTATCCAGCACAGAGATAACCCAGCTCTGTCAGTGTATCCAGCACAGAGATAACCCAGCTCTGTCAGTGTATCCAGCACAGAGATAACCCACCTCTGTCAGTGTATCCAGCACAGAGATAACCACCTCTGTCAGTGTATCCAGTACGGAAAAAAACCCATCTCTGCCAGGGTTTCAAGTACGGAGAATAACCACCTTTGTCTGTGTTATCTCTACCATGATAACCAACCTCTGCCAGTTAATCTAGTATGGAGATAACCGACCCCTGGCAGTGTATCCAGTACGGAAATAACCTACCTGTGGCAGTGTATCCAATACGGAAATAACTCACCTTTGCTAGAGCATATAAAACGTAGATAACTCACCCCTCTTTGTGTATTAAGTACGGTGGTTTTCAAGCTCTGCCATTACCTCACAGCTGGTCTACTATTTCTACCTTGTTCGGATCAGTTAATTATTTTTTATATTACTGTGTCTATGGCACATGCTGTATGACAACATTTTAGAAAGTGTGTTGTCAATAAATTATTTAAAAAAAACAACAAAACAATATGATATTCACATTTTAATAGTTTCATTTTTAGAATCAAAATCGTTCAAAATGCCCCTGCTACCGCATTCGCCGGATTTGAACTTTATTATCTTCTGACACGTCTTGTATGGGTACCATTATTTTAAATGCTGGAATATTTTCTACAGTTTATAATGTGACTTGTGTTAGTACCACTTGTTACGAGCTGTTACATTTGTGTGTCTTGCAGGCACATATACTGAGCTTAACAGATTGCTGTTTAGCTGTGATTTGCCGAATTATAAGGGAAAAACTATGATAATCACGCTGCGACAGGTTTCTTTCGTACTGAACATGAAATTTAATTTAACAATATGGGATTGCTAATGAATTGCAAGCAATTTTTAAGTAAATAATATACAAATCATTTTAGTAAATAAAAATTATCATTATGCAATGGACAAAATGTTTTCTTTTTATTAGAAAATAGTACAAAGCGTGTTCATATAAATGTTTGTACAAACAAAATTCAACACATGACAAAGTTGTATCTACAATTACGTGAAGCATGGTGCAGGGTGACAATATTGAAATGATGTTTCTGAGCACGGCCGAACACAGGTTATAATACGTGCACAAATATAAACATCGTGTCACACCCACTCTTTGTAATTCTCTTATTGGTACTGTTCTAAAACACTTAGTGGATACGGCTTCGTGTGATTAAACTATGATGATATACGATGACAATGTGATTGTTCGTAATTAAAATTCTTAATATTGTATTCACAGGCAAAAGGAACACTGGTTATATTTTTGATTCAACAATTGCATGTCAAATCATATGCCTTGCCTATGTACATTATTAAGACATCAGTAGGAAACATTTCACGCAAAATGTCAAAAAGGACGTACAACATTAATCATCAAAACGATCCCAATCATCAACATCGCGTATACTGGGTTTTAAACACGATATAGTTTATATGACATTTCACATATTAACAGAGGCGAGCTTGACATTTAAATATAAACAATGGCACCATCAGGCAATCCGAATCTTATAAATCGATCCTCAACAAAGAGCGATTCAGAGCTAGAGAGGGAGTACATCTCATTTCCGATGACTTTTATTGTATAAAATAAAAGAAATAACTATTAGCCGCGATCTTAATTGCAATCTCGAGACGTCCATAGATCTCGTGCATTTATAATAAACTGAAGAAAGGGAAGCCCTCAGGAAACAAGGCCTGAATGAGAAAATAGCAGCCTCGGTTTTATTGAAGCTGTTCATCAGTAGTAATGAAAGATGCCACACCACTGACGCCCCCTAGCGCATGAGCGAAACTCCATTTTCAAATGTAAACAAACATACAGTTAATGAAGTCCACGGAGTGCGTTCGTGATTTAGTCTTGAGAAGAACAACTGTTGCTTTCTCAGATTTTGCCATTCGCATTACGGGCATAGAGATTCTGCGAATAAAAGTCAAACGCTTTTCTTCTAGTGTGATGTGTTTATGTATTTAACTTTCAAGCGCCTGGAACACTTCTTCAATGTTGTCCCCGGTTTCTGCGGAAGTAGCGACAAACTTTTCCTCCCAATCAATACAGACGACAGATTCAATAACTGCGCATTCGCGCTTCTCGTCTTCAGTCAGGTCCGTTTTATTAGCCACGACTACAATGGAATACTTCCCCTTTGCTTTATGTTCTTTTATTTCTTCCCTTAAAAGTTTGACCGTTTCAAAACTTTCTGGGTTTTCTGCTGAAAAGACCAACACAAATTCATCTCCAGTAGCAATGGCCAATTTCCACATGGCTGGAAAAGAATATGAAAATGATGTGTCTAAAGTGTCTATTTCGACACTGACGCTCTCAAATTTCATCTGATGGCGATGGAGCTCCTCGATCGTCTCCTTGTGACACCAAAGACAGCCTGATTACGATGACACTCATCCAATACACGCCGCATTGAAGCCGTAGTAGCATTTATACTCGGCGGCATAAACTATTGAGGTCGCATTGGTCCTGCAGCCAATAGAGTCTTATCAGATCATTTCTTGGCAAACATATTTTGTTTCTGCAACCACAGTAACGACGAGAAAGTAGGAGATATTCTAGACCACAGCGGGAAAGTGCGACTCAAAACGCAAAAATGTGTATGGCCCATAACTACGGTCATGCTGTGACCTTGACCTTCGAGGAAGCGACCCAAATGTTGTGCGCGACATGTCATCTCAATATAGTGATCATTTCTGTGATATAGTTTTAAAATCCGACTTCAAATAACAACGTTATGGGACGGGCACGATTTTGCTTCAAGGTCATGCGGTGACCTTGACCTTTAAGGTAGCGACTCAATTGTTGCGCGTGCATATTGTACACATTGCTACTTATGCACATACCAATATAAATTGAAGAGATGTTCAAACAAAGAATGTTGTAAACAATGTAGATATGTCATGTTTAAGGGCACCATGACAAAATGGCCCGTACAAAAACTAATACAAGGGACGACACAAAAACTCTTACAACATCATGACGCAACAGATATTTAGAAAACATATATTTTTGTGTTTTCAAGTTTCATGAGCCTAGCTTTTATAGTTTTTAAGTTAAAAGTTTAAAGGATCCAGATTTTAAGCGGACAGACAGACTGACGGACTGACAGACTGTGCGGACGGACAGACGGACGGACGGACGGACGGACGGAGGGTAAACCTAAAGTCCTCTCCGGTGTGAACACCGGTGGGGGACTAATAAGTAATTTTACGTACATGCTTGATAACTTTCCTGATGGTGCTTTGCTGCAAAACATTAGACACTGATAACGCTTCTTATTTTGCCTTGTACTTTGTCATAGTAAGTACTTGTTTGTTGGTTTGATTGTTTGCTTTAACGCCGGATTTTTTGAAGGTTATATCACGGCGGTCAGTCCACTACCCACATTTTCTGGGTTCACAAGTACTCGACCCTTTAACTGGCAAGCGATTGGCTGCTTCCACATACGAACCAGCTGTGACGTGAAACAGAATCATGTTTGTCCAGTATCATTAAAGGAGACCGTTTAACCGGAACGTAAGCTAAACGTTGGCTGCTTTGTCATGTTAAGTAGATGTATGTATATAACCGTTTGCGACCCCAAAGAAGGGCCTTCCGAAATGTAGCCTCTGCGAACACATCTATGTGGGCAAACAATTAAACAATAACTATAGTAATCGAAGCGAAGAACATTAAACCATACGAAATGTCCATGTTTTATTGAATGTGTCAATCTGAATTGTAAATATGAGTGTGGGTTATCTTTAGGGCAAAGGCTAATGACATTCTTGGTTGGCATGTGGATGAACCTTTGGTATCGGGCTCTGTGTATCTCAGTGAGAACTATTTGTGTGAAAAAAGTATGGATGGTGTGATACAATTCTTTTAGATTTCTCTTTTATATACTCGTACTTTGTGTGTAACGGGGTAGAATATTCACATTTCTTAAATAATATTACATGCATAAAACGGTATATTTCTTTTCACAAAATTCGAAATTGATTCCTCCAAAAATTTTTGCACGCACAACAGTCTGAAAGATGTTTGAGGCACACATCCTTTAATTCGGTACAAAGCATAATAACTGTAAACTTTCGTCTAAACATTTAAGTGAGTATGTATGTGTAGAAATGTAATAATCCTTATGACATACGCACATTAGTTTTCCTATATAATTCTATTGACCGCAACTGATCAATATTTTTCGATATCGGGTGTGTAAAGATTCACGTGAAATGATATCGGGTGTGTAAACAAAATAGAACTACTTTCGT
>Ga0224511_10000742_pt1 | contig 17091 bp, 9 predicted proteins | sample SF_May12_sed_USG_2_FD_169988 | JGI IMG/M metagenome (GOLD analysis project Ga0224511, IMG submission 169988) | Sediment microbial communities from San Francisco Bay, California, United States - SF_May12_sed_USGS_8_1 | ecosystem: Environmental > Aquatic > Marine > Sediment | place: USA...
TGGGCTAATGTCAGTTTGAATGATAAAGGCCCAGTTGTAATTTTTGGCAGTGAACAATCAACAGTCTCTACAGTCACAAGGTAAGATTGTTCCTGTTTAAAATGACCCTAAACACTAGGTCATTTCAATACTATGACACTTAGTTACGAGATAACAATAAGAAGACGTTTTTGCGATAGAAACGGATGTAAGGGTGTTCTTCTGAATGTGACAGATTTGTATAAAAACTCTTAAATAGAAATAAACAAAAATGTGTTGGTGCAATACATGTACATATCAACCATCGACGCAAGTTTATTTAGCTGCAATGGCCTCGTAGCAACCTGTTATTTGCATTGCCAATCTAACATTTTAGTAATAAATAATGTGCTGTGACAGAATTTAGCCAATTCCAAAAGGTCAAACAATTTACATTTACCTTACTTGCGTTTACTCTTCCAGGCGGATTATGTTTTGCCTTTGTCATTGATAAAAACACGTCGATACGATGGCCTTAAACAATAGTGATGCATTTCTGTAAATACAACCCTATTTAGAAATATATTGTCCTTTCAGAATAAGTATTGTTTTAATTTTAGAAGGAAAAGACATATTGGCAAGCTAAGAAAAAAAAACAATAAAAATGCAAGTGATAAAAGGCAAGCAATCAACGGTTTTTAGAATAAACATTAATATGCGGTTGATTAATGTTGCCGATCAAACATACGTGACCAGTTGATAGGGTATACGACAAAAGTGTACACACTAAAACACAAATGCAGTTGGTACAATAAGTAACACACATGTATAACACGTCGCAACAAACACACACTGAACATTTTTGGAAACGTTACTAGTTTTCATCAGACATCGATACATTGGTAACTGCGTTAAGATATGCCTTTGCTGGCAAAATAGCCGAACAACAGTCATACGCTTGTACTAAGTATTATTAATATAAATTGAAGAGATGGTCAAAGAAAAGATGCTACAAACCATGTAGACATGTCAAGTTTAAGGGCACCATGACAACAAGTTCAGTTTAGTATCAAGATCAGCAAAGCTATTGCTGTTAAATGTTGCATGACTGAAATTTACGGATTTAATTTGGTTTTGAAAACTAGCAAGACTTTTAATTGTTTTATACCGTTCTATTGAGGTATCAAGAAGTGGGAGTTCATATATACTTCATGAATATGTAATCCATTTTGATATTACCGCACATTAACACTTAGTGTTTTAATATCGAAAACACGAATGTGTAACAGTAATTTATTTAATGAACACGTTAGAAGTTACATATTTAGGTTACATTGGCCCCTTGACAGTGTTATAAGTCATAGCAGCCATTACGACAAGTGTTAAATTTTAATTTAAGTACAAATTTTGCCGATAGCGTATGTATGTGGAGTACATGTTACATAAGATTGTTTGCGAACGAATAGTATGTCCTTGTCAATTACCTGGCCGTTTTGGGTTATGTTGTTTAAAATATGATATGTTGTTGTTTGTTTTAATAAGTGAATTGATCCACAAGCACGTTTTATGATATTATTGAGACCTGGATTTTTTTTGAATACAAATGTGATGCTGTGAAGCAATCCATTGAAGTATATAATATGCTCATGTTAACATAATAACTCGGGAGTCGATGAATGACGTTGTTCTCTGAGCCTTTAACCTCATTCCGGTTGATTGCCCAGCTCTAACTGATATGCTTTAGATATTCTTCATATACTAACATTTTAAGTAGTTTAAGTTACAAACATCATAATTTGTTTTCCTTGGCTTGTTATTTTAAGCTTTACTTTTAATATTGTATGTGCTTACTGAAAATAGCAACTTATCAACGGATGTATATACGATACATGTAGCGTTTACTTTTTGTGAAAAACAATGTTATATGCGATTTTTACTAAGCTGACACTTACAAAAGATTTTTTCATTGAGTCAGACGTCGATGTGTTACGAATACCGATGAGGATCAATACTTTGACCGAACAAGCTAATTATGCACGAACATACGTCCGTTTTAAAGTGTTGACATTTCGTGAGACCAGAACATAAACAGTGTTGGGAGTCAAATGTCATGAACATATTGTTTGGGTTGCCCATTATGCAATTAAAATGTTAAAATAGTGGGGGTTTCATTCATGATAACAATATGACTGGTTTGCGAGATAAAGGACGAACGGAAATAAAATAAAGATCTACAATGTTAGATATATTATATTAAGAATAGTTTGTCCTCTTCTGTAATGGCATATGTGTAATTGCATTATATATTTGTTAATAATGAGCCTTAGTTTCATTCCCATTAGGCATTCAAATTTCTATATATTTAAGCTGCTTACAAATCTAGCTTAGATCATTAGAGTAGCCTTTATATTGATGATGAAATACCATCAATGCCAGTTATAGCTGTAGAGTTATATAATGAACAAAATAAACGTTTTCACCAAAATATCATGTCGTATCACAATATGACTTGAACTTTCAAAGGCAATTAAAAAGCAAGAAGCGGTACGTAAACACACCGATGAACAGAAACGACCTGTATAGGTATACACAACCAATCAGACGATGCAAAAAAGTTAATAGTCGTGATATCTCGCTTGTTAGACTTTTAGAAAATCCACAAATAAACCGGTGGACATTGTGCACGTATCCCTTGCTTGTGCAGCCACCCTATTATAGTTCGTCCTTATATATAATAAAACGTGCAACATAAAAACCGGCCGCGGACTTACAGGTGATGTTAAAACTATGGTTCATCGAAAAGACAAAACACACTTATTTCATATGTTTACGACACGATTATCTCGCATGATCAAATAACATTACGGTAACTAGTAGGTATAGCACCTAACGAATACGGTTCTTTACTAAACGTAAAATCAATTCCTTTTTAAGATTCGTTGATATTTCATTTGTATAATATAAAAAAGTATCACCTTAGAATCTTTATAGAATACTCAAATTAAACTACCTTACATAACGTAAATAAATTTAGGTATGCTAACAAAAAGTGTATACTTAATCAATCAGTCACCTAATAGAACTCTAAATACCTCAAATGGCCTTAGATGCAAATCCTTAAGAAATATAAGTATCATATTGGATACTATAATATTGACAATATTAGTATCTACAGTGACTGCGGATCCAGTGACCAAGAGCCGGTCGTCCTCATTAAGGTTCACGGCGAACACGTCTGGAGAGGTTTGCACCGGTTGATGTCCCAAACCTTCGCCTGTAACAAAACAGGGGACACGCGTATTATTTTCGGTCAATTGTAGAAAATATGCTATAGAATTTGATACAAATTACATTTATGAGTTGTTTTTGTACATAGCCGCTGTTATCGACGGTCTGCTAACTTTTGGTTGAAAATGGCGATCCTCTGCCCACTCACAACTTGAGATGATAAACGTAAGGAATGACCACTTACGCAATTACCATCTACTTACTGAACCAAGTAGAACAGTTTTCATTATCTGGTAGGTGTATGCGCATGTTATTCTCTGACTTGTGAAGGTCGCTATATGTCGTTAAGTATGTATAGGCATGTATGTGAAGATCGTATTCTCACACTTCCAGAAACGCAGATTCCAATCCGGAAATAAGGCCATCCAGACCTCTAATAACATTGCAATTCAAAACAGTGCACATACTAAATAAAAAATGTTTTACATTACAGAACACGCTTAATGCTATTTCAGAAGCGTTTACCTACAAATGTGAGCATACCGACTTAAGAATGTTTGCAACATTTATAAGACTCGTATTAATGACATTCACAAAGGCTAAAGATGTCAACTCATTTAATAAAAGGCAAATACACATTGGGTTTAAATGTTGATCCATGCATTGTTTATTCATTTGCTTTTATCATGAATTTGTACCCAGAACTTTCGTCCAATGAAGCAAGTTCTGAAAGTAAGGGTTAAGGCAACAGACACTTTAACGTGTCATTTGACCATGAGATGGTAAACAACGGCCACGGGGTCTCAGACGCGCATTTTAGTCTAGACTTCCGGTCGCCATTCCTTGCCCTTCTAAATCACATAAGTCACACTGCAGACATGAAAATGTCGGAATTCAAGTAAATAAAAATCAAACATTCTCGAGCCTAGGAGTAGTTCAGGCTAGTTCTAATAAATACATGTATATGTAAACATGGTAAAATGTCGTCTACAAATGATTATGTCGGCGTTCATTTTCCGCAGTATGAATATAATAAAAAATAAAGTATGTTAATAATTCGTTAAACTTTGCCTATTAGTATTACATTTTCCTTTTATTTACTATTATTTATTTATTTATGTGAGTACACACACATTTGTACACGAACTTGTTAGTAGTGTGACAACTTGTGTATTGGATGTTCAATGGATAGTTCCACAACTGTCAATCAGGATAAATTTTAACGGTACATGGTCAATTTTAATCCAATGGCTGATAGGTTTATGGTAAAATGACAATCTGACCTAATTTAAACAATGGAAAGCATGGTTCCTGTTTGTGATAAGCGTTATCACATATAGAATAGATTTCGCCATTTTTGGGCGGAGATTAAGAAATTGTGGAACTATCCATTGTAGCACTTGCCATAGAAGCATATACCTTTTCTCAACCCCAATTACCATGAGAATAAAAATTGAAGTAGTAAAAATTACATGCTTCCTGAGGGATTTCCCTTTCATCAGTTTAATTTACAGACAATGAAGTCAGGTTCGGTTTTCGGGCACCATGACAAAATGGCCAACACACTAAACACTGTAAGAAAAAAACAAGAAAGACATAATGCAACAAACATGGAACATGTATCACAAACGGGGGTAAAATATATAATTTTGTAACTATGCACCACACACGTGCAATTTCAATTAAAGTTGATGGTATTTTTGTTATTGTTATCGGATTAGTAGTTATAGGCAAAAACTAAATCTTTATTTGCATATAATGGTCTGACATTTGATCATAATGTAAAAAATAAAAACATTATCATTTACTCTGTTGTTTGCATAAATTCCCCATGTGTAAACGATCATTTACATTTCGTTTTAATTGTTGCACAAGGCATATGCTATCTTGGTTTTGTTTGTGAGGCACATCAGACAATTGCTAGTATTGCAAAACGTGATTTTCAGAAGCAATGTCCCACGTGTGCTCATGTTGAAAATGTCATACATTATTAGATAGAAAATGCAGCATCTATTGAAATGGATATCTTCATGTCTACAACGGTGCGGATCATTTCGCTGTGTATGTTGTACAGATAACAAAAATACATGCGTCAATGCGTTGTTAGAATGTAACACGCATATTTTTCAATTTCAATCGACATAAAACCTATATCGAAACTCAAAACAACTATTTGTTTGTTTGTTTGTTTGTTTGTTTGTTTGTTTGTTTGTTTGTTTGTTTGTTTGTTTGTTTGTTTGTTTGTTTGTTTGTTTGTTGCTTTTGATATCGTAAACGGTCATAGGGGTTTTCCCTTTTATCAGTGTAATATTACTTACTTCAGCCGGTGTTTAGTGCCTGTGTGGCGGCTGTAAAAAGTCGCCCCGTACTATATCATTGTGTAGTCATATTTTTCGGGTCCTCAGGGATCACGAGTATGTTGTTTACATTTGCAAATAGATTTCCGCTCATACGCTAGGGGGCGTCAGTGGTGTGGCATCATTCATTACTACTGATGAACAGCTTCAATAAAACAGAGGCTGCTGTTTTCTAGTGCATGCTATGCTTTCTGAGGGCTTTCCCTTTCATCGGTTTAATCAGTAGGTTATATTGGGCCCTTGACAGTGTTATAAGACATACAAGCCATTTCGGCATGTGTTAAACTAATTTAGGTCCACATTATGACGATGTCATATGCGGTAATGATGTAAAACCTTCCTTTTGCGTAACATTAACATTTTATTATTTTCTGATGTAACAATAATTGAATCAAAATAACAAACGAAAGTTTTTGAAGGAGTTGCGGTTGAAATATATAAAACTCATTCCCGATTTATGTCGTTCGTACGAGCATAACGTTTTATTAACTTTATAAAAATGTAATATTGACGCGAAGACAATCAAATGAATATTATTCTGAGAAAAAGGGACCAGTAATAAAGATAGCAATAACATAGCTTGCGTAGGGAAAATAACAGTCTCGGTTTTATAGAAGCTCTTTTTCAAAAGAAATGAAAAATGTTACACCACTGACGCCCCACGGCGCATAAGAGGAACTCTGTTTTCAAAAGTAAACAACATACTATCCATGTTCCCAGATGACCAGAAAAATGTAACAACACAATAATGTTGTAGTTTTACATAGCGATACAAAACTACTGACGTTATACTGTATTTAATAGTTTATCGAAGACTTTTACAATATCAAACATGTTGATGTCCTTCTGGTAAACGTTAATATATAATTTAGTAAATAGCTTACGTCTGATTAAGCTGTCACTTACATCTGACGCATGCAAAGAAGTGGTCAGTGACTGACGTTATAATTTAATTTACACAGTTCTATAATAGTATGCAATTCCAGCAAAGAAAATTAAAACAAAAAAACTGACGTATTTCAGTGAACATATTATTGTTGTTCTTTTAAGACAAATCAGCTTCAGAAAACATTACCTATTTAAATATAGGTACATTTGTAATTCCAGTATGTTTACAGTTGACCAAAAATAAAAAACGAGTTTATGATTAATTTTAAATTTAATTTCTTGCGTGCAGGCTTTACAATATTTCTTTTCAAGTGAAATTCAAATCATTCTACGTTCAATGAAATTCATTATTTTCTTTATCAATATAAATTGTCTTATTGTTTGCTTTGACAAATAACAACAACGAGTCTATGATTTGTTTTAAATTATTTTTTGCGTGCAGCCGATATTATATTTCTTTTGAAGTTGAATTTAAATCATTGTATATTCCGTTTAATTCATTGTTATCTTTATCAAAATAAATTGTCTTATTGTTTGCTTCTTTTGATTTCCATGTACATTTTAGTTTGCTGTGGTTTGTTCATTGGCATACATACAACATCAGTTATAGCTCATTGTTTGATAGGATTCGTTGACATTAATATTTATAGGTTATTAGACGCTTTTACTGTACAATACGGAAATATATTTGGAGTCCAAATATATCCCGTATTGTATAGTAAAACGTATAATAACCTTTCTATTTTACATTTATTAAATGAAGCATGACTTTTCAAGCGTTAAACGACTATTCCATACATGTTCCATATTGTACTTGTACGGTTCAATATTTTGATAAGTTCTTCATTTCTCTAAATGAGCCACTGTCACCAGACGCTTTACTCGTCTCAGTGTGTTTTAAAGACAAGCGTCTACACGATCACGTGTTTATTCATTCGGATACTTTTTACGGTCAACGGCTTTAATTTATCGTTGAAAAACAATGGTAAAGTGCACTTGCACATAATCATCTAATACGAAAAGATACCGACTTTTTTGGATCCAATACGGGAAAATATTGGACGGTCACGTGGTACAAATAAAGGACGCTCTTGGATGAATTAATTAGATATGGAATAAATAATCTTGTTGTTCATGAGGCAATCAGTGTGTATGTGCCTTATGAATTGAAAAATCAGTCCGGAATTAGTCCATCTTGGCAATGTGATCTCACAAAAAAGCTTTGAAGATTGTGAAAAAAGGCAGTACTAAATTTAAATTATATATAATACACATTGTTCAATGTTTTATATCTGACACATTGTATTAAACCATATTGTATAAACATTTTATTGCATTTTAGTATTCATACGATGAAAATTAAATTCAATACATGTCAAATATTGCAACGTGTGTATGCACAATTACAATACGGAAGTCTAGACTACGTGAGCGCCTCCAATATGTCATGCTTCTAAGAAATGTTATTTCCAAACTATGAATCGCTGTCTAAAAATGTTAATGATACAGTTGTAATGACAAAATTTACGACTTTAAAACAATTTTATAAAAATTGTAAATTATGCATGTTTTAAATAAGTATGTTAATAAGTTTTTTCTTAATCATATACATATACACAGAATAATTCGATAGTACTCTGTGTGTTAAGTTCGACACAATTACTTTACAATGACCTTGCTAATAAAAGAAACTCATGCCAGAAACATCATGATGGTAGGTACATGATTACAAACGTGTTTAACAAACTATACATAACGATGTAGATTTAAATACATATAGAAAAGTCGATATGCGCTCAAACATGTTTGGTAATAGAACTTTATATATAGATTGACTCATATAGTGTATTTTAAAGCTAATCGCATTTTTCTTACAAGTATGTGGGTGTTAAAAGGACCAGTCAGTCGATTGTACAACTGTCAATCCGCCAGCCAGACGATAAAAGTCGCAGTACGTGTTGCCAAGAAATCAAATAGCATAATCATGCCAAGACAGCAAAGTATTTGTTCTGATGGAACCAATTTGCTTACTAGGAGTTTCATAACAAACGATTACATATGACATAAACACTTGCCGGTTTAATATATCAACGTTTACGTCATGTTTAACCATCGACGCATATGCCTGTAGCAATAAGGTCTTAGCAACGACGCATATGCCTGTAGCAACCTGTTATTTGTATTGCCGACCCATATGTAAAGTGATAAACGATGTGCAGTGACAGAAGTCAGCCAATACGCAAAGGTCAAAATTGAACAGTTACCTTACACGCCTTCATCATTCCGAGACTGATTATGTTTGGCAAGTGTCATGAATAAACTAAACACGTCGATAAGATAGTGTGCCTAAAGCAATAATGGTGTATTTTACTTAGTCCAACTCTACTTGGAAAATTGATTGCCTTTCAAAAATAATTTTTCTTACATTTCAAACAGAAAAATATTGAAAAGCTTAGAAAATAACACTAAAAAGAGCAATGGGTAATGGGCAATCAGTCAACGGTTTTTAGAATAAAAATTGAAAAGTTGCTCAAAGACAAATGATGCAGACCAAACATACATGATCAGGTTTTAGGGTACAATGACAAAATGTTCAACACCAAATTGTAACCATACATTCAGCCGGTACAACAAGAAACGCAAGTATTACAGGTCGCAACAAATCTTTTTAAATAATTATTTTTACAAGACAACAATACATGGGTAACTGCATAAAGATAGTTGCTTGCAAAATAGGCGAATAACAGTTATATCCTTGTACAATAATTAATTAGTTTAATTTAGTATCGGGATTGGCAAAGTTATCGCTGTTAAAAGTTGCATGGATGGATTTACGGATTTCATTACACAAATTGACGCACGTCATCAATCACTTGAGGAGTCATAAGGTTGACGCACTGTGATAGCTTATGCAATGATTTTGGGATAGATAATCAAAGCAACTTCATAGCTTCCCATCAATAATTCTGAGAACATTTAAAAGAAATACATATTTACATGCTGTCGAAAATATTATGGCAGTAAACCGCACTTTTACAGTGTTAGGTCGAGCATTTGTTTCTTAGTAAAACAGTTACACAGACTCCTCTTGGCTTGTGTCGTTTTTTACCATTTGGCAATATCATGTAATAGCATGGTGCCTTGAGCAAATAATATACACTGAAGAGATGTTCAAAGGAAAAAAGGTAGTAAGCAATATAGACATGTCAAAGTTAAAAGGCACCATGACAAAATGGCCCGTACAAAAACAAACACACAGAACAGCACAAAAACACGCAGAAAACCAAGACGCAGCAGACATTCAGAATACACTATTTTTGTGTTTTTCGGAATTTTTTATTTTTATTTATGATTAATTAAATTATTTCTCCAAGAAATGTTGAGTTACCGCATTGGTGCGGTCAATGACTTTCATTAGGGGTTTAACCCAGTTTTAAGCTATAGCAAACCTTACACTTTCTCAACATTTATTGGAGAAAAAAACACACCAAAGTCGATATTGTTTTTATTTTGTGATGATTTATACAAATTAAACTGAGAAAAGGGAAAGCCCCCAGGAAGCATAGACTGCATTTTACTGCAAGACTAAGAATTGTTCAGGTTTTCCTCACATTAGACCCATGTAGGAAATCATTTAGTCGCTTAAAAAGACGATCACTGGAAGATCTGTTGATTTAAGAAATGCTATGAAGGTAAACTGGCCGCCTTTATATAAAATAATCAGTGTTAACAAGAAGTAAATACATATCAAACAGTCCAGCGCAGACATTTTAGACAATGCCATGACAATTATAACACAAAAAGGGAGTGCACCATTTTTATTTTTGATAATGTTTTTTCCTGTTTGACAGTTGTATCTCCAAATGCTATTTGTATACAATTTACATTGTTGACATTTTACACTAATAAAAATAAAAGAAATTACCTTATTAATTCACCATGTGTGGATATATGTAACATAAGATAATTGTTTGCGAAGGCTGTCAATTACCTTGCCGCTTTGGGTAACTTTGTCAAAACAATGATCTGTTGTTGTTTGTTTTAGGAGTAACCAAATCTAGCAGTTTCAAATTAAATGCTTATAACACTTACCATAATAAGTAATAAGTCAATTAATCTACAAGCACGTTTAGATTTTGGTTTAAAAAACCCAAAGTAAGATGATATTATTGATAACTGGGAAAACATTGCAAATACAAACCTGACGGTGCAAAACAATACATTTAGTTATCTAAATGAATTTTCTCATGTGAACATGTGAACATAATAAATCGGGCATCGACGGATGACGTTGCATATAAGCTGGTCCACAAACGGCGCCTATGACGTCATTCCGGTTGATTGCCCAGCATTTATGGACATAAAACATTAATATGTATCGTCCTGCCGGTATGCGTTATATATATAAATTGAAGAGATGTTTAAAAAAAGAATGTTGTAAACAATGTAGATATAATTAGTTCAAGTTGAAGGGCACCATGGCAAAATGGCTCGTACAAAAACCAACACACAGAACGACACAAAAAACGTAGAACACCATGACCCAACATACATTAAAACACTTTTTTCGGATTTTTTTTTCATTTTTTATTAATAATTTCTTAAATGAATACTCCAAGAATGTTGAGTTACCAACTTGGTATGGTCAATGACTTTCATTGGGAGTTTAAACCAGTTTTAAGCTATAACAAACCTCACACTTTCTCAGCATGTGTTGGAGAAGACACAAATAATAAAATGCATTTACTCTCTCCAACCAGATCACATAGAAGCTGAATAAAACGGTAGGAAAGTAAAAAGAAGTAAAATTAAAAAGAAAGGGGTAATTACTTCATTTGAGAACATATTATAGGTTAAGACTGCACACATTATTAGTTTGCCTTGGCTTGTTATGTAAAACTTTACTTTTTTATATTTTATATGCTTACTCAAATAGATTAACTGATGTATATAAGATAACGTTCACTTTTGTGTAAAACAATGTTATATGCGCGCAGGAACTATAAGCTGACACTTATAAAAGATCTTTGACGTCGATTTGTTACAAATACCGATGTGGATCAATGCTTTGTATAAACAAGCTAATTATGCACTTGTAAACAAACGTCCGTTTAAAAGCTTTGACATCTCGTGAGACCAGAGCATAAACAATGTTGGGAGTCAAATTTCATCAACAGGTTTTGTTTGTTTGTCCATGATGCAATTAACATGTTTAAATAGTGGGTGTATTTCATTAATAATGACAATACTACTGGTTTGCGAGATAAAAGCCGATTTAAATAGAGTATATATTGACAATGTAAAATCGATTATATCAAGAATAGTTGTCCTCTTCTGTAAAAGTGTGTGTGTAATTGCATTACATTTATGTGTTTGTGAAAAATGCGCCATAGTTGCATTTCCATTCTGCATTCATTTTTTCTATACATTTAAGTTGCTCACAAATCTAGTTCAGACCAATAGAGTAGTTGTTTTATTGATAATTAAATACTTCCAAAGTCGGTTCGAGCTATAGAGTAGTATAAGGAACGGGTGAACTTTTAACTTAATTATAAAGTCGCAGCATAACATGACTGGAACATTAAGATAGTGGTTGAAAAGCAAGAAGCTGTAAATAAACTAAACGATGAACAGAAACAACTAGTAGATCGCCCGGCCTGTATCTGTAAATTAGTAATCATATTCTCATCATCTTAACACTTGTTTGATTTGACACAAGTTGTTTAATGAGGATGTGAGCTTTCTTTATGGACATTTATGTGCAATTAATCATACACAACAGCTGTTGTTTTAAAAATTACTTCGACTCATAGTCAGACATCATGATAAAATATTTGATAATGGCATGGCAATAATACAAATATATGGCCGAATGTTAAATACTATGACACTTGGTTACAAGATAACAATGAGAATGTCTAGTCGTTATGGCATTAGAAACGGATGTTAGGGTGTTCTTCTGAATGTGGAAGATTTGTATAAAAACTCTTAAATACAAATGAACAAAAATATGTTGGTGCAATACATGTACATATCAACCATCAACGCATATATATGTATTTAGCAGCAATGGCCTAGCAACCTGTTATTTGCATTGTCAACCTAACATTATAGTGATAAATGATGTGCAGTGACAGAATTCAACCAATTCCAAAAGGTCAAACAATTTACATTCACCTTACTTGCGTTTACTCTTCCAGACAGATTATGTTTTGCCATGGTCATTGATAACAAAACACGTCCCTACGATAGGATGGCCTAAAACAATAGTGATGTATTTTGGTTAATCCAACCTTATTTAGAAATATTGTGTCCTTTCAGAATAAGTATTTTTTTAATTTAAGAAGGAAAAGACATATTGGCAAGCTAAGAAAACACCAATAAAAAAGGCAAGTGGTAAAAGGAAAGCAATCAACGGTTTATAAAATAAACATTAAAGAGCTGTTGATTAATGTTGCAGATCAAACATACATGACCAAGTCATAGGGTATAACGACAAAAGTATCCACACTAAAACACAAATGCAGTTGGTACAAGAAGTAACACACATGTATAACACGTCGCAACAAACACACACTGAACATTTTTGGAAATGTTACTAGTTTTCACAAGACATCGATACATTGGTAACTGCGTTAAGATATGCCTTTGCTGGCAAAATAGCCGAACAACAGTCATACGCTTGTACTAAGTATTAATAATATAAATTGAAGAGATGGGCAAAGAAAAGTTGCTGCAAAACATGTAGACATGTCACGTTTAAGGGCACTATGCCTACACGTTTAATTCAGTATCAGGATCAGCAAAGCTATCGCTGTTAAAAGTTGCATGACTGACATTTACGGATTTAATTTGGTTTTGTAAACTAAGAAGACTTTTCTAGTTGTTTTATACCGTTCTTTTGAGGTATCAAGAAGTGGGAGTTCAGATATATTTCATGAACACGAGTGTGTAACAGTAATATATTTAATGAACACGTTAGGAGTTGGTCATATGTAGGTTCCATTGGCCCCTTGACAGTGTTATAAGTCATAGCAGCCATTACGACAAGTGTTAAATTTTAATTTAAGTACAAATCTTGCCGATAGCGTATGCGGTAATGATGTAAAAAATTCCCTTTTGCGTAACATTAACATTTTATTATTTTTCTGCTGAAACAATAATTTAATAAAAACCAACATACGTAGGTTTTTGACAGAGTTGCGGTTGAAATATTTATGTCGTTCGTACGAGCATAAACTTTTTATAAACTTTAAAAATCTAACAAGACGTGACTTTGACGCGGAAGACTATGAATATTAATCAGAAAAATGATAAAGAAACCTAGCTTGCGTGGGGAATAATCAGCCTTCGTTTTATTTAAGCTCTTTATTAATAATAATGAAAAAGTGCCACCCCCACTGACGTCCCACGGCGCATGAGAGGTAAACAACATTCAATCCAAGATCCCAAATGACCAGAAATATACATAATATAATATAATTTGTTGTTTTCTTTGACAAATAACAATAACAAGTCTATGATTAATTTTTAATTATTATTTTGAGTGCAGCCGATACTTTATTTATTTTGAAGTGAAATTCAAATCATGGTACATTTGTATATTCCGTTCAATTCATTGTTATATTTATCAATATAAATTATATTATTGTTTGCTTCTATTGATTTGCATGTACATTTTAGTTTTCCATGGTTTGTTCATTGACATACATACACCATAAGTGAAAGTTTATTGTGTTATAGGTTTCGTTGAAGTTATATATAAGCATCCTTTTTCATGAAGCGATCAGTGTGTGTGTGTACCTAATAAATTGAAAAATCAGCCCGACATTAGTCCATCACACGAAGTCTAGATGACACCAAAAGGGCAAGATGATCTAACAAAAAAACTTAATGTGAATAAAGACGGTACTTAATTTGAAATATATATTATACACATGCTTAAATGTTTAATATCTGACACATTGTAACGAATCATATTGTATTGACATTCTTGATAATTATATTTTAGTAATCATATAACCACTTTTAAATTGAATTCATGTCAAATATTGGAACATGTGTATGCACGATTACAATACGAAAGTCTAGACGTGTGTTTTGACCGATAACAATAACGAGTCTATGATTAAATTTAATTTGATTGTTTGCGTGCAGCCGGTAACGTATTTCTTTTGAAGTGAAATTCAAATCATGTTTTATTCCGTTAAATTCATTGTTCTCTTTATCACTATAAAGTATCGCTGTCTTCAAAATTGTTAATTAGACATTTGTAATGATAACATTTACACCTTTAAAACTATCTTTTAAATATTGGGAACTATTCATGTTTTGAATGGGAACGTTAATATCTTTTATTAAATTATATACATGTACACAAAATAATTAGATAGCACTTCGGGTGATCAGTTCGACACATTTACTTTACAACGACCCTGCTGAGAAATTGAATTAATGTCAGAAAATCATGATGTGAAGTACACGATCATTAACAAACTAAACATAACGTTGTATATTTATTTTCATATAGAAAAGTCGATATGCGCTCAAACATGTTTGGTAATAGTTATAGATTGACTTTTCATCTCTTGTATTTTAAAGCTAGTCGCATTTTGTCTTACACGTATGTGGGTGTTTAAAGGAGCAATCAGCCGATTATATAACTGGCAATCGGTCAGACAGAGGATAAAAGTCGATGCACGTGTTGCAAAGAAATCAATTATCATAACCATATCAAGACAACAAATTATTTGTTCCAATGGAACCAATTTGCCTACTAGGGGTTCGATAACAAGTGTTTATATATAACATTTTACAACACTTGCCGGTTTAATATATCAACGTTGACGTTATGATCAACCATCGACGCATATGTCTGTGGCGGCAATGCCTTAGCAACCTTTTACTTGGATTGCCGACCCAATCTTGTAGTGATAAATGAAGTGCAGTGACAAAAGTCAGCCAATTTCCAAGGGTCAAACAATTTACATTTACCTTCCTTGCTTCCGTTCTCCGAGACAGATTATGTTTGGCCATTGTTATTGATAAAACAAATAAGTCGAAAAGATAGGAAGGCCTAAAACAATAATGATATAATTTGGTTAATCCACCCTATCTAGAAAACAGTTTGTCATTAGGAATTTATTTTGCTTAAATTACAAAAAGAAAAAACATATTGGCAAGCTAAGAAAATAACAAAAAGGGCAATCGATAACATGCGGTAAAAGGCAAGCAGTCAGCGGTTTCCAGAATAAACAATGATGAGACGTACAAAGAAAAAAACGTTGCAGACCAAACAATCAAGGTCAAAGTGATAGGGAATAATGACAAAATGTTCAACACCAAAACACAAATGCAGCCGGTACAAAAATAACGCAATTATAACACGTCGCAACAGACAAACGTTGACCTTTTTGGAAAAGTAAATATTTTTCAGAAGACATCGATATAACTGCGTAATGATAGTCCTTCCTGCCAAATAGCCGAACAACAGTCATATGCTTGAACAATGATTAGTAAGTTCAATTTAGTATCGGAATCCGCAAAGCCATCGCCGTTAAAAGTTGCATGACTGACATTTACGGATTTCATAACGCCAATAGATGCACGTCATCAATCACTTGAGGAGTCATCATGTTGACGCACTGGGATAGCTTATGCAATGATTTTGGGAAAGATACTAAAAGCAACTAAATATCTCCCTAATTATAATCCTGAGAACATTTAAGAGAAATACGTTACATAGGCTCTTCTTGGCCAGTGTCGTTTTCTCAAATGTGTCAATATCATGTAATATTTTCGTGTCATGTATTTATAACACACCAGGGTCGATATTGCTTTATTCTGTGATGATTAAGGAGGGTAAACATTTTGAAATGCCCAAAGCAGCCCCAAAAAGTCAATTTGTCATTTTCAAAAACTAGCAATGATATTGAAATGAAATAAGCAAAATACTGTTAGGTTACCTCAAAAGTACCAGTGTTTAGTAATAAAACATAAAATTAATTGTTAATTAACCACTAATTAGCCAAGACAATGGACTTCAGCCGGGCTAGCAGAACTTAAAATTAAATAGGAACATAGGTTTCACACTAAGCCTTATAAAACTACATGCACCAACGGAGGTAATCTTAGAGTTATTTTATGAAAGCACATGTAGTTTGTGCATAAATTGCATTTCATTTTTGATGTAAAACGACCTTCAAGCCATGAAGATTTTTTAAAATGTAAACAAACCATTCATGTGTTTCCTACGAGCAATCGGTCCATGGTGTTGATTAAAATGGAATGGAAATTCATACTCCAAAGCATAAATATGCACCAAGGAAAAAACATGAAAATACCATACCATTGCAGAATGTCTATGTAATTTTTCATCAATTTTATAATCATTTTTCGTAAGATTTTATTCCGGAAACGGAAAACGATTGTATTAGTACGCCAATCAGGTAATCATTGAATTTGAGGTTATATATCCTCTTTAAACTAAATTATTGAAGTGCTCTGGATTTTCAGTAGATTCTTCTTTGTTTAAAGCAAACAAATGTTAAAAAGAACAAAACGGCTTGAAAATAAATAAATCATGTGGTACTACTTTGCATTGCAGGAACTTCTTGTGTGGTGTTGTTCGGCATTTCCGGTGAAAACATGAGACGGCTCA
>Ga0224511_10000743_pt1 | contig 17091 bp, 10 predicted proteins | sample SF_May12_sed_USG_2_FD_169988 | JGI IMG/M metagenome (GOLD analysis project Ga0224511, IMG submission 169988) | Sediment microbial communities from San Francisco Bay, California, United States - SF_May12_sed_USGS_8_1 | ecosystem: Environmental > Aquatic > Marine > Sediment | place: USA...
GTTAAGCTTATTCCTAACTCTTAGTCTACCTCGTAATCAAAGTGAGTGATGCTATCTCGGTGACCGGGTGAATTTACTCACCTTTTTCGAAAACGGTCTTTCAGTCTTAGTTTGTGTTCGTTACTAATAGCAAAACAAGTGCTCTTATTGCATAAACAGGCCAGCAGTATGTTTGCAATCCAGTGCTATCCCACGTGGTTGTCTGACGCTGTAATCTGTGCGGTTTTCTACCAGTTGAAGCCATGGCGTCAACTCTACCCTTTAGCACGATCGTTGTAGCAGGTCACGTGCATTCCCTGGGATTCCCGGGCATTATCGGCCAAATGTGGCTCTCTTTACGCTTGTTTTGACAAACCTGGAGCTAGTGATTCCACTCTAGATCCATTCTCAGCACTTGTGTACAACCTTAGGAATGTGTCAGTGATTATGAGGTGTCCCAAATATTGGGTCACTCTGTAAAGCCAGGTAGAAAATATCAACTTTGAGTGCCTGGCCATTGACTAGTCATCAAACTTGCGATATTATACGTCATATAAATGGCCGATTAGGCTGCGCCCTTTTAAAACGTTTTTCAGAGGGTGCCAATTTTGCCATCTTTAGTACAGATTTAAGGGCACTTCTGTTGTGTCTATTGCACTGTAACTTGACTCAGGTAGGTTTCGAGACCTGCTGATTCTGATCAGCCAAAAGAATTTGCCTCGTCATCCAACCTTTAAGAGAACATTAGCAGACCGATTGACTTGAATGATCATACGATGATCACAATAATTATTCATTCAATCCACATGAAGAACTGTTATTGTCATCTGAAAATCAAATATTTTAGTAATTCAATGTGTAGCTGTTGGTTTCTCGGTTAGTTAGTAGTTGATAAGTTGTTAAGTCAAAGCTTAACTAACCCAATGATTCATCTATGACTCACTTGAATACGTTAAATTATAGTCATTCACCACTTTCTCAGCGAATTCGTGTCCGGAGTACACGGTGAAACACAGAAGTCCTGTAAAAATTGGTTGTTTTACATGCACCTACCCCAGTTCAAGAAACGATGAAGTTCTGCTTGGCCACCTCAATTGTCTCAGCTACCACTAACATATAAACTCTATCAATTTGTTAGATAAACTGATTCCTGATGGGCTGTCATCCCCCTTGTTATTTATTAAAGGGATAATTGCAAGTACCGGTTCAAAGTTGGCGCATTACTACGTAATGATATTACTCCCTTCGTTGTGCCGATCTGTGTACCCTCGTACTGTGTACAATCATTCAGATGAAAAGCGCTCTTTGTGAATTGAATACATCAAAAACAAATAATAAAGGAATGAATGGGTTTTATATCTGTTTATCTAAGACATAGCTACCTTTAGAAAGACAAAACAGAAATTGCCAAGTGCATTTCAGTGATTAATAAACCCGAAACGGCCCAGGGCCATTGTGAAAATTTCTAGTCACTAGTGCCGTGATAAAAATGTTAGTCTTGGTCGTATTAGGTTTTTACATCTTCAGTCATGGATATTCAAAGTTCAGATCTAGAAGTTAAAAAGAATTGACTTGGATAGATGTGATACCGAACCTCAGATCTTTGACTCCCAGATGAAGCTATTGCAACAGTACTGCGAAGTTATAGAATCACACTTGTTTATGAGTGGCTAAGCAATCCATGTACTTCCGTTTTTAGCACATTTCGGTGATTCGAAAAGCTGCCGACTCAAATAAGCATCATATGTCTTGCAAAAGTACTGAAAGGTGTGGTAAATGTACTGAAAAGTATTTCTGTTAAGAAGATTTTAATGGGAGGGAATATCAACAAAGATATTGACTAAACAACATATGCTCCCGTTCACTAACAACGGGAGGCATAGGCACGACTCCCGTCACGCCAAACCTTTACATTGCTAGCGTGTAGTGCGGAGCGTGTAGGCGGGGTCAATGTCACATGGGACATCTTTCTCTTGATTTCAACCGGTGAAAGCATGGCTGTGGCATATCTACACTCAGAAATTGGTGTCTGACCAATGGATGGTGATTCAACTAGGCAGATGCAATTATCCCTTTAAATACCTTGCTCAGTGTCATGTAGTTTTCGAGTTATGCTGAAGAAACAAAACTGTAAATTCTCTTAATTTGTTGTTTTAGGTATTACTGTGACTATTGTGACACTTATCTTACACATGATTCGGTAAGTGAGCAGCAATATTCATATTGTTAGCACGGGTACGGGCATGGTCGCTGTATTCACCAAGGACGCGATTCCTTGATGATCTCTTTCCCTAGTTCCTATGCTCACTTAGTCAGGCTTATTGGAATCAAATTGCAATAAACACTTCGATGTGGCAATTGACAAATTGTCAGTTGCATGATGGTAGAGCAATCGTAACTCATCGACAGTATCAAATCACTCCAGCAGAACACCATTAGAACGTGTGTTTGATCTGACTTGTGTTTGTTTCGTAAAGTTGAGGGTAGGATGCACTTTTGGAGTTGTAGTCCCATTCTTAAAGAGAGACAACTCCGCGTTCGTTGCAGCGATGGCGAGTGGTCTTTTGTCAAAAAGCGGATATAGGTTACTCAGACAACTACAGCCCAAATGGCTCAAATAGAAAGAAAATGAGATTTACTTACTAAAACTTGGTAACCTGATCTTTACTCCCACATAACATTGAGTAGAACTCGAAATTACCCAAAACTTTGAAGAAAACTGAAGTTATAAGAAATGCTTTCCTGGGTTTTCCTTTGCCCTAAATAGAGGCCGTTACATTTGGACCTCTATCATTGCACAATAACGGCACCAACTGTCACTGACAGCGGTGAAAGACTGCAGTCTGAAGTCCTTTTTTAGTGCTGTTGCACATTTTCTCTACTCAGACTTGTGTAACTACAAGTCTAGTATACACCTGCAAGACATTTTTCCAAACATCGGGGCGTAAGCAGAAAAATCAATGCAAACACCAACAGCTCGGTGTTTCCTATCTCGAGAAGCCAATTCTGTTTCGTCGACGGTCTAAAAGAGTCATGGCTTGACCTCTTTAACCAGCGTATTGTGCCCATTATGTCCATGTTACTGTTACTTATTAAAAAAGAATTTAATAAAATCATCTTTGTCAGTAAAAGTTACCTTCTTTCAGCGTGCTACTACATGAGATGAATCGATCATTTGATGTACTGATTGATGACAATATGGCGCTGACAGTCTCCCATGCCGATGATAACTCTGTTAATACTTCTGCCATATTGATAGCTAGTTGTCTTTACCTGTCCTAATCGTGGAAACAAAATGTATAGTTGAAATCTCATCACAAAGCTGCCTTCCTTGATGTCACTTGTGCAATGTAGTCCGGAGTTGTCATCTCTTGATCACAATTGTTTCATGGTGAATAATTGTAAGAGGAGTCGTGGTGATTTTTTTTTAATGATAGCCCTCGGTGAGGAAAACACATTGCAGTGGTCGCAAGCATAAGGAGAATGTGCGTATCTATTATCAGAAATGGTTGGAGGAGCAGGTTCAGAAATTAGTGGATGACACAAGTAAGTCTCAAAATTATAGTTTCTCGGATTGCAATGATCATTGGGTCTGTAAGAGTGGTTGTCACCACCACCTGTGGAATGTAGATGCTGCATGCGTTATTTCAGCGATGAAAATACAATGATCAGTAATTATGTAGATTTTACGATCATTGGGCTCTCACTGCTGGAGAGCGCATGCATGTCTTGCTGACAAGTGGCTATTGCACGGTTACTGCTGTCGTGTAAACATGGTATTAGGTGAAAAGTGTGATTTTTCTTACTCAGTTCCCCTACCGTAATCAGCTCGGCCTTTTTGTACATGGTTTTCCATCGGGAGTTATCTTCTCCTAGAACAATGACCCCCTTATGGCGCAGTTTGACATTGATAGTATCTTTCATTCGCAACTAGCTATAGCAGAACATAAGCACAGATTCACTGACCCATTCTGAATCAACTTTCAGTTGTGTTTGCTTTGTCTCCTCACCCGTTCATTGTTGGACTACTACAATTATTTTACAGATTGTATTACATCCTCACAGGCGTGCAGTATTGATTTCATTGGTGTGAGCACCTGTGTTACATATCTGGACACTCTCTAGCACCCAATGTATCTTGGTTCACTGAGCGGCGTGCCCTCAAATCGCCATGATGACTCATAATCATCGCGAAACCAGAACTTCTGCACCATTCAGACTCTCGAGTGGATGAGCACTCAGTTTGTTGTGGTTTTTTTTACAGCCGCGGCCTACCAATCCGGAAAACTACCCAATAACCCATTTGGTGGAAGCGTTCCAGGCAATGCTATGGTTCCTCCTCCGCAGGGAATGGGAGGTAAGTGGTGGGCTTCTCTACCGTGTAGATGGTTACTCTATGATGGTAGATGTGCCGTTGTCTGGGTGTGGTCTCGATAAATGGGATGTGAGAACCAGTACACCATAGGGTCACATCAGAAAGCTTGCTGGCGTCTGGCAAAGAGATCATCTGGTTTTAGATCAAATTCTTTATGGACCATATTCCACTGTATTAGGGGTATGGTGTTCTGACTATCTCCCGGAAATTGCTGAGTATTGTGTTGCCCTTTGAAACCCTTCCATCGATCTCCTGAAAAAAGTAAAGACCCTGTGATGACTTCAACTTTATGATGTTCATATTTGTTTAACCTGTACGCCAGTACCAATGTGAATTGTCATATGACCAAGGTCCCCAGGAAAAAAACCAGATAGCTTATCGCGATTGTTCTGATATTGCAGGACCACCAGGGCCGCCCATGATGCAGGGACCCCCTGGAGGCCCAATGCCTTTGATGGGAGCAAACGTAGGGCCACCACGAATGCCCATGATGGGTAAGTCTTTATTTCCTTTTCCATTGGTTTCCAGACCCTAAATTTTGTCATTGATCCAACAAGAGCACATATCTTTATTGTGACACAACAAGGGCCTTTGAAACAGGGTCATTTACGCATGAATAACTAGTGATCATAGAGAGCTTCACTTTTTATTTTAACTTGGGCTTATATGGCAAGGTACGTGAGCACTCCTGATGCTCTTGACTTACTGACTTACTCAGAAGCAGTGTATTTGAAGATACTGGCTATGCCTACATTAAAATGAACTTTAATACAGCTTCTAATTGGTTGCCATTATTGCGCATATCCATCCTACAGATGATACGAGTCCATGCTTACTGCCTTTAGCCTTAGTATACCCTGTCAATACTGGCATCCAATATGCCCCATGAATAATACAAGCCAGTCTGATTCAATATGAGTTTTATCGTCCCCAGAGAGTGACTGAGTTGAGCACACCCAGTCATATCTTCGTCTACTGTAATGGTTAAAGGTTGGATGAGGAAGCAAATTTTTTTTTGGCTCATCAGAATCAGCATGTCTCCAAACCTACCTGGGTCAAATTACAGTGCAATAGGCACAGCAAAAGTGCCCTTAAATCCGTGCTAAAAATGGAAAAGTTGGCACCATCTGGAAAACGTTTTTAAAAAGGCGGAGCCTAATTGGCCATTTATAATATCGCAAGTTTGAAGACTAGTCAATGGCCAGGCACTCAAAGTTGATCATTTTCTACCTGACTTTACAGAGAGTGTCCCAATATTTGGGACACCTCATGACCACTGACACAAGCGCTGAGAATGGGTCTAGAGTGGTACCACTACCGCCAGGTCTGTCAAAACAAGTGTAGAGAGCCACATTTGGCCACTAATGGAAAGCTGAATGATGTTATTTTATTTCAGGTATGATGGGAGGACCTCCTCACCCTATGATGGGTGGACCACCCAGAAGATAAGCCCTTACTCAGTCATATACAAACATCCATCTAGAATCTAGATAGATCACATCATAAATTGATATCATTTTAGTTTTAACTAGCCGGTGTTGTACTGCGGAGATGGTTTTTTCAACTATGTAAATAGCGATTAAAACATTATTACCTGATTAGACAGGAGCTGACCTTAACATAACTTGAGTCGAGTTACCTGGGGATTAAAGCCTAAAGCTACATGCACTGGTCTAATCAAATCAACCTAGCAACCGAGATACGAAGCACAATAGACTAAGGTACTAAATCAGTCACATCACAATTGTGTAATTCTTTATTGATCTGTCAACTAGAAAAATAGGTACAGAAAGATTGACTACAGTGTCTCCATTGCCTTAATTGATTGAGCAAAAATATCCAGTGTATTTCAGTCTATTGTATCATCAAATGATTCTGTTTGGTATGTTAGCCAGTGTTGACACTTACGCGTAGCATCGCTGGCAATACGAGTTACCTCATCTTCATCCTCCGAGAAATTTTGGATGTTACAGGCCAGATACCGAGAATCATAACCCAGCGGAGTTATCTCAAATGGCCGGGATTTCTGTGGTGTTTCCTCCGCGTCTTCAAGAGTTAAATCTGGCAGAGGAAAGCTACGATTTAATCCGCGTTTATTTCTGGCGAGAACTCTAGCAGCAGTGTGTAGTGTTGGAGCCTTACTTTGTATTATCTGTATCGTCTGGTTAGATTTGCGTCGCTTTGTTATCCGTGGTAATGTAATATTAGAACCAGTATGACTAAGACGTGGTAAGGTTCTCTTACTGTGCGATACAGTCTGTAACTTAGTGTATGACTCGGCGAGTCTATCTGCCAGTTCGTTAGCGACTACTGATGAGTTTCTCTGACTAGTTATAGCACCATCCTCCTCCTCAGCCTCTGTACCGCTCTTCATCTCCTGACGTGCCTCACTAATCGCAGTCTGTGCCTCGAGTGACATGCGAGCAAACATGCTGGCCTTCTTCCGCTTTCTCCGTTTTCTGCGAGTGGCACTCATTAGACCAGCGTCTCTGTTGCTCTGCTTCTGCTCATCTGGATGATCAGTGCTCGTAATTGTTGATTGGTTATTGATATTCAATTTCTCTATTGGGTCTTTCAAACTATGAAGCTTCTCAGTTATGAATGGCTCGGTGATAGCAGGTAATGTTTGCCAGCCATTAGTCATTTCGCGCAGCTCATATTGTGGGCTGTACTCCTGATTGAGACTTGGCAAAAATTTTCTTCGAGCATCTGAGTCAAAAGTAGATCCTAACATAACAATGCCTACAAACAGAACACACTGGTCAGCAACACTGATGGTAATTAATTGTTAATCAATAGTCCTTGTCGATAGTGGTCAATTTCTGCAGCTATGGACTTTGGTTTCTTAACGCCTAAAGTGCTACTGTCTATCGCAGAGAGGCTAGTTTGACACGGTCATTACAGCGATATTAATAGCTGCATTATATTTTCCCATCGAATTCACGCTCTCTCCCAGACTTTAATCTGGCCTATCAATGCATGAGGGTATTTTTACTTGGCTGTCAGCTGATTGTCAAAGGCATGATTATGAAAACAGAGGTTAATTTCAATACCTCACTATTTTATCAATGTTGATTAAAGAGAAACCATGTTTGGGTTGACATTATTAGCAGATTGTTACAAAAACATTCAGTGTCTTATTATACCATACCAAGCTTCTATAGCACAAAAAGGTGCAATACTGCGTTCATGCTTAACTGATAGGTGCACTAAAGCCTAGCAATCCATATTCGAGCTTGTTACATGATTCATGTATTTGACGCACATCTGCAACAAGGGCCAACATCTAAATCCAAAGTAACAAAACAGCTATAACTACACCCACATATACTAAGGCTACACATCCGCGGGCACAAACGGAAACAGTGGTGGCCCGGTGATGTGCATTCAAATAACAATGAAAGGGTTAGTGCGAGCAGATCAAGAATCTGCATCCTGTGCATTCATCGTATACAATTTAGAGTAAACTCATCTAAACGGAAAGGTGAGTGGGTAAATGGAAAAACAGAAGTTCTACTCTGAAGCTGTTGAGCTTTTCATGGTAGCCGAAGACCTTGCCGAAGACCTCGCTACAACTTTCAGGCAACAGTTTATTGAGAAGTACAAATTGTAAATATATGATTATGTGACATGGTATGCGATACAACATCCGGTAGCGTGAATTATGAGTATCTAAACTTAGACCATAGAAGAATCTGGCTCTCTCAGCCGGTTATGGGTTTAGGTTTCTATTCAATGATGACATGGTCTTGTCAGAAATCGAAGGTCACCAAAGTTTGTTGCGTGATAAAAAGAGTATAACTTGAGAGTTCATTGTATATATGAGTTATTTACCACCCATATCATTGCATGGTCCTCATGCAGTAAGGCTGCAACCAGATAATCCGCGAAGACCTGTTGTAGCGGTAGGAACTAGATTCCTTGGAGAAGCTCATGGTCACAAGTAGCTGAAATTAAAACCCAGCTTCTCACAGCTGCAATACCAGCGTTATCCCGCTATTTCTTTTTTAGTTATTTATAGTTATGTAGGTGAATTACAAAAAATGTAGCAGCAACATTCTGACGTGCATACAACAAAACTTTCAGTTCGACCTGCGTTCATGGTTTTATATGCAAGTTATTGTCCACCGAAAGATAACTTACCATCATTTATAGAGGTGCTTCTAAAGTAAGTGAATATCCATAGTATAGTGAGAGAGCCAATATGAAATGATATATAGATGTACATTAGCTACATATATATATTGTAAGTTGGTGTGGCTATTAGAAGCTAGTGTGTCCAGACTTTACAGACAGCGTGGCTACGTTGATTGCTATGTTAATACTAATGCAGCAATACTTCATGCCAACATGGTGTTTGTAAAATATAAGGTAACCAGTAAACCAATATATGAAGCATATTGTCTGGTCTGTGGGTGCAGGGAAACATCGATGTGTATTCATGGTAACATTGATTTGCGCATACATGATAACGGCACATAGTCTGGTGTATGTGATTGTAGCATGTTGTGATGAGTCAGGTACCACATGCATGCGTGCACCCATAGTACAAATCATAATACACACAGCTTTTACACTATAAATAACAAACCAGATATACTACCTGTAGGTTTCTTATATGGCTGATAGAATTCACGTGGAATATTCGCGGAGATGTCTCGTGGCCTCATCTATAGGCTGTAGTGCATGTGTTCAGCATGCAACCCTATCACAGTATTAATCAACACGATTTATTTACTCATGGATCAGCTCTCTATGGATAAGGCAGACTCGAGTCCTTCTAAGCTCGTATTGTGTATGAGCAAGTGAAATGGAATTCTATTAAATTCCCGCTTTCACGTTTAGAAGCTGTAACCTATTGTTGTTAAGCACTTGCATTGACTTGAGATTGATTTCATGCCAAACTACAAATAAAGACTTTCTGTTTCCTTAATTGTACAGTATCCATGTGGGACACGCATACTTTAACTTTATAATACTATTACTAGCGATTTTTTCCAATCCAGACAATTTGATTAAAGTAAACCCTGTAGGCTGTTGCTGGCTGGTGCGAGCTCAAATCGTACTCAAATTTTCACAACACTGAACTTGACTACCATCGTCAGTATAGATTTTCCGGTAGAATAACTGTGCAAAAATTGCACAGTTATATTGGTTGCATTGTATATATAATACATGAAAGAAACTGCATATGGGGTTGAGCTCGGTGTCAATAGTTTTAATTCTGTATATATCTGTCTGCCCAACTGCATGGGTAATGCGTAGATACGGGTTGGTTCTTGACCGAATAGTCATGGCAGAGAAGCATTCAGCTTCACAACGAAAGCATAAATATATACTTGCCCTCTGTGATGCGTATACTCAAGAATCTGTTTGGATGTGTTGGGTTGACAAAAGCTTGGCATTGGAAACAAAAGTACAACTTCGCTCATCTCTGTGCGATAAACCCATGAACCAGGTCACTTGCCGTTTGAACCCGAACGTTATATGCGGAGTTATGGTCTCGTGATGCGAGAAATGTTTACGACGGAAACGAGGGGTCAAGGGCATTGAGAAAGTAGAGCACCAATGAGCCAAGATTGAACTTGAAGAAGAATCGGTTGCTCAACGGAACTAAGACAGGAAGGCAAAAGCGTTGAGGAACAGACTGTCTAGCTACGAGTGTCCTTTTTAAACATATAAGGTATGTTGCTACTCGCACTAAAACTAGAACGATCAATTAACGAGTGAATGACTCGAAATAACCTATACTAATCTACTATCTTAGTATCTAGTCTACTAATCTAGTCTGTCTCGACTGACCGTGACAGGTGACTTGGAGTTGGCCAACTTCAACTCGTCATTCATTCATTCAATTTTAATATTCATTAAATCAAGCTGAATCAATCGATGAATGATTCGATACAAGTACATCGCATTTTTATTCATTGTTGGTTACGAACAGAAACGGGTAAGTATTGTTGGCAAGGCTGTGCCAGGCGTAGGGGTTCTATAATCTATTGGTCTACTAGTACTACTGCTCACTGCTGTTAGTGTTAGTGTTCGCCATATAAGGGGACTCAAGAGTGAAGTGAAGATGAGAGAGGGTCTGCTAGTACGATAGCGTTAGATCCACAAGCAGGCAACTCCTGCTTAGGTTAGCTGACTGTACTCAAAGAAGATTAGATCAGGGACCTATTCATGCTGTTCATCCATTTACATAGCTAGACCAAGTCTTTGGACCTGTGTCAAGACATATCAACAGAGAATATAACACTGGGCACATCTGAACGTATATAAGTGTGTGTAGACTGGTACGAGTCAATCGTGGACTAACTACCTGTACCCATAGGTTTCAGCCTGAATTAATTAAGTTGCGGTATTGTTGGCTTTCCGTTTGCAGTTTATGTGGGTTAGTGTACTTACTACTAAGGTGATACATGCATGTAGTAATAGACGCTGTTGTGACTAACTGAAAAAAACTAAGTGTCAAACAAGCCAAATATCTGTCTAAAGTTGGCTAATTCATGTTCTGTTTATGGCGGAGCATATTCATGAGAAGTTCTGTTTGTTGAAAATAAGCGCAGACATGTGGCTGATTTTTACTATTTATCATATTATTCATTTCATTATTCTTGACACTGAAGAGAAGCGCAAATCCTTATCATTTCCCAAACACCTTATGTTCTCGACTTCTCGCTGTATTTGGCATAGCATGTGTGACTCCCTCAAAGAAACAAAAGCCGAAAGTCTACTAATAATGCCAAAGTAGCTGAAGTTTGTTGGTGCCACCTTTCATTAAGGCTCCTGGAGAAATGTCGGGATATGGTACTTGACTGACTTTATATTAGAAGCTTACAGCCCCTTTAGTAATGGGTGCCATCTCTTCACCATCTACCGAACTGTATACGCAAGTTGAAGATCCTGGTTCTCTTTTATAGATGGGAGAACGTCCAGCAATAAAATTCAATGGAGCTTACTGCTGCTCGCATAACTTTCTGCTGCTGAAGCTGCTAGAAATAGTAAGTCATGATTCGCACACAGCGTCAGTCACAAAGAAGTGTGTCGCAAGGGCCTACCCTACTATGAAGTCATATTCTATGGCTAACTCTCTGACTGGTGATTGATAGGAGAGTGTTAAGTAGAACGTGAAGACTCCTCGAATGTCATATGTGGTCAGTGAAAACCAGCTAGGGCCTCATTTACAACTAAATGGCACTTGAGGTCCCTTTCACCAAGATCCACTGATAGGGCCTAGTAGAGCTAATAAAACCCATAAAGGATAACTCTAAGGTAAAACCAGTTAGATCAGATGATTGTTAGCAGTAATCACCTGAAATTTATGAAGGGTTATTCCAACTGATGTTGGTGTGATGGATTATTGGGCAACAATGAAGTTCGGTCCCTTGTCTAGACTGTAATAGTTTTGCAGCTCAAGGAGATAATGTAAAAAGGCTGCTTCCTACCAGTAAAACTGTTCTGACAGTCCCCCATTTTAATTCGGACATTGAATTGGCACTTGTAATGGCTGTTCGAAGTGTCCAAGAAACGAGGAAAGCGGGTCTAGAATTCTAGATCATCGAGTTATCCTGCCCAGGGAAGGATAACTGTATGGTCTAGATTTTATCTATGCTATGCTTAAGGTGAGCTGTGATTTTGCACATGGCATGGAAAGCGAGCCCTCTTTGCAGAGACAGCACATTCTGTCTAAATGAATCACTGCGCTGACTATGTTATGTTGCCCCCATATTGCTGAATGAATCATGTTTTTATTGCTTTATTATAACTGTTGTAGGGGTTGACTTTGGCCTCATTGATCTTGGCCCTCCAGTATCAAGGCGATGCCCTCATAATCACAATAGAGATAATCTGTGCCTTGGCGTTGGTTACAGCGATATTCTGGGCTCTACTTTACATGTTAAATATTAATGCCCGCTTCCCTGAGTTCTTTGCCCCACTGGTAAGTTATGGTGATGCCTAGATCAGATGCCAGAGGATATATATATATATGTATATCCTAACTTTTGAAATATGGCATGTCATGACTAGGAATGTTCATATATATATATGTTATATTTATATATGAACACTCCTAGTCATGACATGCCATATTTCAAAAGCCTTTCATTCTAAGCTGTCGTCTGTCTCATTTTGTTACTTAACAGGAAGCAGCCAGTATAGGTATGAGCGCTAGTAGCCTCGGGACTGACCTAGCTGGAAACCCCCCCCCCACCGCTGTCGGTATTAAATAGAAAATATTGTGAGTGGCCGCTTAGTACCTGGCAAATACTAAGAAAGGGCATACTAGCCCTGATTTGTGCTACCCTCAGATGGTATTACCACAAAAGTGCCCATTACCTGTTTGACTCCCCAGAGTCTACCCCACAAGGCACAAGGATACTATTATCCGCTATGCTCACAAATAAAAACCGAACAGAACTTATCTAAACCGCAGTGCTTACTGGTCTATAATGGGTGAGAGAAAACAATACATGTTTCTGCTCCTGAACAAGCAGTAGATGCGTCTATCCGGTGTACGGATTATACAGATACTTACTATACATCTGTTCACTCTTTCTATTCGAAGTCATTTTGGCTTACACCCACCCCTACCCCCCACAAACGAAACCAAATACCAAACCAATGCATATGATGGGAAGAGTCTGAGAAAGATGGCTACCGAATGAGCTGTGAACCAACCGTTTGAACTTTACTGCCCCAGCCATCAGACCCCACTCACCATAGACAATTATAAAACCACCATTTGAGGGAGAATATCACCAATACTAGAGGTTTGTGTCACGCTAAACTTGGCAATAAAGCATATCATGCCACTAGCTACGCACAGTAAGTTCATTGGGCGATGTGGTGGGGAGACAAGATTGGGTAAAAACAGTCAGATTAATTTTCGTTGATTCCTGTCAAACACAAGCAGTACATGTTATGGAATGCTGGTTGCAGCCCCATGGGAACTAAGCTTTTACCCGCTCTGCAGATTTTGTACAGATTCCCTCATCAGCATGGCTACCGTTGATATCCTCCCAATGCGCTAACGCCGAGAACAACCCAATGCTTTTCTGCATGAAATTTTCTTGCGATCTTGAAATCTAGGAAGTTTTTTTGCAAGGAACTCAAACTTTTAATTTGTACACCCCGGTTATGTGCCAATTCCTGCGCCTATATGTTGCACCTTAAGCCAGCCTGTAGCATATTTATCTTGTCACATACTTGATGATTGGCTGTCAGCCGAGTCCGTACACCAGTAATCCGAGTTCGTCCATTGCAGCTGGTCGGCTATCATCTTGTCATGGCCATCCTCATGGTCATAGCTACTGTTTGTGCTGCAGTCCTCTGGCCACAGTTCAAAGTTCCCATATACATTGCCTGCACGGTAAGTTAGCTCTGATTGTCGCCATCGTGGTGTTAGATGTGACATCGTTGTTTGGTCACCACACCATGGTGCGGTGCAATGCTAGACAAAATGGTTGCTCTAAACACTGGCGGTATAGAGCAAGTCAGCTGCGCAACTATTTACCTCAAATTCTGATGCATACACATTCGGTTAATAATAATGGAGTTTCAGTGTGTTTGTTTAGCTGGAGGTTTCTTTGAATATTATTGTATCAGAGTGTTTTCTAATTTATTGTCTGTGTAAATGCCGGTTAAGGCAGCAGTGCGTAAGAAACCCTTGACTCTGTGAGGTAAACACTGGTCATTTGGTGATTGCGATAGGGCATTGATTTTTCCATTCTGCTGGGGTTTTAAAATGCCAGCATTGGATGCTGTAGACAGCGCAGTGAACCATGGAATCCGAGAGGCTAACCTAATATGTGTCAATTATTCCGTGCATCAACTTAGACTACTGTAAATATCATCTGCTCATGGGTTTTGAAATGCAGTCGCAGTTCAACGACCGCAGTGTAGACATAGGTGGTGTTGGGTTCCCTCATGTCTTCACTATGTATTTTAGATCACCAGTTTGATAGGAGCCATCGCATTCACAATTGATACCATTGTGAGTCTTATGTGGTGGAGAGGGAGAATGGATGAGATCGTAGTTTGCCCCTGTTCACCGTTTGAAGCCGAGATGAATATCTAATCACTGCTCCGATTAAATGGGGATATTTTGTGTATATAGACTGTATAGATCGGCCGACCACATTCCTTGAAATCACTTCATAGACAAGCTCAAATGTTTGTTTTTTATCAAGGTCTATTAAGCTAGTTCAAATACACCATTTATGGTAGGGAGTATTTTTACCAGGAATCTCTGGAAAGTAATCGAACATGTTATGTGAGAGGGGGGGCATACAAGAATATGGAATCTCGATATCTGATCTACCTGGTGGGCGGTGCCTTCGTTTTTATATTTACAACAGAATAGCAATAAAGTTTGACAATTGCCAATCAATGTATTTATAAAAAAGTTACAAAATAGTTTACAATAGTTTAATAGCGACTTATGCTTGCTTGACTAGCCGCCTCCAAAAACTACTCAAAATCCAAGAGTCCGGATTGGTGGGATGGGGTCCTTCAGTTAGTATCTTATACTAACAACTAATCTAATACTAAAAGGCTAAAAAAGAGTCTCTAGTTTTTTTATGATGGCTGCATCCAGAGTACACAGGTCAAAGTCGAACGAGGTGTCTGTTATTCTGTACTGATTAGACTCCAGAATAATATCCACAAAACTACAACAAAGCAGAATTCACTGTAGATAACCTGCAAGTACAGTCTAACACTAATGACTCTTGGAATTGCTGGATGAATGTAGTAGATCCATTTTACTAATCACAATATTGATTTGCAAGCATCATTTAATTTAGGCCACTGTACGGTAGGTTTTTCTGTTCCGAGTGAAATTCTCCCACTAATCAAGACAAGCTGTATGCGAGGAGCGCAATGCTTCGCCCAAAGCGGTCGGAGACTGGTATCCCACTGCACTTTCTAAATGGTACTCACCGCTGTAAAAGTTTTGTGTCTTTTGTGTCCTTCATTTTTTCATGTAAATCCAGCAACTCGTGTATGGAAAGGCCATTACTCGCTTTGTTCACGGAGTTTCTCTCCTATAAAAACAGTAGTTCAACTATATCAAGGAAATGTGATCATTGTCCCCCAAAGGCTACAGATGAATCAAGGATATGTACAGTCGGTCAGTGAGTCTGTCATACGGTCAGTGAGTCTGTCATACGCGTAAATAAACCAAGTTTTACCTTCTTTTTTATCTGGGCACCGTCTGGCTTTGACTTCTTGGCTATTGGTGGTTTACTCCTAATTTTGACAGGTTTTGCTGCTGATGCACTCAATTCTGGCTCGCTTTCGCTATCCGATGAGCTGGATGAGTCACTCTCTAAAAGTTGCAGCACGGCATTTACATATCTCACCATGCAACAGTTACAAAGTCCCATGCAAGAGAAATCATCCAGGCAGCTAAACTCGGTCTGGCGTGATTTATTTATTATTATCCAATAGAATTCCATGAATCCAGTCACTCAGTGGGGTTAGCGGTCCTTGTGAATGGTGAGTCAGGAGTGATGAAATGATGCACTCGCTTAATGGTTAATCACAGTGTTACCAGTCAGGTTGAGCTGCAATCAGGGGAGGATGATTCAGCAGGAAAAAGCTAGTGTCTAACAGAGAATAAAACTCTTACCTATAGGCTTATGTCTTTTAAGGATGTCTTTTACAGGGGAGCTGACAGAGTCTGAATCACTACTGCTGGAAGAACTATCACTACTCAAGCTGGCTGCTTTGGCTGTGTAAATAAAACGGGTTTCTTTACGATGCAAAGATAGAGCACACAGTAACCATAGACACATGTAACCACGTCATTTAAAGGGGTTATGACACCGTCGATTGACGACGCACTTTTGGAGTTGTGTTCCCCAAGGGAGGCAACTCCGCATTCATTGCAGAGATAGCAAGTGGACTTTTTCGACAAACCGAATATTGGTCACTCGAATAACTACAGCCCAAATGGCCCAAGTAGAAATAAAATGGGATCTAATTACTAAAACTTAGTAACCTAGTGATCTTCACCCCCTTATAACACCGAGTAGAACTTAAATTTGAACGCAAGATTGGAGAAAACTCAAGTTTTAAGAAGTGCTTTGCCGGTTTTCCCTAGCTCTAAATACAGGCCGTTGCATTCGGGCCTCTATAATTGTGCAATAATGGCACCAACGCTCATTGACAGAGGTGAAAAACTGCGCTCTGAAACCCTATTTCTATATTTTTGTTGCTCGGTTTTTCTATTCAGACTTGTGTAACTACAAGTCTAGTATACACACGCAAACGCATTTGTCAAGCATTGGCGCGTAAGCCGAAAAATCAATGCTAACACCAACAGCTCTGTGTTAATTTCCTATCTCAAGGCCAATTCTGGTGCATCGGCGGTCTTAAAAGTACGTCATCGAGGGCTCTAAATATGCGCATTGATAAGGCTATATCTAAGCTTTTATTTGAACTGGGTATTGGGCCTATCTTTGTAGCCATTTTGTAAATCTAATTTGTGATAACACTTAACCTGTTTTAAGTTTCCTGTCTTCATTATTTATCATAAACCGGCCTGGACTGTTTACAAGGATTTGTGATCTTGATTTGTGTTCTGTTTTTTCTTCTCCTTTTTTCATTGCTGTTTTTTCATGGACCTTGATGTAAAAAAGACCCCCTGGTCTTATTAAGTTATCCATGTAAAATAAAATTATCCTATCCTATCCTATCCTATCCTATCCTATCCTATCCTGTTCACGGTAGGC
>Ga0224511_10000744_pt1 | contig 17088 bp, 9 predicted proteins | sample SF_May12_sed_USG_2_FD_169988 | JGI IMG/M metagenome (GOLD analysis project Ga0224511, IMG submission 169988) | Sediment microbial communities from San Francisco Bay, California, United States - SF_May12_sed_USGS_8_1 | ecosystem: Environmental > Aquatic > Marine > Sediment | place: USA...
TATTTTTATACAGAAACTGATTCAACTTTATCGATAATATTTGGCAGTATATCTTTAGTTGGATTTGTTTTTTCAATATTTAAAATAAAATATGTTAATTCTTATTTATGGTCTTTATCTAGAAAGTATTATAAAAATAATCTCTTACGCATAAAAAATGAACTTAACAAATAATTCAACATTGACCATTTTATACACCGCTTCGTTTCACTCCACTCCGTATAAAATGGCAAGTTAGCAAGGCGTTAGCCAAGAAAAATATGCCCAATATCAAAAGAGAGCAAAGACACCTATCTGTATTCAGAGAATTAATAGAATTCGATAATGATATAGCCATACAAAAACATGAAGCACCAGATTTTATTTTCCAAATTAATGGTCAATTGATTGGAGTTGAACATACAGAAGTGTATCTTGATAAGGATTATCCTATGCAAGCAGAAGAAAGTGTTGAGGATGATATAGCGCAGAGAGCGCAAGCTTATGCAGATTTTAAAAATTATGTTCCAACAAGAACAAAAATCCTATTTCGTAACGTCCGCGGTATAAAACAAAAACAGCGAAAAATGATTGCATCTGATTTGGCTGATTTTGTTCAGTTTAATATGCTAAAAAGCAGTAAGAAGCCTTTTACACAAATAAGGCTGGAGCCAGATAACCCAGCCGTAAGTGCTGTTCACGTAACAGTTATGCCGAAAGATTTTGAGAATCACTATTTTATTCCTCGTGCTGGCTGGATGAAGAATGATGCCTCTGAGGAAATTGCTAAAGCAGTTAAAGCTAAATCAAAAAAGGTCACCGGTTACCTTAAAAAATGTGATGAGGTCTGGCTATTAATAGTTGCTGATGGTTTCAATCCATCATCATTTCTAGGGGGAGACGGCGATATTTGTCCAATAGAATCTCTAGCAGGTTTTAAGAAGGTCTATTTTATGTCCTATGCAACTAAAGTATTGAGAGAAGTACCGACAGAAGAAGTTAAAATATAAAATGACTAACAAAGCAGATCAACATGAGCTTAATGACTCAGCCCCCTTAAAAAAACATCACTACTTATCATCCAAATCGAACTACCTCTATAAATAACCATATAAAAACGTTTTTCTCTGCGTTCTTTGCGAACTCTGCGGTAAATAGCTTTATCTTTTATTCTGATCATTCATATGCATGAGAAAAACCAGCAAATCTGAATTACATCAAGGTCTTGCAATAAAAAATAATGGCTATATATTAGCAAGTTCTTGATGGCGAAAATATCAACATTATCAAGGGCATGGATACGATTAATTAATTTACGTGAGTTTGTATATGGCTTATCAACGTATTATTAGTATTACTATATTTAGTGCATTGTCATTGGGCAGTGCCTGTTTGCAGGCGCAGACGTTTGATCTTGATTCGGCTGTTGAATATGCACTCAAGCACAATCCAGATTTAAAAGCGGTGCAATATCAGCTGAGTGCGTCGGGTGCGCGTACGCAGGCTAGTGGTGCGGGGCATCTGCCTACTTTGACGTTTTCACATACGGCACGAGTGAGTGATAACCCGCTCGATGCTTTTGCCGATAAACTGAATACGCGTCAGGTGACGACACCGGATTTTGATCCGGTGCTGCTCAATAATCCCGATTCTTCAAGTTTGTATTTCACCCAACTGGCGTTGCGCTGGTCGCTGTATGCGGGTGGCCGCACTTCGGCTGTGGTGGAGGATGCAGAGCAAACAGAAAAAAATGTTCGTCTGCAATATCAGCGTGAGCGTGAGCAAATTGCTTACTCGACTATCAGTGCTTATCTTTTGGTGCAGGCGACTGAGCAGGGTTTGCGGATTGCGGAGGAGGCCGTCGCCGCTGCCAGTCAACATGCTAACACCACGGCCAAATTGGCCAGGCAGGATCGCATTGTCGAGTCAGATAAGCTGGCAGCACAGGTTAACCTTGCGGGTATTCGTTCACAGCATGAGCAGGCAGCAACGCGTCATCGATCTGCGCTTGACGATTTTAAACTGATTATTGGTTTGCCTCTGGATAGTGAGATTAAGCTGGCGGCGCCGAAGGTGGCTGACATTGCTGATGATGTCTCTATTGAGGAATACGAAAAACGTGCATTGGCTAATCGCAAAGATCTTGCCGCTGCAGCTGCCTTAGTACAGGCAGCAAAGGCGCGTGTTGATGCTGCGCGATCGGTGTATAAACCTAATCTTGATCTTGTTGTCAATTCAAACTGGTACGATGATGAGCCGGGTTTTGATAATCAGTCATCGAGCATTATGGGTGTGCTCAGTTTTGATTTGTATGATGGCAAGAGCAGTGGAAAAATTGATGCTGCACTGGCGCAGCAACGTGAAATGCAATGGCATTTGCAATCACTGGAGCAATCGGTGAGAAAACAGGTGCGTGAAGCTTACAATAGTTTTCTGGAATCTAAAAAACGTTTGGCTCTGGCTGAAAGTAATGTGAAAACGGCAAAGCGGACGGTGAAGCTGGTCAAAACACGTTATGGCCAGGGGCGAACTATTTTACTGGATTTATTACAGTCAGAGCGTTTGTACACCGATGCGCGTATCGAAAAGTTAACTGCCCATCTGAACCTGGATGTCTCGCGGGTGGCTTTACCATTAGCAATGGGCGTGTTGTCTTTACCTGAGGTAGTGTCACCATGAATAGAATTTTTTATTTAATTGCGTTTGCATCTTTGATGACTTTCAATACCAGCCTTGTTTTTGCCGAAACGTCCATTGAAAGGCCAGTAATAAAAATTGCATCGACATCTAAAAATAATTTGTTGTTCTCGATTCCAGGTGCAGCGCTAACGATTCGCAATGGCATACCAGGCGTGTTTGTTGTGGAAAATAATGAAGCACGTTTTCGCATGGTGCGTCCGGGTAAAGTTAATAAAGGTAAAGTAGAAATTCTTAGTGGTTTGTTTGGTAACGAGGTACTGCTTATTGGTGGGCTTGAGGAAATGCATGATGGTAGTCCGGTAACAACATCGACAAAAAAATTGACGGTTAAAAAATAATGGAACAAAACTCATCACAATCACAGGGTGCTAATCCAGTTGCAGGCGCTGAATTAAATATGGCGGGGCGTGTTGCCTTATATTTTATCGACAATAAGTTGACGCTATTAATTATTTTGTTTGCGTTTATTGCCGGCATATATGCTTTTCTGGTTACGCCAAGAGAAGAGAATCCAAAAATTGTTGTGCCAGCTGCGAATGTTATTGTGCAAAAACCGGGTGCTTCACCGCAGGAAATACAACAGCTCATCATAAAACCACTGGAAGCTATTTTGCAGGGGCTGCCGGGAATGGATCACACTTATGGTTCAGCGATGAATTCAATGGGTGTCGTTAGTGTGCAGTTTGATGTTGGTGAAAATATGGAAGCGGCACTGGTCAGGTTATACGACCGTATTATGAGTAATATTGATCGAATGCCGCCAGGTACATTGCAACCGTTGGTAAAACCAGCTGATGTCGATGATGTACCCATTGTTGTGGTTTCCTTATCCTGCGATGGAACCCAGGAATGTAATCTCAGGCATACCGCTAATGATGTGCTGGAACGTTTACGACGAGTTGAGGGTACATCGGTTTCTTATGTGCATGGTGGACACAAGCGAGCCATCAGCGTCAATCTTGATCTCGAACGCATGCACAAATATAACGTTACACTGGATGATATTCGTAAAGTGGTTGAGGCCAGTAATCGAGAGATTCCTTCCGGTACTTTTGTTGGTGGCAATACAGTGGCATCGGTACAGACGGGTGGTGCGCTGAAAACAGCCGATGATGTCGGTAGTCTTGTGGTGACTTTATCGCAGCATAAGCCGGTGTATCTCAAACAGGTTGCTGAAATTATTGATGGCCCGGAAGAAATTGATCAGGTATCGCGCATTGGTTATGGTCCTGCTTTTGAGGGCAAAAAATCAGCTGATTATGAAGCCGCTGCAGTAAGTATTGCAATTGCAAAACGTGCCAGTGCTAATGCAGTGAGTGTGGCGCAGGCGGTGATTGAAGATTTAGGTCGTATTCGTGATAGCCTGATTCCTGCAGGTGTAAATATTGATGTGACGCGCAACGATGGTGCCAAAGCCGAGGACGCGGTCAACACCCTGATCGAGCATATGGCTATTGCCATTATCACTGTGGTTATTTTACTGGTACTTTTTCTGGGCTGGCGTGCCGCCTCTATTGTTACTGTTACCATCCCGTTGATTCTTTTTATTACGCTCGCTGTGGGTTATGTATCTGGTCAGAGCATTAATCGTATTACTCTGTTCGCGCTGATATTGTCGCTGGGTTTACTAGTGGATGATTCGATTGTTGTTATCGAAAATATTTTCCGGCATTACGCGAAAAAAAATGTCGATCGATTACAGTCAGCAGTACAAGCTATCAACGAAATTGGTAAGCCAACCAATCTGGCAACGTTCACTGTTATTCTTGCATTCCTTCCTATGTTTTGGGTCACTGGCATGATGGGGCCATACATGTCTCCAATTCCTTTTAATGTACTGGTTGCCATGATGGCTTCACTGGCAATTGCTTACACCGTTGCGCCGTGGGCTGCGTATCGATTTTTGAAAGTGCAGGGGCACGGGCATGAAGAAGGTCATCATGGTTTTATCGAACGTAATTATGCACGTTTGATGAAACGCCTGATTGATGGGCGACTGGCACGCAATTTATTTTTTATGGCTGTTGCACTGATGATGGTGCTGGTGCTTATCATGCCAGTGGTGCAGTGGGTGCAGTTTAAAATGTTACCGAAAAATAATACCAATACATTTGTCATCACCATTGATATGCCCGAAGGCACAACGCTGGAAGAAACTGATTATGTTGCGCGTCGTGTTGGTGATATTGTCAGGTTAAATACACAGGTAAAAACCTGGGAAACCAGTGTCGGCCAACCCGGCGTGATTGATTTCAATGGCCTGTTGCGTGGTGCAGGTTTAAAACACGGCCCGAATGTTGCCGAGGTGCGTGTTAACCTGGCCAATAAACATGATCGTGCTGAATCATCGATTGATATTGCACTTAACATGCGTCCGCAGTTAGTTGAGCTAGCGGAAAAAACTGGCGCTAATATAAAGCTGGTTGAAGATCCACCAGGGCCACCTGTGCGTGCTACCTTGTTGGCAGAATTATACGGCCCCGATTACGACACGCTACGAGAAATTGCTAAAGAGTTACGCGCAGAAGTTTTTGAGAAGACCGGTGATGTGGTTGATATTGATGATTCAGTTACCGATGATTTTACTGAATATAATATCGTGGTTGATCGTGAAAAAGCCATGCTTACCGGAATTCCGACAGCGAGCATTGCTGAAACATTGCGCGCCTTTGTTGCTGGTGTGGACGTAGGTACGGTGCACCTTGAATATGAAAAAGAACCCGTGCCTATTAGTTTCCGTGTGCCTGCATCGGATCGTACCGGGCCAAAAGATTTATCGAAAATTTATTTCACCACGCCACAGGGTCGGCAGGTTTCATTGTCGGACATTGCCCGTGTTGAAAAACGTATCGCGCCAAAACCTATACTGCATAAAGATCAGTATCCAGTTGTTTATGTCACTGGTGAACTGGCCAGCACCAGTCAGGTTTATGCGGTTTATAACATGTGGGATTACCTGGAAAATAAAACTTTACCCAACGGTGTCAAATTAACACAATACTTTATGTCTGATCCTACAGATCTGGGCTATGCTGTGCGTTGGGACGGTGAAATGCGACTGACTCTGGATGTGTTCCGGGATCTGGGTTCTGCATTTGCTGTGGCTATCGTTCTTATTTACCTGGTGCTGGTGGGGTATTACCGTTCGTTTGCTATTCCATTAATCGTCATGGGTGCAATACCATTGACTATCATCGGTGTTCTGCCTGGTCATGCCATCATGGGGCAGTATTTCACTGCTACTTCAATGATTGGGGTAATTGCGCTTGCCGGTATCGTTGTACGCAATTCATTATTGTTGATTGATTTTATTCTTGAATATCGGCGCTCAGGTCACTCACTCGATGAAGCTGTACTGGCTGCTGGTAGTACGCGGTTACGCCCGATTCTGTTAACCGCATTTGCCATCATACTGGGTACGTTCATCATTGTATTTGATCCCGTCTTTGGTGGCCTGGCTGTGTCACTGATCTTTGGTACATTCGCCTCAACTGTGCTTACGCTGTTAGTGATCCCGTTGGTGTATTTAATTTACGAACGACGTAGTTCTTAAGTTTCTAAAGTTGGGCCATAGGCTTGCACAGGGGATGTTGAATATTTTGTTATTAAAACTTGAGGACAACAAAGTTTTATTCCTGCCTGAAAACAAAATATTTTTTCTAATGAATATAAGGAAATTAATATTTGTAACTCATATAATCATCTAAAATGATTTAGAAATTTTGCTGCATCAATAAATATTATCCGCTAGTATTTTTTTAATGACTGGAGTTACCGTCTGTTTAATGCTGCAATAAAAACAAGGTAATTTTAAAATAAAGTATCTAATGACTGCTGATAGATTTATCAGGCGATGAATAAATACTTATATTAATGCTAACCACAATTACCACATTATTGCACAGGTAATAATGTAGTTATTAATGGTAATCTATGCATGGATGTTAATGATGACAGGAATGAATTTTGATTGTTGTTTGGAGTTTTTCTACATGATGTTTTTTAACCTGCAATAGATATGACAAATAGTTCACCGAGTTTAATTAACGTTAAAACATTAATTTTGCCAACAGCACTAGCTGTGTTGTTGATTTTGTCTCGTCAAAATAGCTTTATTCTTTTTCATACATTGGCTGAATTCTTTGCCATTGTGGTTGCTATATTAACTACTGTAGTGGCCTGGCAGATGTACTCTTTTACACGCAATCATTTTCTAATGTATTTAGGCTGTGGTTATTTCTGGGTTGCAGCACTCGATATGATGCATGCTTTATCTTATAAAGGTATGCCTATATTTGAAGTAACAGGAACAGATATGGCAACTCAGTTCTGGATTGGTACACGCTATCTCGAGTCTATTTTGTTGTTATCTGCGCCATGGTTCCTTACCCATTCACTGAGACGGAATCTAGTATTTACATTATTTTCTTTTGGCGCTATTGCATTGTCATTGCTCATTTTTTCTGGAAACTTTCCTGTTGCCTTCATTGAAGGCCAGGGCCTAACAAAGTTCAAGGTTTATAGTGAATATGTGATTGTTGGTATTCTTGTTTTGGCTATTGTTTACCTGGCCAGGCAGAAAAAATTCATAGACCAGCGTGTTTTTGCATTGATGATTGCATCTATGGTCTTCACCATGATGGCTGAGCTGGCTTTTACTTTTTATATCGACCTTTATGGTTTATCAAATCTGGCAGGCCATATTTTAAAGATTTTTTCATTTTGGCTGATTTTTATTGCTGTAGTTCGTACTACCTTGCGTGAACCTTTTAGTGCGCTATCAAAAGCTGAAACCTATTATGATGCAGTACCTGATGCAACAGTCATTGTTAATGAAGAAAATGTTATTCAGAATGTAAACAAAATGGCCTGCTCGCTGGCGAATAAATCTAGTATTGAACTGGTTGGGCAGAATGTACATGTCGTCTATCATGGTGTTGATGATGATCAAAATAACTGTCCCGCCTGCAAGGCAGTTAAAGAAAGGGCTGTTTTGTCAAGCTATGAAGTAAAATTAAATGATGTGATGTGGCTAGATGTTTCGGTTAATCCAATTGATGATGAAGGTAATTTCATAGAAGTGATTCGTGATATATCTGATATAAAGAACTCAGCCTCTGCATTAATTAAAAGTAAAGCACACTTGCACACTTTAATTGAAACATTACCTGACCTTGTCTGGTTAAAAGACCCAGATGGGGTTTTTCTATCGTGTAACCAGAAGGTTCAGCATCTTTATGGAGCCGACAAAGATGAAATATTGGGAAAAACGGATTATGACTTTGCTGATAAAGCAACGGCTGATTTTTTTCGTGAGAAGGATAAACTCGTTATAGAATCTGGTCAGTCCCATAGAAATGAAGAAGAACTCACTTTCTCTGATGGTCATAAAGCACTTGTCGAAACAATAAAAACGCCTATATACGATGATAATGATCAGCTTATAGGGGTTTTAGGTGTTGCTCGTGATATTACTGAACGTAAGCGGACTTATGAAATTATGCATGATGTCGCATCAGGCGTGTCAACTCAGGTGGGTGAAGTTTTTTTTCAATCGCTAGCTAAGCATTTAGTGTCAATTTTTGATGTTAAGTATGTCTTGATAGGATTACTGGATAAACAGTTAGTTAATACTATTAATACTGTTGCTATTTGTGTTAGTGGAAAAATTATTGGCAACACGACTTACAAATTGAAAGATACTCCCTGCGATCATGTGATAAATGGTAATGATAGTGTTGTACGATCTTATGCCAGTAATGTTCAGGAGTTATTTCCCAATGATACGATGCTGGTTGATATGGATGTGCAAAGTTATATTGGCTCGCCTCTGATTGGTGCTAATGGCGAACATATTGGTTTGATTATTGTAATGGATAATAAACCAATGGAGAGTACGGAGCAGGTTGAGAGTATTTTACAGATTTTTGCTGTCCGGGCAGCTGCTGAGTTAGAGCGTGTTGAGATAGAAGAATCATTGAAAAATAAATCTCAACTTCTGATTGATGCGCAACGTATATCGCATATTGGTAGTTGGGAATGGGATCTGATAAATAATAAGATGAGTTGGTCAGATGAGATGTGCTGTGTTCTTGGTTTGTGTTCAGATGAATGCAATGCAACGTATGAAAAGATTATCAGTATAATACACCCAGATGATCAGGAAAGGGTAAGGCAGGCTTATACTGATTCAGTAAAAAATAAAACACATTGCAATATTAATTATCGTTTATTAATGCAGGATGGCTCAATAAAAAATGTTTATGGAAGATGTGAAACATTTTACGATGATGATGGTATACCAGTTCGGTCTAATGGTACCGTGCAGGACATTACTACGCAGGTGGTAATGGAAGAAACAATTCGTCGTACTCAGAAAATGGACGCATTAGGAAAACTGACTGGAGGGGTTGCTCATGACTATAACAATATGCTTGGCGTTGTTATGGGCTATGCAGAATTATTAGAGCGAGGTTTGAGTGAAGAACCAAAACTGGCAAGTTATGCCCATGAAATTCACCATGCTGGTGAGCGTGGAGCCAGGTTGACCAAGAAATTACTATCCTTTTCACGCACAGATGAATCTGATGTTGAAAAATTAAATCTTAATACCTTGCTGCAAGATCAGCAGCATATGCTGGAAAAAACCCTGACCGTTCGTATTAAGCTGGTTCTTGATCTGGAGGATGGTCTTTGGCCTATATGGGTTAATGATAATGATATGGAAGATGCCATTCTTAATTTGAGTATTAATGCTATGCATGCAATGGAAGGCAAGGGTGAATTAACCATTCAGACTAGAAATCGTAAAATAAATCATGATGAGGCTGAACTATTAAATCTAACATCAGGTGATTATATTTTGTTTAGCATAACGGACACTGGTATAGGCATGGATAAAGAAATGATGAATAAAATATTTGAACCATTTTTTACTACTAAAGGAGAGAAGGGTACGGGTTTGGGTCTGAGTCAGGTTTATGGTTTTGTGCAACGAAGTCGTGGTGTGGCTAAAGTGTATTCTGAGCCAGATCATGGTTCTCAGTTTGTTCTTTATTTTCCTCGTTATAATGAAAGTGGGCATGATGAGAAAGTAATAGATGATCTCTTTGTGGCTGATGCTTCCAGTAGTGCAACCATTCTAGTTGTGGATGATGAAAAGGCATTGCGGGATTTAACTTGTGAAATACTCGAGCAAAATGGTTTTACAGTTATTGCAACTGAAAGTGCTGAAAAAGCATTGCTTGTTCTTGATCATGAATCTGTCGATTTGATGATCTCGGATGTTATTATGCCAGAGGTTGATGGATATCAATTGGCATCAATTGTTATGCAAAAATACCCTTCAATAAAGATTCAATTAGTTAGTGGTTTTACGGACGAACGTAATTTATCCATTATTGATGAGATCTTACGTCAGAATTTGTTGTATAAGCCTTTTGGTTCAAAAGCTTTATTGCAGCGAATACATGAGTTACTTAATTAGAATAGATAAGCTAATTGCTTATTTAAGTTTGTTTGTGAGGAATATCCCCACCTGTTTTAAATTCTGTTGTTCTCGATAACCGCACGAACTTGCTGTTCTGTTTCACGGGTGAGTTCATCGCGTGTTTTATCTATGATTGAAATAATATCTAAAAAGTGAACTTCGGTACTGAGGCTGTTTGTCTGTAAAATATTCATTAGTGATTCAGCCATTGTCATATCACCAGTATAGGGTGCTGCTGGATGTGCCATTTTTTTTTCATGTGGGTATCGAATGGCGATTGGCTGGATGTCGCAATCTGCATCAATGGCGCTTTGAACCAGTCTGCTATGAAAACGATTGACTTCGCCATTAGTAGTTTTTCCTTCAGCAAACAGGATTATGTTTTGGCCCTGCTTGAGTGCATCAGTCATGTTTTTTATGGTTTCTATTGAAGCTGTTTTTCCGCCGCGAGAAATATACAATGTGCCTGCACGTGATGCCAACCAGCCTATGATGGGCATTTTTTTAACTTCAGCTTTGGATAGGAAACGTACGGGTATAATTCCGCCAATGGCGTGAATGTCAAACCATGAAATATGATTGGCAATAAATAAAGTAGGGTGTTTATTTGCAGTGCCAAAAGTTTGTACAGGAATACCCAGTGCCTGGCCTATTTTTCGATGCCACCAACAGGTTATTTTTGCGCTCATGCTTTGGCGAGGCATATGACCTTTCTGAAAGAGGGGTGTAAATATGCAGGCTGAAATAATGACGCCACATAAATAAATACTGCGATAAATAATTCGGCTACCGGTTTTAATCATTAATAATATTATGAGAAATGTTTTTATGAAAAGCGCATGGATAAATCAATGGCCTGAATGTCTTTGGTTAATGCGCCGGTGGAAATAAAATCAACGCCAGTGAGTGCGATATCGTGAATATTGTCCAGTGTGACATTGCCGGAGGCTTCCAGAGGAATTTTTCCGCCACAAATTTTTACTGCCTGTTTTAATTGTTTATTGTCAAAGTTGTCCAGTAAGACACGGTTGGCTTCAGCGGCCATTGCCTGGTTTAATTCGTCGATGCTTTCAACTTCGACTTCTATTGGCATTTCTGGATTATGAATACGAGCTTCTTCAATGGCTCGTTGAATACTGCCACAAGCTAAAATATGATTTTCCTTGATCAAGATAGCATCGTATAAACCGATGCGATGATTCTGGCAGCCACCACAACTGACAGCGTATTTTTGTGCCAGGCGAAGCCCGGGAATAGTTTTACGTGTATCGAGCACAATGGTATTTGTGTCGGCGACAGCATTGGCATAAGCAGCTGATCGAGTGGCCGTGAATGATAATGTCTGTAAAAAATTTAATGCCGTTCTTTCGCCGGTAAGTATTGAACGTGAAGAACCGCTCAGGCTGCAAATGGTTTGGCCTGCCACCAGGTTATCACCGTCCTCGGCTAGCCATTCGATTAAAACTTCATCATCAATTTGTCGAAATACTTCTTCAAACCAGTCCATACCGCTAAGTACACAATCTTCGCGGGTGATGACAGTGGCGATAGCTATTTCATCTTCAGGAATCAGTTGTGCGGTAATGTCGCCATCACCGACATCTTCATGGATGGCCATGTTTACCGATTCTTCAATAGAACTCTGTGGAACGTTTAATACAGGGGCAGTCATGTCGGTGATCAGGCCAGGGTGTTGTGAAGAATTTTTGATTTGCGTTGATAGTTGTACAGCGACCGTTTTTTCATCGGTAATTTTTCTATCGGTACTTCGTTAAAACCACGCTCCAGGAACCAGTGTGTAGTTTGCGTGGTGAGGGTAAACAATTCGGTAATGTGTTGTTTACGTGATTGCCATTCGATATGTTCCATTAAATCGTTGCCACGCCCCTGTTGCTGATAATCAGGATGCACCGCCAGACATGCCAGCTCGGCAGAGTTTTCTTCAGGGAATAAAAATAATGCGGCGCAGGCAATTATCATGCTGTCACGTTCGATAACCGTGAAATTATGAATATCCAGTTCCAGTTGTTCACGTGAGCGTTTAACCAGGAAACCCTGTTCTTCCAGAGGGCTGATAAGTTCCATGATGCCGCCAATATCATCAATGGTTGCGGTGCGCAGTCCTTCATAGTTGTCGGCATTAATTAATGTGCCCACACCGTCACGGCTGTATAGCTCGAGAAGTAATGCGCCATCAATTTCTCGGCTAATTATATGGGCGCGAGTGACACCACTGCGGCAGGCATGGGCTGCGCTATTCAAATGAGATTGGGTTAGTGTATCGGCATCACATGGCTCAGCATGGTTTTTTTGCCATTGCTCAGCTTCGAGTAAATTGAGTTGTTGCAATAAAGTTCCGTCTTTATCGGTTACGCCATTGTTCTCCATGATGAAAATCAGTTTATCCGCCTGTAATGCAATCGCGGTTTCGGTAGCAACATCTTCAGCGCGTAAGTTAAAAGTCTCGCCTGTGGGTGAATAGCCGATGGGTGAAATTAGTACTACATTATTTTGTTCTAGCTGGTTATTAATGGCTTCAGCATCGACACTGCGGACATTACCTGTCTGACCAAAGTCGATGCCATTGCGAATGCCATAGGGTTGTGCAGTAATAAAATTACCCGAAACTACGCGAATCGCTGCGCCAGACATGGGCGTGTTGGGTAGCCCCATTGAAAGTTGTGCCTCGATGGCCATGCGAACCCGTCCTACGGCCTGCTCAACGCCGGGCATGTTCTCGGCAGGTGTGATGCGTAATTCGTCTGAAAATTTTGAATTAAGGTTGAGTGTGTTCAATTGCTGTTCAATCTGGGGACGTGCGCCATGAACCAATACCAGTCGTACACCAAGGCTTCCAAGCAGGGCAATATCGTGGATTAAGTGGGCAAAGCCGGGATGATCAACGGCCTCACCACCGAATAAAACGACAAAGGTGCTACCACGATGGGTGTGAATATAAGGTGCTGAGGCTCTAAACCAGTCAACGTGATCGGAATTTATTCTATTGTTTGCCATTTTTTTAAATTGGTTGTTTCCTAAAAACAGTCATTAGATTGTAATACACGTGTTTTCATGTGGCGATACATTTAAAAAAATATTATTTAGTACAATGTGGGGAATGGCTCCGACTTATCCCAGCCTGCGTGAAGTGTTTATTGTAGGCCTGGATGAGGTACGTTGCTGGTGTAAATTTATAGTGTTTTATGCCTGAAATAAATAACGACAACCAACAGAATCAGTAGTGCCAGCCAAATCAGCAAATACAATTTTTGTGATTGTTTTGCGGTTCGCGTTTCTAGCCATGTTCTTGGTTGAATGCCTTTAATTAAAAAAATCAGTTTGGCAGAAAGATTAATGCATACAATATTTACCGCTAATAATAAAGCGGCACCCAGTGCTAATGGTAAATTGCTAATGCTCAGCATCAAGCCAATGGTGACGGCGGGTGGCATTAGCGCAACTGCAACCATGACGCCAACCAGTACGCCCGAGGTGCCAGTTACCAGTGATAATGCTGCCGCTGCGCCCGAGGCGAGGGCAATAGCGGTACCTGCATAGTTGGCTTCAGTACGCATCAGTACTTCCTGTGTTTCGATATTTAGGGGCCAGATAAAACCGATGATAGTAGCAACGACAATGGCAAGAATGATACCTGAAGCAATGGCTTTTAATGATTGCCACATCAGCCTGGTTTCACCCAATGAGGAACCTAGAGAAAATGCCATATTGGGGCCGAGTAGGGGTGCAATAACCATGGCGCCGATGATGACGGCGATGTTGTTTTCCAGCAGGCCGATACTGGCCACGATGGAAGAGAGCACAACCAGTATAAAAAAGTTTTGATTAAGCTGTGCACCTTTTTCAACATGACTGAAAATTTCTTCACGTGAGATGATGGAAGAACCTTTGCCAGGTTTATCTTTTTCCTCAGATTTTTTTTCACTGGTTATAGTCGTTTCAATCGGCAGAATAAGAATGCGTGCGCCTTCTGATGACTGTAAAGCCTCTTGCAGTTCATCAAGAACAATCTGGCGGTTTTCAGGATTGACCAGCAAGCGCGCATTAATTCGACCATCTTTATTCTCAGCACCAAACCAGACATCATCTACCTGATGATGTTCGGCAATGACCTCGATGGTCTCCTGATATTGTTTGTTGGCAATGACTTCAATAATTTTCATAATTAATGGTCAGATAATAAAAAAGGCGGCCCCCCTAAAGAAAGCCGCCCTATAATTTATACTCCTGCCTCCGTGGCTTATTATTATTTGTTTCCATAATTGGGGAAACAAAGTATTTATCATCATTCCTGCCCTGATTCCCAGGAACTCTGTTTTCTTGCTGCTACGTATCTTTACGTATTTAATACTAGAAGCGAATTTTGTTATGCGGGCAACTATAGGCTGTGTATTGGTCTTTAGTCAAGCACAATATATGGTAAAAACAGAAATAATTTTTTTGAGATGATATTGCATGAAAATAAAAAAACAGGGGTAGCAATTAATTACGGTTAGTATGTGAGTTGCAAATTAGAATATAAGAATTTGTTGATGCAAAAATCTTCTGGTTTTGGGTTTAAAAATTGTTTGTACAGGTGTTTTTTTTAATTACAGTTCGGCAATGATTGTAATCACAATATAAAAATTTGGTATCGTTAGTTGTACTGTACTTTTCCGACGGGTGCGTTCTGAAAACCGATATGAAGTGGCCTGATATATTGACCACTGGCTTAAATGCTGGAACACTGCAATACTAGTATTAAAGAAATATAAATCGCAGTTAAATTACTGAAAGTTATGACAAATAGCTTATATATTATATGGTATCTGATCTCGATAATGATTACGTTGTTGCAAGCATGATCAGGTGTCTGCCTGTGATTGAAAATAAGCCAGAATGTTTCAGGTTTAATAGAAAGATGATCTGCCCAATGGATTACAACAAATAAAAAATGATGAACTTGCCTATCAGGAGTTACTTGTCTTTCTCCCGTTATCTGTTGCAACTGATGTTGTTAGTGACCCTGTTACTGATGATGTTAGTTTCAGAAGCGCATGCTGCAATTACCGTTACCCGTACTTCATCACCCGTGTTCTATACCAATTCAAACGCTGGTACAGCAACTACTTCACCACAGTGTAATTACCTTTCATTTAATATATATAGTTCAACGGTGGTTAATGATGCCTGGGTAACACTCGATGGATTCACTGGTGGTAATCTGTCTATGGGTGGGGGTGATGATGGCCTGTTCCATTTCGGGCCGCTTAGTGCTGGGGAAACTAAGCCAGTGTTCTTTTACGTGTGCTCATCTTTTACCGGTGGTGGAACTTCAACAACACAGAGCTATGATATCACTACTTACGAGGGTAAACCGTCGCTGGGTGGTACTACTATTCAGCCGGCGAGCAATTTTACTACCACCATTGATGATGGTGTTGTTCAGGCTTCAGCCAACACGGTCAATGCGATCTGGGCTGATATCAACCCAAGTGTGTTGGGTGCAACCACTACGCTGACAGTAGACGGTGACACTGGCACAATTGGCTGCGTTAATCCTCCGTCCACCTGTAGTGGCGCTAGCAAAGGCCCGCTGGCTTTCAATCCAGCCACCTTCACTGACTGGCGTGCTGATGCCTATGAACTGGTTGCCTCCAGGATTGTGTTATCGGTCGGTAATAGTGGTACCTACGATAATGTATTGTATATTGATAGTGTTGCGTCGAATTCAAATACTCACTACGTTGTAACTTATTATTTCCGACCAGTTTCGACCATTGCCACAACCACTACGCTATCGCCGGTCTCCTACATAGCCAGCGGCACACAAATCAAGCACACTAATCTTGGTAGTGGTGCTTATGCTGCATCGGGTGGACTGTTGCCCATTTTGCCAGCGCAGAATGAAGTTGTGCTGGCGAAATCAGTCAGTCATGCTACTTTGCCAGCACAGGGTGGTGTGGTGACTTATACACTAAGTGCCACTAATTCTGGTTCCTATGATGTGAGTCTGGATAGTTTCACCGATATCTTGCCGACAGGCGCAACTTATGTCACAGGTTCGAGTACGTTCAATGATGTTAGTTTTGCCGACCCTTATATTTCCGGATCTAATCTTACCTGGTCATCCCTGTTTAATATTCCAGCAGGCTCAACGCGTACCCTGATTTTTCAGGCGACATTGCCTGCAACACCGGGTACTTATACAAATTCTGCCACCGCCCTGATTGGTAATGCAGTTATCGATACTACGTTATCCACCAGTGATAACGTACCGCCAACTGCTACAACAGTGATATTAAATGCACCAACCATTAGCAAGTCATTCTCGCCAACGGCCCTGGCGGTCGGTATTAGTTCGACCTTGACGTTGACGATTAGTAATACGAATACAGGCCATGCCCTTAATGGTATTGCTGTCAGTGATACCCTGCCCGCTGTTCCTGCCGGACTGGTGTTTGCCACACCACCTGATGCAGCGACCACCTGTCCCAGTGCCGCGTTGAACATTAGTGGTACGACAATTTCAATTAGTGGGGGTACGCTGGCTGCCGAGCAGAGTTGTACTGTTTCCGTGAAGGTGACATCGTCTGTCAATGACAGTTACACCAACACGACTGATGCGGTGTCGTCCAGTAATGGTGGTACTGGTGGCACAGCCAGTGCGACTATTACCTTTTCGCCAAAACCGACTATAAGCAAGGCTTTTTCAGTTTCGACCATACCGCTCAATGGTACTGCGACGCTGAGTTTCACCATTACCAATAATACGGCAGCAGCGATCACTGGTGTGAGCTTTGATGACCTGTTTCCTGGTGGATTAGTCACGGCGAACCCGCCAGCACTCAGCCCTGCTTCACCGTGCGGTGGTAGTCTCGGCTCATGGGATGGCACGACCGCGGGTACACTTAGTGCAACTG
>Ga0224511_10000745_pt1 | contig 17081 bp, 13 predicted proteins | sample SF_May12_sed_USG_2_FD_169988 | JGI IMG/M metagenome (GOLD analysis project Ga0224511, IMG submission 169988) | Sediment microbial communities from San Francisco Bay, California, United States - SF_May12_sed_USGS_8_1 | ecosystem: Environmental > Aquatic > Marine > Sediment | place: USA...
GAGCTCACTGTATAGGAGCTCACTGTATAGGAGCTCACTGTATAGGAGCTCACTGTATAGGAGCTCACTGTATAGGAGCTCACTGTATAGGAGCTCACTAAATGTCTATTAATATGACAGGATGTATACAGAATACATATTACAATCTGATATAACACAACTATACAACTAGAATGCATATATAGCATAAAATTAAGCATACTGTACGCGGGCGCTGTTATATTATGAGGTATGAGGTAGCAGATGGCATATATGCTATACTCCTCTGTTCGCTATAAGCGGTATATATGGTCTTCAGGAGGTGAGGAAAGCTAACAAACACGTTTTATAGATTCTCGATTATATGACCTTGAAAGTATCACAATGATGTATTATAATACGTCCAAATACAAACACAGTCAGACAGAAAGTCCAATACCTTCCTTATTCACTCACACTCAGACACACTCACATTATTTGCTTTTGGCTCATCAATAATTTTAGCTTTTTCATTTTAAACACAACTCTGGGCCTCGTACAAAACACACACGCGCCGCACAGTGCACACATAGAGGATAATTAGTTTAAATAAAAAGGCTCAGGCAGGGTCTGTATACAAAAATTACTGAAAGCCCCACAGTGCCTATCTAAAGCTGGTTACACCACAATGACTGTTAGTCAGCAAATTTGAAGTCATACTCATTGGTCTGACCGCTTCCGTAAAGCCAAATACATATAACCTTCTGCGGTAGGAGCTAGGATAAACGTGAAGAGATCATATTCACAATGGTGGCCCACCCCAGTCACCACCTTCAGTTTGACGTAATCAATTGTTACATCAATTACATCAAACTGACTGCGGTGACTGGGGTATTATTACATGAAGTCCTGTCAACTGAAAAGGGAAAAGATTTGCAAAAATAAAGTTCCTAAGTTAATCGATTTAGCAGGAATCCCAACTATAACCCAACGTGCCTAACAATGAGTGCATCAAACTGTCAACTGACGGCGATTACAGAGGTGGTTGATAGATTGGTTGGTTGAGTTAATCGATATAGCAAGAATATGCCCGGGTATTCCATTGTAGGTCTTGAAGGAGTTGTTAAAGCACAAATGACCAGGTGGATGATCTCTATTGTTATTATTCGATCATTAGGGATAGCGGGATGGGTTTGCAACGGTGAGAACATCGGTTCAGAACCGGGTCACAGTGGGGCACCATTATGAATATGAGCTCCTCATAGACTATTTATTCTAGCTCCGGACCGCTCCAACAAGCCTCAGGCTTAGGAGGTCTGTTAAATAAAATGGCCAACTGCCCGAGAAGAAAATTAAATTTTAAACCGGGTGTCTGCCTGTCTCTCTAGAGCGGAGGCGCGTGTGCCGTGTTTGTTTATTCACGTAGCGAAACATCTGTGACTTATACTGAAATAAAAATAAGAAATAATTCTGGGAATTCTGTGCACCGTTTCCCATATGGAGAATGCAAATTGGGTATAGTATTCATCCTGAATGTTATCAAACAGTTAGGATTATGATGTTCTTTGGGACACTGAGCTATCCTGCTTTTCCAGATCGCATATAAAGTTTCCCGTTTCAGCTACCAATATGGGAGCGGTACTTTGTTTTGTACCGGCCTTGGTGGATTCGAATTGGGGCGGCCTTTTCCATGGGCACTTGATTTAGGTCACGTGATCACACCATTTAGGTCATGTGATCACACCATTTAGATCATGTGATGTAAACAACCCCAGTGTATGGCTAAAGTGATGTTATCTGTGTAAAATAAACTGATATCTTGCCAACAATAGATACTAATACATGCAGAAGGAGCAGTGATGAGCACTGTGTGATCTAATAGCGTTTCTTCATTCAACGCCATCTGTAGGCTTGGCAACCCTTATCATAGCAAGCTATCATATCCAAACAGTGGTGATACTATTGGTATCAGCTCCCTGGTACAAGTGTACTAAATCTACAAGTTAATCCCTCAGTAATGAGTAGTACGTATTGAATAAGGCCAAAGGACTGCTGGGTGATTAGTGTTGACTATTGACAATTTTACCCGATCCAATTCTTGACCGGCAATTTCAGTCTATAATATTACTGTAGCACGTAACACTGAGATTAGTGGAAATTCCTGCTATAATTATATGATAGTTTGGTGATGTGGGCTTGTAAGATCCTGGGTTTAGTTCCTGGTTATGCCGAGCTCCGGCTATGAGTATGAGCTCCTCACCTAAATCTCACCTCCTACTGCTCCCCCTGCATAAGTCTCCGCTTTATGAGAGCTTGCAAGATAGCACAATCGAGAGCCCTGTAAGACAATAAAGGAATGTGTTATACACTACATACTGGTAGGATATCCCAAAAGCTCAGGTCAAAACTGCCCTGTACTTTTTATTAATCTTTTTTCCCACTCTGGGCATGTGATGAGCTCATCCTCATGGTGGGCCTCAGCATGACTAGGACCTGAACTCGGGGTCTTTCGATTTTATACCAAACACTCTAGCCACAGAACTATCCCGCTATCCACTATACTAGGGCACATTACTAGGATAGAAACTCAGATCCTAACTGTAACTGGTGGTGAATCAATGAGTACCAATGCACCAGGAATGAAACATTGATTACACAACTCTCTAATCCCATAAGTCAGTAATGAATAGTGGCGGACGCCGGTGCTTAGCAGAGAATTGTTACCTAGACCAGTTCTTGACCAAACAACAGTCCATTATTAATGAAATGTGTGTGAATGAAACTTTAGTCACGTAATAAGGCTATATACTGGGGAAGGTATATTTCTTTGCACTATGGGGCTTTCAAATCATCAATATATAACATAAATTATATCTTCGCCCACCCACTCTGTACTGAGACAGCAAATATGAAATTGCACTGGCCATGTATTACACAGAGAACAAGGAGTCAGATACGAATGATGCAACTTAGAGCCCCTTATCGGGTGCAGAGAGTCTCCTCACTGTAATACCTGAAATACTGGGTATGGGTCTTAGGGCATACCTTTGTTCCTGATGAATGGTGCCGGTTACCTCATTCATCGACATATCGGTCGGCACGTAGTTCTTTGTGTCCTTGCCTCTGTCCCCTGTCAGGTAGAGATGTCACGGGAACAGGGCATGTTTGCCCCATTGTACAGCCGAGCCAGTGATTGTAGCAGTTTATTTAGTTTTCGTTAATTATTCTAGGCTTTGTGACTAAATGTATTTCAGTAATATAGTCATTAACACTATAAAAGAGATTGTTGTTTTTAGATTTAAACAGTACTACAGGATTCGGTGTCAACCTTCAGTCTGAATGCTGTCTGTCAGAATATGCACTGAACCTGAAGGCTACAGCATAAATTACGCCTGCTAATCCGTGCTCATTTATAGCAGTTGGATATCACACAATATTTTGAATTATATTTGTAGCTCACTCCGTAGAGGCATCACTGTGACTCGCTGTGCCCCAGATTATTTGAGGCTGTACAGGTGACTTCATGCGGCTATAGGTTGGGTGGGGGCCAGGAAAGATAGATGATTATTTCACTGCTCAATAATCATCACCCCAGGACTGCCTAGGCATCCAATGGTTAAATCCATTGAACAGCCAGTGGGCAATGGCCTCATGTAGCCTAATTGTACCTAAAAGCACCCTGTTGCCACATTGAAGTCCCATTAATTAATCAATGCCCAGATGATAATCTGACTACTACAGACTAGTAGTAGGCGCTCTATTCAAACACAATGCACTGAGCTTGAGTACAGTGTTTGATTAGCGAGCCCGCCAAAACACGATTATTGTTGTGACGCGGCTCCGGCGTTTAACATTCAAGCGAGAGTCTTTTCATTGGCGTTAGGATATGCCACGGCATCCACTATGCTACCGAATACCGCGCAAACCGTTCTTTGTCTTTCAAGAGTGATATTGGATTTTGAATTGCTTGTAATCACTATCGAACTGAATGCAATTGATATAGTGTCGTGCCAGGTCACAACGCTAGTTGAATTGTAAATGAAAATTCAAGTATATCCTTATGCAAGGCCAATGTGAGGAAATGTCTGGAGTATTCATGTGAAACTCTTGCACCTTTGGACCCCCCCCCCATTCAGACAAAGTGGATACAAAGACATCATTTTGTCCCAGACAATCGGTAACATCATAAGGGCTCACGTATGCACCGAGACTTGACGTTCCAAATTTCAGCCATACAGCCCCCATCTCTTCCATTACTTTTGCATTTGGAAAGAATTATCCAACCAGACAATGTACACACAAAGACACATTTTTGTCCTTAGCTGAGCAATCTCGATCCTTCTCTTGTCTCCTTCTCAGAACAGCTGTCAATGACATCATAGAAGTGCATGGTGAAATTCCATCCTTTATTTCTAGCCCCAGTGCTTGCACTCTTGAAGAAATGAGAGTACCTGTGACCTGTCATCTTATGTCACTGCTTGGACATAGAAAGCTAAAAAATGATGTCAATAGGTACCTAGCTACAACAGGTTCCGATTACAATAGTCAGTCCTTGCATCCTCTATGCACTGGATAGTTGGAAATGTAGGTGACCTGTCCGCGAGTCTCTTTGAAAGAAATGGGAATATTTAATACATGTTCTAATTGACAAGTCATAGACCTCTGGATTACTATATATTTGTTTGAAGAGTTCCACCTTGTACATATGAACATTTGAACAAAAATGAACTGAAAGGCGCGTGTTACCCGTCGACCCAGTCTTCTGTCACGGAGCTATATAACCGCACAATGAGATGCTTGACTCATGAAGAATAGGGCCTCTTTATGATATCGCCTTGTTCCGCCTTTCTGCGAACCATCCAGTATCAATTCATAAAGAAACCTTCCCAGACTAATAGCGGATTATCCCCACGTAGTCTACAAAATAAATGATTTATATATGATTCAAATAAAATCCTAGATAATAATGTTTACTACATACAAACCAGCTACGCCTGGCAGAACTTAGTTAGGGATTGATTGTGTTGTATGTTCATACGAAACTAAAACTGTTAATATTTCGGCAGAGGTAAACCATTGTACAATAAAAGAGGTCACTCAGGTCTGTGCTCATGGATATTTATACAAATCTGACTGTACACTCCTAGACATAGAGGATAACTCTAAGGTATGCACCAAAACGATGATATCTCCCCCCCCCCTCCGATCCTGTTGGGTATTCCCCTAAAAGTTTGGTGTCAGGCCCGCCCCGTTTAGGCATTTCGTACACTAAATTTCTGTACAGTGCAATGCTGAGTGCTAGAACACCAAGTGACCGCTTTTCGGGGATAAGTACGACGATATCAAAGCATCAAAGTTCAAAATTGTGCAAAGCTATGGGTTTCTGTACTATATTTGCGAGATAGCCACTTTATACATTAACATGTCTATTGGAATAGAAAAATGTTCTGTCCTTTTATATTAATGCCATTGGAAATTGGAAGGCCTAAAATTAATCTCTACAAAAATGTGTGCTAGTACTATATTTCCAGATTTTGAAGCTTGAAGGCAGCTTACTTGGAGTTGTGCACACTTGAAAATCTCTAGCTCTAACGTAAGGACACCACAGTCTGACAGCGCCATAAGAAACTGACATATTATTGAGGAGACTTTTCACTCACGAATAGAGCTTGCAAACAAATGGCCAGCTCTCTAACCCATCAGATAAAACTAGAACACCAGTTACCGACTGCTGATTACTGGACCCCTGTTTCCAAACAACAAGGAATCCAACATGCCCTGGTTTTATCACTGAGGAATGTGGCGTCCATTTATGATTGCCACCCTGCTTAGACTCTATTTGGAACAGTTCCCTTCTTCTCAATGACCTGTACTGCGCAGTACATTCACCATATTACTATGCCCCTTTGTGCGTTTGTGTACTCGTTAGCTTCCCGCCATCCTAACGAGAGGGCATCGCATTGCGCGCCTTCATCAATGGCGTTGATTGGGGATTGAAATTTCCTGCTTCATTGTGATTGGCTAATAAGCGATCATGAGTAGCATCTTGGAACCTAGCCAGAAACCTAAGTGTCACTGAGCGTAGACTAAATGCTCCGCGTATTAAATAGTACAGCGTATTAATGAGGAAAAATCTCTAAATAGATTAAAATTGATGGGATATTTACATTTACCACAGTGAAATAGATTTTGAAATGTGTTTATAAGCCGACTGAGTTTCAGGTTCTCTCGAAAATGTTGATCTAGACTCCAGACAGGCGTGTATCATTCCGCCTTGGCAACAATACGTCCACGATTCAGCTGATTCATAGGGCATTCAAAGATTTTGCGTACTACGGGGAAGTTGTAAAATACTCGTGACCTTTGGATTACTAAGCATTTCACTTCTAGCCGTGGTATAAGAATGTTCGCCAGGAAGAAATCTTTTCAGTGCGAATATAGTACATCATCTAACAACTCCTCGAATATGGATAGAGCAAAATCAGGTGTGTACTACAGTACTACAAGTACAATGGTTAACTTCAAGTTCAACAACTCAACAGTCTACATTACTGAGTACTCAGTACTGACTAGTCTACTGTACTTGGTTATCACTCCACTGGTCTAGGCCGTCTACTCTACTACGACGCTGTTCTACCACTTCTACCCTAAAGTCTACTTTCTAATTTAGGCGTAATACTAAATCTATAATCTACGATTGGATTTGGAAAAAGTACCCAAGTACTACCTATTCATTATTAATTATTAGTTACAATTTACATAGTGATTGTAACATACTACTTCTGTCTAGCCTAATTCACCAGCTACTAGCTAAAGTAAAAGTCGCTGCAACATCACTTTATTATTTCTGGGCCATTATCAAGGGAGCCGTTTTTTCCCGCAAAGTAATCTCCATGACTAAATGGCCAGCTGTATAATGTTGTAATATTGTGATTGCAGTCATGCCATGCTTTGCCGACAAGTATCACTGTAATGGCGAGAAGTTGGGCAGTGGTGGCTTCGGTACAGTGTATGCCGGAATCCGACGAGCTGATAATCTTCCTGTAGCCATCAAAGTGGTGGATAAAGCTAAAGTCACTGAGTGGGTCAATGTAAGTATTACCTGAAATAATCGTCACATAAAGCGAGTATTTCATTATAAATTTATACTTATACTGCGAGGTTTCATGCCAATTGATTAAATATTTTATAAGGTGTTGTTACGTGCATTGTAGACTGGCGACCGAATTCTTCCGATGGAAGTTGCTCTGCTGAAGAAAGTGTCGCACATCCCAGGTGTCAACAAGCTCATGGACTATTTTGAGCAAAACCGAAGCTTTATCCTTGTGCTACAGCGACCGCAGAACTGTGTGGATTTATTTGACTATATCTCCGAGAAAAAGGTGCTCAGTGAGAACACAGCACGCGCATTCTTCCGTCAGATTTTGGATACTATAAATGCTGTACACCAGGCCGGAGTAGTTCACAGAGACGTTAAAGATGAGAACCTTTTAGTCAATGTCAAAACCGGTGAACTGCAACTTATCGACTTTGGAAGTGGCGCTTTCCTGAAGGATACGGTCTACACCGATTTTGACGGTGAGTTTTTGTGCTTCGCTTGGAAACCGTTCTTGGGATCAGGTCAAATATTGTGGCTTTCTTTGGTGTCCCCGTACCACGTAAATGGGATGATTAATGGGCTTGTTTTTAGTGAACGGAATGTGATAGGATCTGAAATATGTTGCCATGGTGCTAGACTGCCGAGGGCAGGGCTCTTCCCACAGAAATGCTCAGTTGATCTTTTGGAGTTGGTTTGATAATCAATCGGTATGCTGTCTGGTCAGAAAATTTGGCAGAGTGCCCGAAGGTTTAGTCTCGCTAAAGCAACAATGCCCTGATTATTCCTTTAGCCTAGCGTAATTACTCGTGACCCCATCTTTCACTGCCACTGATTTGTTATGAGTAAGTGGGTGCTGTTAATTCGCCTCGTCCGGCCTCGGAATGCTTGAAGCGCTCTCCCATTCTATTGTTGTCTCAACATATCGACCATCAATTCTTTATGTTTTGGTTTTGTGACCATCGGAGATTGGGTGACTATTGTTACCAAATGCACCGAACATTGATTTCGCATACCAAGAAACTAATTTGGCTGGAAACGTTGTGATTTGTGCGTGATGGTCTCATTTTTATCTGCAGGCACCAGAGTGTACTCGCCACCCGAGTGGATCCGCAATCACCGATATCACGCGCGCCCCGCCGCCGTATGGTCCCTCGGAGTACTCCTCTATGACATGGTCTGCGGCGATATTCCATTTGAGCTTGACGAACAGATCTGTAAAGCTGAGCTGGTCTTCAAATCGCACCTATCTGAAGGTTTGTATGCCTACACCCACCTATTCCTGGGTGTAACCTTGTCAAGGGAAATCTCGAGTTCAATATTTGAATAGTCAAGAGACGCATTCCAATCTATTTGATATGGCTAACTGGCCGAATGAGTTGAGAATAGCTCAAACACTGCAAACAATGGCCGATTACACAACCGTTCAATGAGCCAGTCTTGTAACTAGGTCGTAACTCGTAATAATGCATACAAACATATTGATTGGTGACGTTAATGATTATTTGTGTTGGTAACAGTCATGCGTTGGTATGCTGGTTATAACTTAGACTTGTCTCTTTGCAGAGGTTCGCTCATTGATATCACAGTGTCTATCCGTACGTCCGGCTAACCGACCAACCATTGAAGAGATCTATAACCATCCATGGCTGCGCAGCGATAAATCTCCTCTCTCCAGTGTTGAAGATATCTCATCCATCATGCCAACCAAATTGTCTACCAATGGCAGCGGTGGTAGTCTAGAGTCCAATACCAGCGATTCGTCAGCTGAGAGCTTATAACCTAACTTATTGACATTCTCTCAAATTTATTTATTGGTGCCACACACCTGACGACGCAATAGTCTCAATGTGCAATATATGTATAATATTAGCGTAGTTTTAACTTATTTGCTGTAAATATGTCTCATGTCGCTCCTTGTGAAAGCGCTTCTAAATTATTTTGAAACCTAATATTCAATACTTTTAGCCTAAGTTAAGTTTGTTTGGTAATCTATGGAATAAATATTAAGAAAGTATTTTAATCTCTGCTTAATGATTGGAGTATAATAATGGTTGTAGGACCTGTTTATAATAAGACGGAAGGCAGCGGTACCACTCCATACCAGGATAAACTCCTGGGCTGTAGCCAGCGATGACACAATTGTTTCATTGATAAATCAAATGATCGTGGTCAGCTACTGTAAACTCAATGTCAGTCTGCTGGGTGGCCACAAATTAGCCTATTGCTCATTCCTGTGGTTATGATTATACCCCAGCACGGTTAACTAGGCCAGTCATTCATGGGCTGCATCGTATCAGTGGTGGGTCGGTTCCCATGAACCAGCCAGTGAGTGGGTATAGCATAATACGGGGTGTTGACTCTTGCTCTAAGCTATGTTACCCCACGAGATAGTGTTTCTATCAATGGATTGTAATGGTTTGTGTACACTGCCAAGTATGGGCTTATGCCATAATCCTCAACGCAAACTTAGACAAGGCCGTTATCTATTGCACCCGTATTGAGTTGAGCATCCAACTGCTTCACGTGATCAGCACCACCTACCACCCACCTATCATACCGCTGTCTGTATGGGCTGATAGGTGGCTAAAGCCTGCAATGCATCGACCAGCTTTAGCTGCCAACCCTGGCTAGCTCTTATACAATTGTGGGAACTATTTTATATAACCATGAGTTTAACAATATGTTTCATAACATGGTGTCTGACCGACAAGCTTGTTTTTCTATCAGATGCTTTCCAAAAATGATGTGGCCAGCTTCCCAGGGCCCTCAGGCTGCCATCTGCCCCATGTAACGTGGCAATGCAGTAGGTGTTTGGACTATGTTGAGCTATGCAGTAATTGGGCGTTATGCACAGAAATAGCGCACCATATTGGCTCGGAGCTAGGCCCGGAGTCGGGCATCGACCCACAAGACCACTGTTACTTTCAAGTAGGATTTTACCCCATAGATGGAGTACATTACTTGGCAAGGGAACCATCCCAGCTAACTGATATCGCAGATATTCGATCAAATACAACTGATGACCGGGTAATCAGAGGCAAAGACAGGTTTCCCAAGTATTGCAACTTTCCGTCAGCAATATTCAACAGGTGGCTTTCTGCCCCGGCCAAGACCTTTGCGCCTGTTATGGACAAAAGATGAGATACCGTACATTCTCTGAATGAGAGTCTCGGACATCAGTACCTGATAAAGTGATACCTTATATCAAGTGCTCATGTACCGGGATGGTCTTGGCAGTCCACAGATCAGATCATGGCTGTCTACTAATCAGACTGCTGTCTGAGAGATGCCAGTCACCATGGCTTCCCACCTTCCTCCCCGCAGTTGTACCAAGGAAATATAGTGCAAATAGATGAATTCCTGAGTTACATAAGTCTCGGAAGCATTCTGTATAGATATGCTATCGATAATAGACTGTCTTCCACCTAAGTGGTTAGTTTCAAGGAATGTGACACAGTCGAGTTCTCATGTAATTATGTCTAGATTAATCTCGGTTTGTGTGATATGATGGGCATGGTTTGGCGGGTTTCTTCATGACAGTCTGAGAATCTTTTGGTGTGAACTCCTGCCCTCTATCGAGACGAACACTTCATAAACCACTCCAAGCCGAGTGAATTCCTATGATCCCAAACTACGTCAAATGCACCTGTCTACGAATTATTGCGACACTTATTATCTCTATAAAACAGATGGTCATTCACAAGTTCTGTAGGACACCACTTGCTCTCGCTCGCAAGAAGTCTGATGGAATCCCATGAGAATAATTGGGCATGCATTCGCAACTCAACGGGTATGTCTGGGTTTATCAAGCTGCAGTCTGGAGCATATTAGTACTAAATTCATTGATTAGCTGTTACCCTAAGCTATCTTACTCTGTAAATGGGTCAAGTAGTCCCATGACTGTATGTGTAATGCATGCACATTTCAACAGATACAAATTTGGAATTATAGCAGATTAATAAAGCCGAACTAGTTAAACATTTTGAAGAGGATCATTCATGGCGTTAGTAAGAAGCTTTCCCTCCTCTGGAATTGAGCGCTATCTAGACAGTTGTGATATTCATGTGAGTCTGCTTTTAATTATGACTGCATACCTTAACAGCATCTACAACTGATCCCTCTATTGTTTGGCCTCAAGGTTTCCCGCCTTATGGCCAGCAGATTGAGGCTGTCTGGGGTCATTCTACTCAGGGTACAAGTGTAGTCTCTTCTACTCAAGAGAACAAGATTCTGCTTGTAACATGGCTGGCGTCTTGCCACTGACTTCCCTAGACATTGAACTAGGTTAGTCAAGCAAGGTATTGAGTGACTGAAAGTATGTCAGCCTGCCATACCTCGCATTCCTTTCTCAGGTGATTGGTATTCATCAAGACTAGGTCAATGCATCCAATTACTTTAGTGATATCACTCTTCTTCCTTGTTATTCAATTTGACTGAAGGGAGGACTTAGTCTTTGGACAAACCATGGTGAGCGAAGGATGGACTTGAATCCAACAGCCTGTGAGAAAGTGGGCCCACTGAGTTATGCAAATCACCAGGTTATGAGGCCAAACTAAAGCTATGTTTAATGAGGTCTTTGATGCCTTATTTCATAGAACCATCAGTGAGAACCAGGACCATCCAAATGCAACAGGATTGGCCCAGACATAAATCAACACTACCACTAAGGTTATTTTTGGCCCAATTTATTAAAATATTTGTAGCTAAATTTGGTAATAATGTGATAATTTCAGAGTTTGCAGACGTGCAAAGCACAACTAGAAATCTATTTACAGGTATTTATGAGTAAAAAGAGGATATTACAAAACAAGGAGTATTTATCGCTGGCATGTAGCCTGCTTGCATCGGACATGTCCTCAACGAGTTCGCCAACTACCAGTGAGACCTTCCGGTTATTCTGCCCAGGGCTCAGTCTCAGACAGCTGCAATGATAAACTGATTATTAACCGAGTATAAGGCACATGATGCAGCACTTGGATTACAATGCTAGTGGGCGAGACTGTATTATACAATCTTACAGTTTTATCTGTGAAATCCATTGTGTGTAGAAATACCAGCCGACAGGGATGATCAGTGAAGGCAAGGACATTTTACGGGAAGAGATTATGGGCGGGAACGATTTAGTCATCAGACACTCTAAGGATCCAGTCGACCACACTCGGCTATATAGTAAGCTGGACCAGCTTGATGTTATTAGTAAGCTGGGATTTTGTGGTTGACCCAGACTGAGCCACCAAGGTGACATTAAGGTCGGCCTCGGAGACACTGACCCAAGCCACAGAGATTTCTAGGACATTGGGTGACACATTTAGGTATTTCAGATTCACACCTTGGTTTTATGACCGAATGGTATGCTAATTTTTGTGCCCTTGCTAAAGGTTGGTGGTCTATCTCTCGGCCCACAGGATTTGAGGATGTCTGCTGCAAGCTTAAAATCTAGATACTAGACTTGGGACAGAAGTGAGTGAGTCTCCAGTGACTAATGGTTCAGAGATGAGACAGTTGCATCTATTGTCTGCGTAACCAGTGAGTAGCTGTATATCTGCAGCCACTTTCATCTGATGGTTTGATGGTGCACCTGCACGCAACCATTATGGTTTATTTGAGTCTTGCGCTTCCGGAAAAATTCATACCTCTAAGAGCAGTTATTGCTGTTCGGGACCATCAAACAACCTGGCTTTGTGTGGTTTCTTGCTTCACATAACACATTCCTACCATTGTTTCCCTTGAGCAGCGAGTGACCGACTTCTACCACAAGGTGGGCCCATAGTAACACCACCCTATTATCTGACCGTTATGCCACCTGCTATGACCAGCACAATTGAATTGTGAAAATTGGTCTCTAAAAATACTGCAGGTGGCTAGAGGCCCTGTACGAGACACACCCATGCTCCGTATAATTACCCAGCTACTCGGCATCGCTTACGAGTCTGAGCGTAATTTCATGGGTGAGAGGCGTTAAATCGGTAACTTTGCATAAGAATTGTATGAGAAACCTAGACAATAGACCGGACTTCAATGTTTTCTTGAAGTGTAGGCCGTTACATACTTAAGAACAGCAACGGGACTTTACTCACCTTCTAAAGGCTGCTTCTTGTTTTATTTTAAGCTTTACGCAACTTTGCACTGAGTCACGGGCAGTCAGTTCACTAGACATACTTTACTCTGAGAACACCTTAGGCACAATTGATTCTTTAATTCACTTTTTGATGTCTACCATTCTAACAAAAGAGGGGCTTAACCACCGTGTTTTCATAAGTTCTTGAACAATTTCAATGCATTGTAATTTTTTCTTGGTGCACTTGAATGTTGGAATGCAGACCAAACAAAGATTGCAATTGTGAGGCTGTGTTGGCTTTTCAGCCAATATTTGACCACTGGTGAATCCAAGTCAACATTGAGACAAAGGCTGATCTCTCCACACTTCCGAGAGCCACCATGATCTACCAAACCCATTCATTGACAAGAATTATCTGTGAATGGCGTGAGAGGGGCTTTTAATTTGAATGAACACATGATTCAGTAGGTAGTAATGTTGTGGTATTTATTGCTGATTCACGTCAATCATTATTGCATAGCATTGCAGGCCTGTTTGGAATGTTGCACATGGATGCTAGACAGACCGGAACTACAAGATAATACACCTATGCTCCTCACAACTATGGAGATAACCCCCACATACCTCAAGTAGGTCTGACTAATCAACCCTGCTAATAAAACAGGAATTTCAAAAATGTAGAACGTGCACATTCTATCGAACAGATGAATCCAACGAAAAATGGCACCTTGCGCGTGACAAGCCCTGATCTGGCTGAATATTCCTATACATGTGACCGATAATATGTTATTTCACATGGCTGGTGTATATGGGACTTTTGTAGCACATAATTACAAATGGGGGACGTGTGACCCATCAACAACAAAATTTTACTCAGCAGCTAAAACGAAAAAATAATAGAGGTGAAAAGTCAGGCCCCTATGAAGTCATCAAATTGTGTGGCAAGAACTATTACCCCTGTGTTGTCTATATTATCAAATCATCAAATCATCAAATTGAGACTCAACAATGGTCTCCAAGGTGTCTATCAAAACTATCAAGAATCACAAAGACCAGCAGCGGTCAGTCAACAGTCGAGCTAGGATCTGAATACCTCATCAGCGAAAAAGGCATTGATTGGGTCACTACGTACAGTAATCCTTGTTATCCCTACCTATTTTAGGCATTGCAGTTATCAAAGCGCCAGCTCCATTGGTACGAATGCACCGACTTGATAAGTATCAGAAGCAAACACAGTATCCAAATGGCAACAGTTAAATGTCTCGATCTTTATTTTTATCTTCACAGTTGACAGGCCAATAGCAAGTGTGGCTCGAAGAATTTTCCCGTTTTACAGGAACTCACCATGGAGAAATACTTGCTTGCGACAACTACAGTATGACTGGGCGCATTTTTCTATTGGGTCGTTTCTTTTTTAACGAAATCTACCAGGAAACGGGTGTAACTAGCCACAAGCTGTCACAGTGAAGGAACGCATAAATTTGGTTTCTGCCAGTTTTGAAAGGCTTTCCACATAACCCTATATTTGGCCAACCGAAGCATCGTTTGCATTTCAATGTTGTTATTCTGAAGGTTGGTATGTACAAATGTAACTGCGAAGTTCAGTATTCAGCATCACTGAGGGATGATCTCTGTGCCTCAGCTTCCCGTGAGGTCACGGGATTTGGCAGAAATCAGTTTTGTTTTTAGAGCTGAGGCTGATGACTGAATAGCTCTGGTACTGCAAGAGTGATGCCAGTTTAAACCAGACTCTGGTCAGTAATAATCACTTGATGAGTGGCATGAGTGAGAGCTCTGGACCTGGTCATTCATCTAAGTTCATGGCCATTCACTCAGTTCAGTTTCAGCTGATGGCTTCTAACGCTTCCTTTTGCCTCTGTGTGTGTGACTCTTCAGCATTAAACAAGTGACTAATGACCCAATACAAACTGGCAACATACCGAATAACCAAATACTATGCAAGAGTTGCTCTATTGCGTTTGCGAAGATGCAATGCATAATTGAGGTAAATTTCCCATTTTTACTGCCTACTCTGATTTCGAATAGCAATTGAGTAAGAAGATGGTATAATCTTCTGACCTCTACTGAGTCTAATTGATACAAATTCAATAGGCTGATCCTAACTTTAAGTTATAGTACTACCCTTTCAAGGACAAGCTGTGGTTTGGGGGGGGAAGCCTTTGAGGTGCACAGCACCACCAGGCTATTCACTTTATGCATTGACTCTCACAGCAGTCCTACTATTCTGGTCAAACAATTACCCAGACAGTTACAATGCTGACCAACAATGACAAAAGGATACAGAATAGGACAGGAAAGGGCTTTACTATTTGCATCGGCCTTTGTTATTCCAATATTGAAAAAATCAACATATCTTTGGAGTCAACTATGAAAAAAGCACCTAAATTCAGTTCATTCATTGACTATGCGACTCTATCGCTCGGGGTGAAAAGTTCATAGCAGCGTAAGGTTATGAAATGATGGCTTGGCGGTGCCAGTCGATGTGTTGGGAGAGGCTGCACCACTGTGTATTCCCTATTTTTAAACCCTGCCCATAACAGATATAGTACAGATACCATGGACACATAGGGTACACGATTTGATTCATTTGATCTGTGGGTTAAAATAATTGACTGGTAGCACATCCCTTGTTGTGTCTCGACCTACTGGAATATTAATAATCGATAGCAATTAGACCCAGAATAATTAGCCAGTCAAGTATTGCAACTCAATAACCAGATTAGGCTGTAGTTAGAATAGCTATGCGGCTATATTTATTCATATTACGCTGACTACTATTTCTATCGACCAGCGATCTCTGCCCAAGGGTTGCGTAGGTCAAGAAGTGAAGGATGCAAGACACTTCACCTTGGATTGTCTATTACCAGATATAGCTCTACCGATACAATAACCAATATCTCCAACAAGAGAACTATTAATGTTCAAGGCAAATGCACAAAGACTTTATGACAAGGCTAGGAAAGAGGCCTTGACGGTGACATTTGGAGGCCACCTCTTTGTTGCCTAATACCTTTCAGATCAAGTGCAAGTTCAGTGGGACAATGGTCATTTATTTGTCCTGATGAATCAGAATCTTCATTAACTGGTACCGGAACCATTTGTGATATAACTTCCATTCAACTAGACTAGAATATCAACTCAAACAATAGGGGACAAGTTTATCCCTCTACAAAATTGTAACACTGATGAGATATCCCTTTGTCCTTGGTTTAGTATATTGACCACATGACGGGATCAGAGCGAAAGATAAGAGAGCATTTCCAGGAATTCTCTCCGGACAGATAGCTAGTGGTATAAAACTCTAGCGCTGAAATGACACGTGAGACCCAGGCATTGACTGCGTGGCAATAAAGGGCGCTGATTGGTCAATTAAATGATTCGTCCTCGTGTACAGTTGGCATAACGTGTACCAAGATGATATTGATCTCCATTTTGACCCAAGCAAGCCCACAAATAAAACTTTATATACTGCTGTATTCCGAGGCACTGTTGCTTATACAAGAAAACCACAAGATTTGAAATCTTGCTACTTGTAGGTCAAACTGTTTTAGTTAAATAACCCTAGCCTGTCGGCACAAGATTGGTATGCCAGTAAGGGGGCTTCAAAACATGAATTTTTATGTCAATTGGCCTTGTAAAAGACTGTATATTCTTCTCTCAACTAGGTGAAGAGGCTGTGATGTAATAAAATGATGTTCATGTCGGTGTGACTGGGTGCAGAGTGCCAGTGTGCTAGTCTGCTGTTAACGGATGACAGGATACATTGACATACAGTAGCTAATATTTCTAAGATATCTTCAAAGAATTATAAAACATGCCGGGGTGGTCCGGTGATATTCCATACTATAAACCATGCACTCTGATGAGGCCCACTCAGGTGTCTGTCCGCTTGCCAGATATGGGCAACAGCTTTACTAAGAATGATTATGTAAGCCCACGTACTAT
>Ga0224511_10000746_pt1 | contig 17072 bp, 14 predicted proteins | sample SF_May12_sed_USG_2_FD_169988 | JGI IMG/M metagenome (GOLD analysis project Ga0224511, IMG submission 169988) | Sediment microbial communities from San Francisco Bay, California, United States - SF_May12_sed_USGS_8_1 | ecosystem: Environmental > Aquatic > Marine > Sediment | place: USA...
CTTCTCGTGCCAAATCTCATCATATTGCAGATTGTCTTCACCAGACTGGATGAACTGATCTGGAAACGCAGAGACGATCTCATATGTGTATACTGACTTATAAGATTATTACCGGAGAAGCGTCTCAGTGTCTGACGGATTTGATTATAACTCTCATTCAGTATCTGGATGCAAAAACTCACCACTCTTATAGACTGATTGGGTTGTCAAAGAGATATCATCCCCATCGCAGACCTAGTTTAGTTGAAACGAGATGTCAGCTTGTCAGAGCGAGTCTGCAGACCTGTTACCCCAATCTATCCAAACCCCAAACAGTTTGTAACTTTGTACATACGCCTTAGATTACTCACACAACCGTGACCTCTCAGAAAGTTATTCTTACAGTTTATCTTGTTAGGTTTGGTTCATCTCTTACTTTGCTGTCAGTATCAGTAAAACAAGGGTCCTTTTTAATCAACAAGTAGAAATAAAATCGGAAGCAACACCAGTGGTCAGTGACTAGTAGTTTGGACTTCGGTGGGTCCTGCCCACAGAATTATGGAGAATAACTCTATGCTCCTGCCCCATTCATAGAGTACCAACTCTATGAGGCAAACCATGGGACATCTTAAAACAAGCCATTGCATTAGCGATACCGTCCATGTGAAACAATATCATCTTTAGCCTTAAATGCGTGGCGATAAAAACAACATGATCATGGGGACGCTGCACATTCTGCATCACTTGTTGAGCTACCCGCAAGCGAATGTAGTTATCAAATATGTCATCCGAGTTTCTTTCACCAAACTGATGTCTTATATCTGTTTTATGTCACTTGAATGGTGAAACCTTAGAAGACAATCAGGATATAAGACATCTGATCCATCACGTATTTAGCTATATCGTTAATCTTACTTAAATCCTTGCATGCCATCAGAAAGGAATAATAGCCCAGATCTTCTTCATGAACCTTAGCCATGCGGTCTGAGAAAAGCCTCTTAACACTACAGATTGCCATGGTTACAATGGATGTTATTATCTTGATAAACCTAGTCAAATCAGATAGCTCCTGGTACTGCCACCATGAGGGTCTTGATTCTTCTGGCTTTTTTAGTGTCCGTTTCTTCAGTCTGGTCAGATGGTAAGTTAGCATGTCTCTCATGTACGGCGTCTTCACTGTTGGTGTATTTGCCGAGTTAGATACTTGTTTTCTCACCGGTTATGACTCATCATGAAGCGGGTCAGTATCAATGCTCCATCTCACAGTGAGGCTTGTTTTTGTTTGGAGCTAGTATTGAAGTGAGGAGCTCGTACTCACAATGGTTGCGATCGAGCCTAGCACTCCACTACTGAAGTATCCCGCAATCTGTTTCACTGAGAACAGCTGTCTGGCGTTTCTTCCGTTTAATATCTTATTTTCCTATTTTCACTTACACTGACTTTATGACAGTTTGTGCTCTCAATGCCTTTTTATTTCAACTAGGTGCCTGCAAGGCTTTGAATTGCAAATATGAACCAGATTGCCCACTAGAGAAAAGGCTGAAAGACCCGAGTGGCTGCCCCACTTGTGAATGCTTTGCGTGCGGAGTCCATGACTGTTTACCAGATTCTCCTGCTTGTGAACATGGCTTTAAACTGGATGAAAATGAGTGTGAAACTTGTGAATGTGGTAGGTACAAAGCTGAAGAAGTGATAAGTGAGAGCTCCTGTGGTTGAGTGAGCAAAGAGCTCACCACTTGTACTGAAAGTTTGGCATAAAAGACGGTTTAGGCAGAGGACTTTAAAAAAAACTCTCTCTGTTCACCCTGCATGGAGTGGGCACCTGACTTTCTGAAAAAGGAAAGAAGGCGGTGAGGAAGAGAAGTGGCACCTCCAGCTCAGTTCCACCGGTGCCAGGACAATTTGGCTCTCGGACCTTTCCCCACATGGCGATTGACTAAAGGACAACCTTTACCTTTTAATGATGGTTCTAGGTGCCAAGTAAGCTGCGCGGCAAGTTACTCCTACTAGTTACCAAACCAGGATAGGATGGAATAATTTTGTGTTATATAGATAGCTGTTGTATTTACAATTAGGGAAGTTCACGCGCGCATGAAATTCACAAATTCATAAGGCAGAAAATCATGAATAAAGCGTTTGAGTTCTGATCAAATTATAGAATCGGAGCTCCCTATCACAACGGCTATGCCAGTCAGACTGCCCTTGCCTTTTGTAGAATGTTCAGACGTGATGTGTGCAATGTTTTGTGAGAATGGATTTAAGACTGGTACCGATGGATGTCCTATCTGTGAATGCCGTGAGTAAAATCTCTATGCTTCTGAATTGAGTTGGGCTCAAATATAGTTGGTGGCTGGAGGAAACAAATTCTGAATGATCGCTTTGAAATCTAGAAGGGTTATGGAGGCTGAATGAACCCTGTGTCATATAGTACCAGCCATGCCAGTATCTCCTATAGTGAGCTAGTCAGTGGGGGGGGGGGACAATGATCTAGGAAGGGCAGTAGTATACTCCTCGGAATCAACTTATCACTAACCACTTAACTAAAGAATACGGTAAAGGTAAAATCAAAAGAAGGCCACCAACTGGACTCAAACCCACTGACTTTCATCACCGTCAGACTGACCACATCATGGAGGCTTTTGCAATATCACAGGTTACACTAATCAGAGTCATCTCCCAGTATACAGTTAACCATATGTGGAGTTAACTCAGGAAAAACCTAGGTTTAGCCAATGGCCCATGCTTCTAGCACGACCTGTACACCAAATCCTGGTTCATCGTAGAGTTATGGTGTATGCATATTCACTCATAGAGTGACCACCATTCCCTGCATGGAATCACAAATGTAAAGCTCAAATGCTCAGTGAAATTGATCAAAGTTTACATGCAGCTGTGGGTCAGTGAATTTCACGCTTTCTTTTTGAATATGTAGAGGAGATTCCTTGCTTCACTTCATCAGATTGTCCGGATTCACAGTGCTGTCTGTCTCTACGACGACCAATAGGAAAGCGAGATACAGAAGAAGCTCTGGGTCATTGCAAGATGGTGGGACAGCTAGGGGAAGGTATGTCATACCCTCACACTACCCTGCTATTACAATCTGTGACGGCCGCTGGGTGGGTGTCGAGTAGCGCCTGTTTCCAAAGGGTTCTAACTCAGAAAAACGATCAGTTAACTGACATACTTGATTTAGACTGAAGGCAAAGAGACCTAACAAGCCATGACTGTGTGTAACAATAACAGTCTCTCTCAATGCTTTCAATGCACGGATGGCTGATATCGTCCAGTATAACAATGGAGCAACCAATCGTAGGTCATCAAACCAGGAGATAACAAACATTCCATTAGATAGGTCTGCCTATCTGACGTGTGCAGTCATTAATACCAATATATTTATATCAATGAGTACAGTAGAACCGAATTAACTCAAGTGTTAGGCTGCAAATCCACAAAGCCATGAACAGGCTTAACCAGAGTTTTTTTTTAAAGCTTTCTCGTTTTTATGCCACAACTATTTAAATTCTGTGCTAATTTACTGTTGTAGAATGTTTGGTTAACAATGAGAAGCCTCTTTCTGACAACATATTCTTCGCCTCCTGCCCTTGTGGTGTTGGTCTAGAGTGCAATGGAAAAGGTGTCAACGATATCCCTTTGGGGGAGCTAGGAGAATGTGAAGGTGATGCTGATGCTAGCAACTTGGAGATACACGTTCTTAGCAATCCTTTTTAGCAATTCTTCTCAGTCTGAGATGTGCTTTAGAGCCGTACATGTTAGAATTTGTCTGAGGAACTCGTGGTCACCAAGCCCATCAGAAATAGGACGTGAAGCCAAGATCTTTTGAACTTGAGTGAAGCACTCTAACTAATGTGTTTTTCTGCTATCCTAACGCTTGAATCACACTATATTACGAGTCAACTGACTAACTTGCCGATTTACTGACGAACTGACCACCTGTCTGACCAAGCGACTGACCAAATAACTATAGGTATGATTATGACGTTTTTGCTTGCTGTAGTCTGCGAGCATGCTGAGGATTGTGCCACTGCCAGGTGTGGTTGGGGATGGCAGATTGATGATCATGACTGTCCTCTGGAAGGATGCCCATGTAACCCAGGTAAAAAAACAGTGACCAATTAGGTGGAGCATTCCGGTTTGGGCCAGATGATCCAGGTACGATTCGGAGTCTATCCGTCACTTCGTGCCTTCTCACTCATTGGATTTGGACCATGGCTTTATGTAGGATACCAAGTCTGTGGGAAAAATTAATAACCATGCTTAGCATAAACCATAGTGAAGTCATCTATGTAAAACAAACTTCTGATCTTATCTTAAGGTAAGGAATCATATCCTGCAAATGTGTTCTTATCATTCATGATAGGTCAGTTGGAGAATGAAAGTATCTCACTGTCTGGCCTCTCCGCGGCCCTGGTCATGATAGCTCAGTTGGAGAATGAAAGTAACTCACTGTCTGTCCTCTCCGCGGCCCTGGTTCATTTCCCACCTGTGGCGGAGTATTGCGAGGCAGTATCCCTGGTTGATTGTGCACAGGTCTGGGAGGACCAAAGGCTAGGACCACAGCTGAAACAGTGGTTAAAAGCGGGGTGACGCCCACTTAGAAATGCATTCAATTTCATGATGATCATGAGATACCTATGGATCAACCTGGTCTACGGCGGCAAACAAAAACATCCTTATCATTCCATTTATAGAACCCCCCTGCCCCCATCAGATTCTCTGTCCTGAGGGAGTTACCTGCCCTAATGGTTATAAGCTGGATAAGGATGGATGTCAGACCTGTGAATGTGGTAAGTTAGGTACACATAATTATTTGTAAGTAGGCAAAGAATAAAACCGTTTTTCTTTCTACTCGGGCCGTTGGCCATCCTCTTAAGTCTGAGGCTTGTCGGAATGGCAGAAGCTAGGAATTATGTGAGAAAACCGTTTTCACAATGGCCACTTAGCATGCCTAGAACATAACTTCTGGATCCGTTGACTTTGAGCCAAACATTCTACCCATTAGGCTATCCCGTTAGCCTACTTGTATGTAAGTGGGCAAAGGGCGGAACCCTATTCGTAATCACCTGCGGGTTTAATCTTGCATTCCGAAAGCTGTGTGGCTAAATGTAGAAATATTAGTCGCTTACATTACATGTTTGGATATGATATTGAATTTAGTTTGCCACACCTTTTCTCTTATACCTTTTGTAGGATCTGGAGATGAAATATGTGCTTTGTTATAGAATCGGAGCTCTCTATCACAAAGGCTATGCCAGTCAGTCTCCCCTTGCCTTTTGTAGAATGTTCAGACGTGATGTGTGCGATGTATTGTGAGAATGGATTCAAGACTGGTGTCGATGGATGTCCTATTTGTGAATGCAGTGAGTAACATCCATAGAGTTATTATCCATTCTATGTAGAATAACTATGTTAACCATGTGGTAGCGTCTCTGAAACTCTGAATTGAACAAGGGGAATCTGATGTTTGGGCAGTGGGTCAGCAGCCAATGCAGGTTACTACGCAGAGGTTATTTCATTTATTTCAGGCATTGTCTATACGTGGTTGGACGTAGGCCTACTTCCTCAATGTCCACAGCTTGTGTAGTGCCATTGAGGTGAAATTTTCTGTCATGCTGGCTCAGGGGTTGACAGAGTGTGGTCAGCGAAGAAAACATTCCTTGAAATACTCGGCCACGTCTGGGAACTGAATCCAGGTCACAGGGAGGACAGGCAGTAAGATACATTCATTTTCCCATTAAGCTATCATGACCGACTAAGGCTATAGAATGTTAGAAATCATTTTCTCATCGCATTTAGCTCCACTGGTACAACACAGTGTTAACTCAGTGGCTAGAGTGGCTGGTTGGAGGTGAAAAGCCCTGAATATGCTAGACTCCCAGCAGTGAGTATGAACTCCTCACATAATAGCCAGCTCCTACTGGAAGGTCAGTGGTGGCTAATACCCATTAAGATTATTAAGACAAAACCAAAGACCAAAGACCAAAAAGCAAGACCAAAAGGCTACACCAGGAGGCTGTACCGCAAGGTTAAACTACGATGTTACACCAGAAGGCTATATCAGAAGGCTATATCAGAAGGCTATATCAAAAGGCTATACCAGAAGGCTATATCAGAAGGCTATATCAAAAGGCTATACCACAAGGTTAAACCACGAAGTTATTCCAGAAGGCTATATAAAGAGGCTATATCAGAAGGCTATATCAAAGGCTATACCAGAAGGCTATATCAAAAGGCTATATCAGAAGGCTATACCAGAAGGCTATACCAGAAGACTATACCAAAAGACTATAACAAATTCGATTGTTCAAGAGTCCTCAGCAAAATTGTATTGAAATCGGAAAACTCCAAACAAGATTGCTAGCCACATGAAATGGACCACTACATTAAATTTAATTAATTACCATTGGGTCAAGCTTTGCCTGTGCTGTTTTCAGTTGAACCGGAATGTGAACATATCCATCAATGTGCCCATAAGCAATGTGAATGGCGACGGGATGCTGATGGCTGCCCGCTGAGAGGATGCCCCTGTGGACGAGGCCCAGGTGAGTATCAGGTCAGCAATACAGCTCTCCCGTGTTTTATATCCAGTCAGTCCTCCATAGCGGGAAAGCTCAGTGGTAGAACGCTGGGCTTTCAACCCTGAGAACCTGGCTTTGAATCCCATTGCTTCCATTGCGAGTATGACCTTGTCACATTAATCCTAGCCCAACAAGGAACAACCCCTTCATGCAGTGGAGCTTTGATACTGACCCTTTGTGGTGCTCCATGCTAAGCCCTGGGGAAAAACATCTATTTAAAATTGGCGGCTTCACCTTAATAGTGAGGAGGTTGGATAAAAAACCAAACCTACTTGAACATCATATCAACAATATTTATATACTGACTGTGTTCACCATGGAGAACAACCGGCATGAGTATGTAAGATGTTAGCAAATCCAAAATTGATAAGTGCGCCAAACCAACTGAGGCTGAGTAAACTGAGTCAAATTATGAACTGCAGTTAAAATCCTCAGATGACCTAGCTAATCATATATATATTGTATTTAGTGTGGTTAATTTGGTCTCATAAATGACTCAATTGGACAATAATTGCAGCGGAGAAAGATGGTCAATGCCCAGTAAATTCTGGAAATGGTGTCAGGAATAGTTGCTCTGCTGACAAGGACTGTCATGGGAAACTGAAATGCTGTGGTGATGAAGATAATAAACGCTGCCGAAGACCGATCAGAAACGACCAGGGAAAGTGAGTAGGCAAATGTGAACCATTGAAATCATTGCTACCGGTTGAATGGATAGCCTAGTGCGGAGCTACCCAATCTGTGTCTCCGGGGCCACACTAACTTAAAGTGGAATTTCAAATTATCGCGAAACCCAGAATTGCATTCGCCAGCACATGTATCCAAGGTGTGGATAAATGGTAAATGAAAGTTTTTTTCTGATATCACAGATTTGGTAATAAACTGTGTGCACTAAAACACTCAAACATCTCATAGATTGATATAATACACGCAGCACCTTCGCTGAGACACGGTTTATATATGGCCCCATTAGGCCACTTTTAGAAAAGTGACTCCAATCCAAGCTAGATCCAAAGATGTTGGAGTTTTTGTGCTTTTAGGTCAAGAAACCCGGGCCGATCTGCAAGAAGGAAGCATAACTACACAGGTAACCGTGGACTGTATGGCTAGACTAGGATAAACACATATAACATATAACACGTGTGGATTAAACTGTTATAAATTAACACACTGTCATCTTGGTATCCTCGTGGGCCTACTGCTTAATTTGATATGTTAGCTCCTCCGCTTATCATTTCATCCCTCGTATGCCTTAATTGAGTTAATCAACAATTGGTCTAAATAAACATCTTGGTCAGCAAATCTATGCAGTTGATTGCCCGTATGATTGTGGTATTAGTGTAGAGTAAGAGACATTACTCAATAAACGCAGACTGAATCATGCACAGATAGCTAAGCACGCAACATGATTTGTGACTTACTAACCATCATATGGTAGGTTCTGGCTACCATAGAAACAGGTTATCTATTATAGATCAATAGTGGGCAGCATGCAGGGTGTTTATGCTAGGATATACTTCTTATCTCCATGACAGGACAGCTGTCGGGAGTGGTGCAGAAATTGGGCTACCGAGTCTTGGGCTCAGCGTTTCCCAAGGTGAACCATTATAGGAGATTTTCTGCTTGCACTGTGTGTACCATAGGGAAGGTAACTCTATGGGAGGGATCTGAAACAGGCGAGGGTATTGCCCAAACTGAGAATGGAACATGGGACTGGTCAAAAGCCCAGTACGCGATCCACTAAGATATCGCGTCACCTCTTGTATGATATATGACATAACGTGAACAGAGAGAAGTCTGTAAAAAAAGTTGTTCAAGATATGTGTATCTTCCATTATCGTTTGAAGGATCATCTTTTCAATACGGATGGAGATTATTTCATCCAGATCATACCCTTCAAGACTGGGTTTGTGGCATTGGGCCGCTCGCGCGAAGGGTTGTGTATAGAATTGATAGACAGTGGGCCATTCATACGAGTATATGGATCAGCAATCAGAAAGGTCTCGCGTTCAATTCCCGGTTTGGTTTTTGCTGTCACTGGATTCGGATTGCAAAAAAAGTAAACCCCATAGAGTTATCCTCCCCTAGAATACGCTCTGTGGCTATATTGTTGTAACTGCCATTGCAGTTCAAAGCTGATCGACTTCAAAGCTATTGTATCTATTACCAATGACCATGTAACCCAAGGAGAAGCCATATGGCATATGCGATAGGTTATACATTTTAAATAAGTCTAGTTCATTAATTTATTTGTACATGTATTTACCTTAGCTACAACCATACAGTACAGAGTGGCATACATAAATTCGAACTCCCAACTGGGCAAAAACAAAATTAAATGTTGACTGGAAATACATGTACATAAATATTTGATGAGAAGTTGTAACAATACTATATATTGATGAAATGTCCAATACGGCATGATCAGTCCCAAAGTAAACTGGTTACTAGAGTCTAGTACGGTGCATCGAATGCAAATTTGTGAGGAGATTCCTGCCTGTAACAGAAAATGAAGGAATCCTACAAAAGAAGTCCCCGTGCAAACAATTGTAGATTTCGAGAGGAGAATTTATCCTTGACACCAAGTGCATGACAATGGGTGATCGCAGGTACCATCGGGTACCAAAAATTGACAACAGGTGGTCAGTGGTACCATCGTCTAAAGACAGGTGATGCCACGGAAGTGGGGAAGCTCCTATTGTAAGCTTTTGCTAGTTTTAGTGTTGAGTTAGCCAGATGTCATTAGCCAGATGATAATACAGACTGTTGATCATTGCAAAATCATTTTAATTATCCCTGGCTTGCATAGTTGAATAAAAGCTGAATGAAACCTTTCTTGCCAAATGAAAAAAGTGCAAAGCTTATTTTTATCAAAACCATGGGGTAATTCATGAAAATAAAAAATGAGGTGACATTTGTGAGCGGGGTGGGGGTGGCATTTGTGAACAAGGGTGATATTTGTGAACTGGGGGGTGACATTCGTGCACAAAAGTGACACTTGTAAACGGGGTGGGGTGCATTTGTGAACAAAAGTGACATTTTCCCAAAAAGGTGACATTTGTGAACATAACAGCAGGAAGGGCATTCAATCTTAATTCGCTCCTGAGCTTCAACAAAGTCTCCCTGCATGTTAACCAGGGAGCAAACTCCATGACCCGTACAGGGATTAGTAATGTGGACTGAGAACAGAAGCACAAAAAAACCACTGCTCCGGGTATAAACAAAAGCAAGACCGAAATAGTCACGCATGTTTTCAACCTACCTTCTGCGGAAGTTATGTCGTTTATATCGCGTGTATTCTATCACACAGCATCCGGTCACCATGAAGATGAAGACTATAGCACAGCATATTGCTAGGATTATTCCCTTTAACTTGCTGGGAAGGAACGCAAAGTCATTACACACACTCTGCTGGGCGTCCCGAATTGCTCCAGCTACTGCAGCTGTCTCGATAACCTCTACAGAGAAATTAATATTGATGATTATGAGGTAATCTGTCTAAGGCAGGTTTCTCATGATCTGCCATTGTTACGGTGGTGCGGGATGGTACGGAGGTGGTTTGCAGTTACCTTTCTCGGGTTGTGGTTGGGAGGCAGTCGATCTAAGCCACCCAAAAATACCCGAACCGTTTTTACCTGTGCCACAGTATTTGCCAACGAATTTGTCTGGACATTCACATTGCCATCTCTGCAGGCCAGAAACTGCATTGCACACTCCATCATTGAGGCAGTGGACTTTCTCACACGGGTCGATCACATGGTCACAGAGGCTACCGGTATATCCTACAATAATAGCTTCGGAGTTATCCTCCTATGTGGTAAGAGAAGATTTAACTCTAGACTACAATACAGTGTAGCTGTGATGGTCAGCAGGCGGTTTTGGTAAATTATCCCTTAGCCATTATATTTAGTTGTCCTAGGGCTAAAGCTTGTTCTCGAACTGGCAATGATATGATAAGCTCATGCTCACAACGGGACCTCAGTGCTGTCAGAGCTCAAACCCATGGTGCCATCGATCATGATGGAAATGCTCTAACCAACGAGCTTTCCCCGATATAAGAGCATGGGTGGGTAGCCTTTTCAGGGAATGAGGCAAAATTTCAATTAAAACTCCCTGTACATCAGTCTTAACCCCAAGGAACCGGTATACCCCTGAGTCCATATCAACGAACCAAAAAAAGAGGAATTGAACCGCTTCGAAACAAGATGACAGCTTCCATGCATTATAATCAATTTTCCAAACTCTTATGAAAATACTTGAATGTCTTCATGCATGCGAGTTCATTTCAGTAAGGTATCAAAATAGTGAGCGTACTGAGAAGGGGAACGAAGTTCGGCGGGTGGGCTGGAGGTTGCGCACCACTCATGACAGGATAATATATATATATATATATATATATATATTATATTAAATTATATTATATTAAATTATATTATAATATTTTATATTCATACCAGCATCACAGACACAGACTGCTCCCTGCACTGTGTTATGGCAGACACTGTTAGTACTACACGGTGTATCCGAGCACCAATCTACCAACTCCTCACAACGTTCGCCTGTCCAGCCTCGATGACACAAACAGCTAAACCCATTCACTTCATCTCTGCAAACTCCTGTAATAGATACAGTAAATGTAAGTACAAGGTCAAGGTTGCTTCCATATGCCATAATGGCCATACGAAGAAGTACGCCACTCTTTCTCACCAGCTTCACTTTCCCTGAAATGTAAGGCGATTTGAATGAAGATTATGCCAATGTTATGGAATAGGCTGAACATAAATTTGGTTAGTAGAATAGGATAGGATGATTTAATTTTACATGGATAACTTAATAAGACCAGGGGGTCTTTTTTACATCAAGGTCCATGAAAAAGCCGATCCGGTTTCATCCATCGAGTAGATCTATATGGGGTCCAATGCATATCTCCCTGCATCTCAAAAACATGACAAAAAATGAAAAGTTGAAAATATTATGTGTTTAGGCAGGTTGAGTATAGTGGGTCATTTAATCTGTGTGTGTGCGGTGTCATATATAAGAATCAATGATGTGATCTGAAGGGAATTGGAAGTAACACCAGTGGCCAGTGACTAGCAGTTCAGTGGCTCCCGCCATCCATTGCAGGTTAAAGTCTGTACTCCAGTGGCCGTAAATGCAGTAATGCCCAATGGCTTGCTACCACCAGTCACCCATCCCCCCTCAACTAAGGATTTAAAGTGTTTGACCCCAGTAATCGCCTGTACCGCTTGTGGAAGCTGGTTGTATAATTTAATAGCGTTTTGGATTAATAGGTGAAGTGAAGGGATGTTTTCACACCTTCTACGCAGGGGTTAGACGAGCATTCGTTGATGGCAGTCTGACAGCGAGACCCTGTAAATCCTGGTATACATTCACACATCAACTCTCCTAGTCCATCTTTACATGTGCCACCATTTCTGAAAAAGATGGTCCAAAATGGTCCACAACAGAGAAAGTAGCGGTAGGACATAGTCGTTGATCAAACAAACAACGGAGGGGGGACAGTTTGATCAAACATCACCGATGTTGTACATAGTAATAGATACCCACAAGGAAATACAAGACGTTAACTGGTTAAATGTTAGAAAGTCAGATGCGTTATCTACTCTAGACTTTTCTAAGTTTTTGAAAAATAGATGCTTCGTGACCACAAAAGTCCGTAACCTTTCGTACCGAAATGCGCTGCGGAGATTTCACTCACCTGCAGAGAACACCTTGACAATCATCATCGTTCGTCTGGCACAGATCACCGGAGAACCCTACAGGGCACTCACAACGGAAAGAATCCAGTCCTGTTAAAGTTAACATCTTTGCTTAGATACATAAACATAAACACAATTTAGGGTCTCAAGAGGCAAGACTAAAATTGTCCCTATTTCCAAACCGGATGGCCTCCGAGTTCAAGTTGTAATTATAGAATAGATTAACCTACCAAATCTAAAAAAGGCCACCATAAATTTTACAACTCAGCTCCCAAATAATTTAAATTGAACTAATAAATGTAAACTAAAAATAATTTTGTGTCTCGAGTGGCCAACGAGTTTTGCAGGGTTAGTCCTATATACAGAAGGTTATCGTACTCGACCAATGGATCTCCTATATTTATTTAATGTCATCTGAAACCGACAAAATATAAGGTTGGCAAAGGGGAACGCTGCGCTGTGCTCTGAAGGTTGTTCCCATATACCCATTTACTGCTGGGTGAGCCCAGGACCTTCAGCACCAGTGGCGAAGGTCCCGGGTACAAGCTATGATTACACACTGCTACCATCACACTCACCATCCACACAGCGACCTCCGTTCAGGCACGTTGATTGTGTACAGTCATCTATATTAACTTCGCAAAACTGTCCAGCCGTACCAGTGACACAGTGACACTGAAAACCCAGCAGTGTGTCTTCACACGTTCCCCCGTACAAACACGGAAAGCTGGCACAAGAGTCATGATTCTCAGCGCAATTCTGACCTCCATTTATGTTCTGTAAATACACAGATCATGAGATCATTGCAGATTCGATTTTGTGAGCAAATTGAGCTGAATCATTCATATGTTTACAACAAAACATTAACGTAGGTCTGGTTTCGGGTGAGAGATACATAGAGTTATCATCCCCTTTTGGAGGAGGATAGAAGATGATGAAATTCGTTGTTACACAGTATAGGTTATCTAGTTTAGTCCAGTGCTGTGCCGGAGTCGTCCAGTGCTGTGCCGGAGTCGTCCAGTGCTGTGCCGGAGTCGTCCAGTGCTGTGCCGGAGTCGTTCAATGTCATATTGTCACACAGCGCTGTGACATTTTATCTAGCAGTCTGGTCACTTACCGTTAATCCGGGTGGGCAGAAGCAATAATACTCAGAAACACCATCCACACAAGTACTGAACATTCCACAGGGCGAACTCTCGCATTCATCAATATTTATTTCGCACAGACTACCTATGAATAAAGTGGAATTAGGAAATAACAGCAAAGCATAGGTTTGCACAAGCAAACCTATGCTTCTGCTGTTATCTTTGACGGCATTTCTGTTTCTGTGTTGGGCACCCTGGATCTTAACTTCACTGTCTACCGGACTCAGATCTCCATGGAATCAAATTACCTAACCTGTAAAACCAGCTGGCCCCGGTATCTGGTACGCTGGGGGGGGGAGGGTTACTGGTAGGCTCAAGGCCTGGTAAGGAAGGTATTATTTACCTGTAAATCCTGCAGGACAGTCACAGAAGTAGTTATTGTGCAGATCTACACACCTGGCACCATGTCTGCAGGTCACAAACTCGCAATCATCCACCTCCAGCTCACACCTTAAATACAAAGAGATTACAGTCGACTAGGAAATAGGTGAATTCAAAACTCGGATCAGAATCTCATGGTATAAAATATGCTGCCCGCTTTGACCTCTATAGAACCTCATCATCCCTTTCTGGCATGGGAACATGGCAGACCACTTTCAGTTCTCATCATATCCATGTACATGTATACTAATTAGGATATCGCACGTCTTGACCACATTAAGGCATGAAGGCATGAAGTCAGATGTGTTGGGGAGGCCTTCAGATGCTTCTAGTCATAGATGTAGCTACGGCATTCTGGGGTTGAATTTAGGATAATGCTCTACCTGTCGGGTTACATTATAGCATATTACTGTTATTGTGCCGGAAGGTCATTTAGGCTGTCGATAGAGTCCATTCATAGGGAGTTACCTTTTCTATAGGGTACAAGGGTGTAAACGCAAATCTCGCAAATTCGCAATGCGATATTTCATGTGACTTTGCGATTTTTTCCAGCAAAATTCGCCATTGTGTGGCAGGCTCTTTAATGCCTCATCTTGGGAAACACCCAAGTACGCCCATTTCTGTACCACTCTTGATAGCGGACCTATATCTTGGAGAAATCAAAGTATGTAAAATTTTGTAAGGAGGTACTTCTTTTATCAAGTCACATGTAGCCCACTAATGCTGTCTTGGTGATCGATCTCTATAACCTTTTTCCTGTGTAGCCGGTAGGACATTCACAGTGATAATCATTCAGTTCATCTCTACAGACACCTCCTCGCTCACATATCACTCCACTACAGTCATCAATATCAGTTAGGCATCTCTCGCCTACAAAACAACGGCCCTGCCTGAAACAAATTGCCCCTGCATGAAACCAATCGCCCCCAAATGAAAGCAATGGTCCTGCATGGAGCCTCGTGTCCCACATGAAAACAATGACCCTGGGCGAGATCAATGTTTCAAGCCAATCGATGTGTGCAGCAACAGCCACACTGTATGGAAGCAGTTCGCCAATTCAGGTCAAGCACTTGTATGGAGGTCTAAAATTATGATAGATACGCCACGACCACACATTACACGAGGTTGTTTCTTGGGGGTTTTGAAACAAAAGAATGGCGCCCATGTGATTTTCTGGCTCTAAATATAACAGTTGTTGGTCATGTCCCTTACTCGCACCTGTAAAGCCTGGGGCACAATGGCAGGTAAATCCGTTAACTTGGTCGAGGCAGAAACCAGCACCACAGTCTGGTTGCAGCAACTCGCACTCATTAATGTTAGTTTGGCAGTACCGTCCTGTAAACCCTGCAAAAGACACCGAGAATCAGAAGATGAACTGGCTGAAGCAGTAGGGGTAGCAGGATAGCTCGTCTTCAGCTGAGCCCCCACTGTGAAATGAGCTCCTCGCATAATTCCTAGCATCGGGCTTAGGATGTCCGCAAGTGTAGAATAAAAAATGAAGGATTGGCAGATCTATAATATTAATTTACACTCCAGGCTACTTATTGGTTGGAGTTTTGAAACCCGGGTCCATTCAAGAGCATCCCCACTCAAAAAATGCTTAGCAGACGTAGGGTTACCAGGGGCACAGCAGCAGTCATGGTTGTCTCTTGGGTCAGCGCTGAGGATGTACGTCGCATCATTCCAACAGATCTCATCTCTTGGTAAATCAAAGGAAGGCTCGGGTGCACTCATTGAAGGATCTAAAGTCAAACAAACTCTGAACTCAACTTCTATATTTTGGATTATAAACACAACCAGAGAGTGAAGCCTATTTGGCAGAAGGTTCTCTGCTTGAATATTCCAATACATAGATTGAATCTCATGGATTAGAGGCAAGATAAGCTCAGATCATCATATTTTACACGGGTGGCATCACTGAGTCATAGATTGCCAATCTTTTATAACATTACGATGTCAATCTGATGTGAGCGAAAGCACAGTGTAAGACACAAACCTAGAATAGAACTGAGGTTCCAAAACCGAGCGTGCTACCGATCACTAATCCAAAGCTTCTTGGGTGTTGTCAAATTGAATTTAGAAAATCATTGTTATAAATTAAACCAGTATCATGTTCATTACTATTTAAATCAATATAACTCCCAGCATAGCTAATGTTACAATGAGGAAGGGCTGGGCATCTTCACACATAATGCACCATGATCATGGAGCAGATACACTATTTTACCTGCTCTGAATCGAATATTATCTACGGCAATGCTCGTGCCAACTCCCTTCAGCTGAGCCTCAAATCGCAGCTACAAATATAAGAGTGCAAATCCTTTACGCGGAGAGATCTGTACTATGTAGGATTAAATCAGTGTTATGGGTTACACAAATTTGAGAGATTAAATCTCAGCTTGTGGAAATGTTACCGAGTTATCGGGGCTTCCACAAAGATATCATATAATCAGAAGCAGCCATCTGCATGGACCCGATTTCTTCATTGTTCTAGTTAGGCAGTTGGCCACCCTATTTAACGAATCACCTAGGTCTCATGCTTGTTGGAGCAATAAGAGCAAGGAATTATATGAGGAGTTCTGTATGAGGAGTTCATTCTCACAGCGGGCCCTCTGATGATTAGGACATGAACTCTGGATCCATTGATCTTAAGACAAGCGCTCTAGCCAATGAGCTGCTCGGTTTGGTAGATACAAAGATGAAAGTACAATAATTATTGACTAAATTGGAACAATGGATTAGTCTGAGGAAGTGGAATCGGAATTCACGGCACGGAAAAGGGGCCGCATCCATCGGTGAGAATTTTCACGGAAGTGTTATGCGTATGGCAGCTCATTGTACTCCATTAGATAAGGAAGAGTTGACACTGTCAAGTTAGGCCTATACAATATATCAACTGGATACATCAATGTAAACTTATACATGTATCAACACATTTCAACATACCACGCCATGCAGCATTATTGATTATAACTCACTTTAAACTCAGAGCAGCGAGTTACTCTGATGTCTGGTGATTGCTGCCAGCCGCTGCCTTGGTTTCCTTGAATTGAGAAGAGAGCTTCCACATTTACATCATCACTGTCAATCGGCAGAATCTCCACAGTGAGGGAACCGACATCACCACTCATGTGATACCTGACAATGATTAGAACGGACACCAATAACAAAGACCAGGGGTGGCTAACCTCTGCAGGATTTGGCCCACTTTTGTAAAATAGCTGGGACCACTTAAAAGCTTGTCTCGGTGG
>Ga0224511_10000747_pt1 | contig 17053 bp, 16 predicted proteins | sample SF_May12_sed_USG_2_FD_169988 | JGI IMG/M metagenome (GOLD analysis project Ga0224511, IMG submission 169988) | Sediment microbial communities from San Francisco Bay, California, United States - SF_May12_sed_USGS_8_1 | ecosystem: Environmental > Aquatic > Marine > Sediment | place: USA...
CCAAGAACATTCCTGGGCATGAAACCTTCGGTATGGTGTGCTGCACTCTCAAGAAAGAGGAAATCGAAAAGAACGGTCTGACGGTTCACAACCTGGCCTTGGAGCCGATACGGATACTGGTAAACAAATCAAATCCCATTAATGATCTGCCTGAAGAAAAGATTCGTGCCATTTTTCGGGGAGACATTAAAAATTGGGCAGAGGTAGGGGGTCAGGACAAACCCATTGTTGTCGTAACGCGATTACACTGCAAGGGCAGACCGGGGCACTGGAAAACCATATTGCCTTCGGAGGACGATTTTCGCAAAGAGCGCCTGGACGTGAAGAGTGCTTCAGAAATGGCGGAACGTATCAATGATTTCCCAGGTGGTATCGGCCACATAGGGGCAACCTGGGATTATAAAGATGATGACAAGGTGAAGTATATCAAGGTGAGCGGATACGAGCCCAATGCTAAAAATCTTGCCAACAAAAAATATCCTTTTTATCGCCAGTTGTCGGCAGTGACGGCGGGAACTGTAACAGACGACCTGAAGATATTGCTAAATGAAGTCCGAAACGGTGCCGGATTTAAGAAAGCATCAAAGCGCTATGGGCTACTACCTAACTAGCTACCAATGAAAAGGCTGTTACCATCTACTTATCGTGATCGATTACTAGTCTATACCGTCCTGCTGGTAGTATTTTTGTTCGTAGTGATTGGTTTCTCCTACGAGTCAAACCGGTCAGCAATTCTGCGTCAGGCAAATCTTAATGTAGAGCGAGTGGCTAACCAGGTAAGCAGCCATTTTCGATCAGACGTTGAGTCTTTGAGTGAATATCTGCAGATGATTCAGGGTAATGCGGAATTCCTGGAGTACATGTTTATCGTGGCCAATGTCGACACCGATCCCACTCCTATAGCCAGTTTATTTAAGAGGCAATTCGGCTGGATGCCGGTTAACAAGGCCATGATCATCAGCCATAAAGGTGATGTTATTTATGGGTCTGAGCATACCGAGTCGATTAAACTCATAACCGAACACATTAGGGAATCCGAGGAAAAGCAGGTTTTCTACACCTACAATAACGGCGTGGTTTATTTGATTGCTATGGCAGGCATATTTTTTCAGGGAGAATACATCGGCACGGTTGCAGTGACCCATAATCTTGATCATAAACATATATCGCATCTCATTACGGAAAATGCAGGACACCTCTTTTTCGTCAAGAATGGTGTTATATTGCTTTCAACTTATGGCGAGTTATCTTCCGACAACATTTTCCGCAATAACGGTGGACGTTTGACTATAAAGGATACAGATTTTCTTGTGCATCCTGTTGCTCTTGTTAATGCCCAACCGGAAGTGCCGGAGATTTGGTTGGGATTGCATGAGGAAGAGCTCATGAACGAGTTGGACAAAAATAGGAGTGTTATGCTTATAGCGTCATTATTGGGCGCTTCCGCAATCACCATTATCGGATTTATGATATTGCATAATTTCACTACCCCTCTGGTTAAATTGACGCGGAATATTAGCGAGATTGAAAACGGTGTATTACCCGATATTAAGGAAATAAAGTCGGCAACAGATGAGATAAGCATGTTACATAATCACTTTGCACGCATGGTGGAGAGCTTACGGGAAAAGCAGAAAACCATTAAAGAAGCCCATCTCAAATTAGAAGAACAGGCCGCCACTGATGTTCTTACCGGGCTTTACAATCGACGCCATCTCTACGACTTGTTTCCGAAACTGCATGCGGAGGCCAGTCGAACGGGAGCAGGGATTGTCGTATTGCTGTGCGATCTGGACCACTTTAAGAAGCTGAATGATGAATTTGGTCATCTCTGTGGCGACGAGTGCCTCAGGCACTTCGCAAAAATACTTGAGCAGTGTTCCAGAACCAGCGACTTTATTTTTCGCATGGGCGGGGAGGAGTTTTTGATATTGAGTATTGGGTCTACCGAGGGCGCTCTGGTGCTGGCTGAAAAGGTCAGAAAGACCCTGGAGGAGAATCCGGCTAACTATGGCGGAAGACAAATCAAGATGACAGTGAGTATCGGTGTTTCCCATTCCGAAGGGAAGGCGGAGGGAGATACCCTGTCACATGTTATTCGGGGAGCAGATGTTGCACTTTATAAAGCGAAGGATGAGGGACGAAATCGTATCAGTGTTGCGGGCACAATTCATTAGCCGTTCTAGAATGTCGTTTTGTTCCAGCCCCACATTGCCCGCGGCGCATCAGAAAACTCAATATATACACGGCCCGTCGAAATCCCCAGCTCCTTGTTGACTAAATCACATAATTCCGCTGATAAGTTTGCAGTTTTATTTGCTGGCAGACCGATAGACTTGAGTTCAAGGTAGGCGCAGGGATCGCTGTTGCCGGCAAAGGTCATGGGTTGAGTGGGGGAAAAGGCCGTCATGACGTAGGACTCCGGTTTTCCCAGTTCCCTGGCCAGTAGTTTTGAAATCTTGATCAGAAAACTGTTCTTGAGCTTTTCATCCGGACTCTGATTGGTTTGAATACTTAGATAAGGCATGATGCGGTTCCTTGACTATCAGATATTTTCTGTCGCTATCATAAGTAAAACGAGTGATTCATGAAACAGTACGCGCTATCCTGTAACTGCTCTATCTGGTGGAAAAAGCAAGACGGCTAGCGCATGAGGTGGATGCCGCTGCGTGCCTTCGTTATGGTCTCTGAAATACTGGAGTCCCCGGAAGATTGCATGCGCCGCCGCAGTCCTCTAACAGTGCGGCGGACAATGGCGGGACCCTCATAAATAAAACCGGTATAGAGTTGTACAAGATCAGCCCCTGCCACCATTTTGTCCCAGGCGTCTGACGCATTTTCTACGCCGCCGACTCCTATGATCGGGACCTTTCCTTTAAGATGATTATATAGTTTCCGGATTATGTCCGTCGAAACAGTTTTCAACGGCTGGCCACTAAGCCCTCCGCCTTCCGATGCCTCAAGATTATCCTCCAGTCCTGGGCGACTGACAGTCGTATTGGTGGCGATGACTGCGTCAATCTTATGTTTGATTACCAACTTGGCTATGACAGCGATTTCCTCGTCGGTTAAATCGGGAGAGATCTTTATTGCCAATGGCACATAATGCCGACGCGTTTTACCCAGCATGATTTGTTCGTTCTTCAGCGTGGCGAGTAGCGTCTCCAGATTAGGTTCCTTCTGCAGATCCCTCAAGTGTGAGGTATTGGGCGAAGAAATATTGATAGCGATGTAATCGGCGTAAGGATATACCGCCTGCATGGCCATTAAATAATCGTCCACCGCCTGATCCATTGGAGTGCTGCGATTCTTTCCAATATTGATGCCGATAATACCAGCCTTGCCATTACGCCTCAGATTGCGCAGAAAACGATCAATACCAACACTATTAAAACCCATGCGGTTAATAATTGCCTTGTTGTCCGTCAGGCGGAACATACGTTTGCCGGGATTACCTGCCTGTTTTTGTGGGGTCACCGTACCCAGTTCCACCCAGCCGAATCCCATATCGGCCAGTCCTTTGGCACACTTGGCATGTTTATCCAACCCGGCTGCCAGACCTATAGGGTTGGGAAATTCAAGACCCATGACTGTTACCGGCAGGGGAGGTGTCAGGCGTGTATAGAGCAAACGAGCAAGCAGATGTATGCCGGGAATCTTGTACAGATAGTATAAAAATGCCACTACCAGCCGGTGACTGAATTCCGGATCCAGCATAAATAATAGGGGGCGAAATAGTTTTTCGTACACGCGAAACTCTTATTATTAAAAAAGGCCCTGGATCATACCCTAATACCAACAGCCTTAGAAATGTTCCTCGGGGCCCAGATAACGCCAGCGGCCCTCTGGTAATGAGCCGAGGCGTATGCCGCCAATGCGTACCCGCTTCAGGCCCGTGACTCTCAATCCTACCAGCTCGCACATGCGCCGGATCTGGCGTTTTTTGCCTTCCTGTAAAATAAATCGCAACTGGTCCGGGTTGATCTGATTTATCTTAGCCGGCTTTAACGGCTTGCCATCCAGTGATAAACCATGGCGAAGTTTATCCAGTGTTTCGACGCCGATGCTTCCACTCACGCGCACGATGTATTCTTTTTCTATATCGCTGTCCGGGGCAATCAATTGACGGGCAATGTTGCCATTTTGGGTTAACACCAGCAGGCCGGTGGAATCAATGTCCAGGCGGCCGGCCGCCGCCAGACCTTTGAGATGGGAGGGGTGAAAACGCAGTTGTTGAGATTTTGTCCGCTCCTGGGTTCGGGAGCTAATGAGAGACACGGCCGTCTTGTAACCCTTTTCTGGTTGGCCGGAAACATAGCCGACAGGCTTGTTCAGCAGAATGGTGACAAATCCCTGTTGCCGACGCTGGGCCTGTGGGTCCAGCTCGATCAGTGCATCCGGGTCGATTTTAGTGCCGAGCACCGAAACTATCTTGCCGTTCACCCGGACCCAGCCTTTTTCGATGTACTGGTCGGCCTCGCGCCGGGAGCACAGGCCTCGTTCTGCCATAATCTTGGACAAACGTACTTGGCTGGATTGTGAAGAATCAGGAGGCACTCTCAATACCGGTCTGTTTCAGGGATTGGGAAGCATAGCCCAGTTTTGGCAAATGCCGCTAATCACTTCCCCATGAGCTTCTTTTTTTGGCTAATAGCAGGCGAATTCCACCAATTTTTGGTATTCTCAGCCGCTTTCCGGGGCCACGGGGCTGTCCGGACCCGATAAAACTGTAATTTCAGCAAATATAGAGAACAACGCAGGCATGGCAACCAAGTTAAACAAGATTAGTTCACGCATTACCCAGCCCAAGTCCCAGGGCGCGTCACAGGCCATGTTATATGGTACCGGTCTGACGGAAGACGACATGAATAAGGCAGAGGTGGGTATTGCCAGCGTCTGGTGGGAAGGTAATACCTGTAATATGCATTTGCTGGATCTTGCCGCCAAGGTGAAAGAGGGTGTGGTCGATGCTGGTCTCGTAGGTATGCGCTTTAATACCATCGGCGTTTCTGATGGGATTTCTATGGGCACCGAAGGCATGTCTTACTCCCTGCAGTCCCGCGACATCATTGCCGATTCGGTTGAAACTGTCATGGGTGGCCAATGGTACGATGCCCTGGTGGCCATTCCTGGCTGTGACAAAAACATGCCCGGCGTCATGATTGCCATGGGCAGATTAAACCGTCCCGCCTTGATGGTCTACGGTGGCACAATCAAGCCGGGCCATTCCCGCGATAAGGTGTTGGATATTGTTTCAGCATTCCAAAGTTATGGCGAATTCATCGCAGGTAAAATCGATGAAGAGACTCGCGAAGACATTGTAAAGCATTCCTGTCCCGGCGCCGGTGCCTGCGGGGGTATGTATACCGCTAATACAATGGCCAGCGCCATCGAGGCCCTTGGTATGTCTCTGCCTTACAGTTCCTGCACACCAGCGGTGGAGCAGGCCAAGCTGGATGAATGTGTCAATGCAGGCAAAGCGGTGCGTCATTTATTAGAGCGTGACATTAAACCGCGCGATATCATGACCCGTGCTGCATTTGAAAATGCCATGGTTGTGGTTATGGCACTGGGTGGCTCCACCAATGCTGTGCTGCATTTAATTGCCATGGCTCGTGCTGTGGATGTGAATTTGACCATCGATGATTTTCAGGCAGTCTCCGATCGTATTCCTTTTATCGCTGATCTTAAACCCAGCGGGCGTTATGTGATGGAGGATTTGCACAATGTCGGCGGCATTCCAGCGGTAATGAAATATTTGCTTGATCAGGGATTGTTAAATGGTAATTGCATGACAGTTACCGGTAAAACAATTGCCGAAAATTTGCGAGACCTGCCAGCACTCAAGGATGGGCAGGATATTATTCGGCCATTAAATAAACCTATAAAAGCTACGGGCCATATCCAGATATTGAAAGGCAGTCTCGCTCCGGGTGGAGCTGTGGCCAAGATTACGGGCAAGGAAGGCACACGATTTGCCGGTCCTGCCAAGGTTTTTGACTCGGAAGAAGATATGTTGGCGGCGCTGGAGAAAGACCGGATTAAAAAGGGCGATGTGGTAGTCATACGTTATGAAGGCCCGAAAGGTGGCCCCGGTATGCCTGAGATGTTGACGCCAACTTCTGCCATTATGGGCGCGGGATTGGGTAATGATGTGGCATTGATTACCGATGGCCGTTTTTCCGGGGGTTCTCATGGCTTTATTATTGGTCATGTGGTGCCGGAGGCGCAGGAAGGTGGGCCGATCGCATTGATCAAGGATGGCGATCAAATAATCATCGACTCTGATCAGAATGTTCTGGATGTTGAGCTAAGTGCGGATGAGTTGGAAGAACGACGGAAATCCTGGAATATGCCGCCTTATAAGGCCAAACGTGGTACCCTGTACAAGTACATTAAAAATGTGAAAAATGCCTCACAAGGTTGTGTTACCGATGAGTAATACCCGGATAATTATTAGAAAGAATTGAAGTGATTAATGTCAACTATCAACACAGCGCAGCCTCTAGTTGTTTTCTGTCTTGTTTTTAATCAATATATCAACCAATAAAAGAGATTTACATGTCTAAAGAATCAGTAGTAACAGCCGCCCCGGCGTCGAGGAAGTCGAGTTACAACAAAGAAGAATTGCTAAAATGTGGCCGGGGTGAATTGTTCGGACCGGGTAATGCACAGTTACCGTTACCGCCCATGTTAATGGTTGACCGAATAGTTAGTATCAGTGACACGGGTGGCGCCTATGGCAAAGGCCAGATTATTGCCGAACTGGATATTACGCCGGATCTCTGGTTCTTTGAGTGCCACTTTGACGGTGATCCGGTCATGCCAGGCTGTCTGGGACTGGATGCCATGTGGCAATTGGCAGGTTTCTTTCTGGGTTGGCTGGGTGAGCCGGGTCGTGGTCGTGCACTGGGCGCAGGTGAAGTGAAATATACCGGGCAGGTAACACCCAAAAATAAGCTGGTGAGATATACCATAGACATCAAACGCGTGATTAAGCGAACCTTGTCCATGGATATTTCGGATGCCGTTATGGAAGTTGACGGCCGGGAAATTTATACTGCAAAAAATTTACGGGTGGGACTGTTCACCTCGACCGAGGGTTTTTAATGGCAGAGTTAAGACGGGTAGTTGTGACAGGACTTGGTATTGTCTCCAGTATCGGTAATAACAAACAGGAAGTGATCGAATCCCTCAAGCAGGGGCGTTCCGGCATCGAATTCTCGGAAGAATACAAGGAGATGGGTTTTCGTTCCCATGTGTTTGGTCCCGTACGCATTGATACCGGTGAGCATATAGATCGTAAGATTAAGCGCTTCATGGGCGACAGCGCGGCTTTTAATTATATTGCCATGCAACAGGCCATCGAAGACGCTGGTCTTGACCAAGACGTTGTCTCAAATCCACGTTCCGGACTAATTGTCGGTTCTGGTGGCGCTTCCACCGCTAATGTCGTGGATGCGGCGGACATTCTGCGCACCAAAGGTCTGCGCAAGATTGGTCCTTATATGGTGCCACGCACTATGTCCAGCACTACCTCTGCGTGTTTGGCAACGCCGTTCAAGATCAAGGGTGTGAATTACTCCATAAGCTCCGCCTGTTCCACCAGCGCCCATTGCATCGGTAACGGTTATGAGCTTATTCAAATGGGCAAACAGGATGTCATTTTCGCCGGCGGTGGAGAAGAAGTACACTGGACCATGAGCTGTCTGTTCGACGCCATGGGCGCGCTGTCCGCCCAATATAATGATGCGCCAACGACGGCATCGCGCCCTTACGACGCTAATCGCGATGGTTTTGTCATCTCCGGTGGCGGTGGTTTGGTGGTGTTGGAAGAATTGGAACACGCCAAAAAACGCGGTGCAAAAATTTATGCCGAGCTGGTGGGTTATGGCGCCACCTCCGATGGTTACGATATGGTGCAACCTTCCGGTGAAGGTGCAGTGCGCTGCATGCGTCAGGCGCTGGAAACCGTTAAAGGTAAAGTGGATTATCTCAATGCCCACGGCACCAGCACACCCGTAGGGGACATGAAAGAAATTGAAGCGGTTCGGGAAGTGTTTGGTGGCAATATGCCTGTGATCTCCTCCACTAAGTCACTGACAGGTCATGCATTGGGCGCGGCTGGAGTGAACGAGGCCATCTATTCCTTGTTGATGATGGAGGCCGGTTTTATATCCGCCTCCGCCAACATTACCCAATTGGATCCGGCTGCTGAAGGCGTACCTATTGCTCGCGAGCGCCAGGATAACGCAACATTAAATACTATCATGTCAAACAGTTTTGGATTCGGCGGCACCAACGCCTCGCTGGTGTTTCAGCGTTATACCGCCTAGACAGATCCGCCGTTATCCCGGTGCGGGCCGGAAGCTTATTTTCTGGGCTGTTAAAGATGCTATAAGGAAGCGCCAAGCATGAGCACCATTAAATCGCTGCTGATTAAACTGGCAATGGTGTTAGTGATATTGGTGGCCTGGATGGCCTATCACAATCACAGTCTGTTTGATTCTATTAGCCTTTCTTCCCTTTCTGGCGCGGCGTCGGACAAACTGCCAAAACGTTTAACCAAGCCCAGTGTTACCATTACTACCGTTTATAAATGGAAAGACAGCAACGGCACCTGGCAATTTAGCGGTACGCCACCGGTAGGCGTTACTGACTTTACTGTGGAAACCATTCGTTCCGATCAGAATGTTATTGCCTCCGAACCAGCGGTTCCGCCGGCAACACAACAAGCCACTAAGGAAAAAACCGCTGTAACACCAGGTAAGTCAGAAGGGTCGGATAGCAGCACCGGTGCTACAGCGAATCCTGACAGCGGCGGATTGGATTCTTTGCTTTCCCCTGAACGCTACAAGCAGGCTATCGAGCAAGCCAAAGAAGCCCGCCGGGCCATGGAGCAGCGTAATCAGACACAGGAACAGCTCTTAAAATAAACTGACAGTTAAAAGTTCGGATTTTCCGGCGGTTCGCAAAATACAATTCCAAACCTATAGTTAATAAATATTTAATAACTGTCACACCAGTACGCTAAGCATTTGTTAATCGTTTGCCACCTGCGCAATCGATTCTCTTTCCAGATCGTTTTCCAGGTTACGGAAATCCCATAATTTCTGATCCATCAGCTGGCTTGGCTGGATATTACCCAGGGCATTGAGAATGTTGGCTGGTACCTTGGGATTGGCATCGGCCAAATCTTTAATGAGTTGTTTTACCCGCACGCGTGTCATATTTTCCTGTGAGCCGCACAGGTTGCAGGGGATGATAGGGAATTGTTGCTCCGCCGCATATTCTTTGATATCAGCTTCCTGGCAATAGGCCAGTGGCCGAATAACAATGCTGCGCTTGTTGTCGCTGAGCAGTTTCGGTGGCATGGATTTGATGGCGCCACTATAGAGTACCGACATCAGCAGGCTCTCAATCATGTCGTCCCGGTGATGCCCCAAAGCCACTTTATTGTAACCATGTGTTTCCGCGTAGGTGTAAATGTTTCCACGTCGTAAACGTGAACACAAAGAGCAATAGGTTTTTCCTTCCGAAATTTTGTCCATCACCACGGCATATGTGTTGCGTTTTAAAATTTCGTAGGGGTAACCGCGTTGTTCCAGCCACTGACGCAGGTTGCTGTCGTCCCAGCCCGGTTGGGACTGGTCCAGGGTAAACACGAATAGCTCAAAGTTATTACGCTGATGAATGCGCAGCTGATGCAACAGTTGCAGCATGGTGAAGGAGTCTTTGCCGCCGGACAGGCACACCATGACTCGATCCCCTTTTTGGATCATCTTGTAATCGGAGATCGCCTTGGTCATGTAGTGGTAAAGCTTTTTTTCGGCTTTGGATTTGGCCATGGGGTGAATACGGCTCTATAGCTTAAGAAATCGGGTGATTAAAAAGGGTTTGCCGGTTCAGGATAACGCTAGTTAATTGGCATGTAACAAAAAAAGGCCACGTCATGCGGCCTTTTTTTGCAACCCTGTGTTGACTAAGCCTTATTTGGCCCACTTAGACATGTTGTCGGTATTTCTGTTGGTGCCGTCGTCATAACCAGCATTGTAAGCGTCGGTTAGACGTTGCTCTTCCCTTTTGGGGTTACGCAAATAGCCGCACATCCAGCCGTTCATGTACTCTTTATCCACGGACGCCTTTTCCATTTTGTCGACCGTTTGGTAATACGTTTGATCCATTTGATCCATATCGAACTCCTAATACGAAAGTCGAATTATGCCTGAAAAATGAGGCCGCAATATTATTCGTCGCTAATATTCAAGTCAATGATAAAATGCCCGATACGGCAAAAACCTGTGATTTTTCCGTGCCGGAAAGATATAAGCTATTGTTTTAAAAAACTATATAAGGGGCTACCAGTGGCGTTTGGCGGTTTCACGGGTTACACTGGGCCCTCCGTTAGCGAATTATTTATCGAAGAGGCGGGGGCAGGACGCCCGCCTGACGCTGTATAACAGGAAGTCTGCCCGATGAAGTTGGTATTGCCCTTATGTATCTTGAATATTTTGGTTTAAGCGAAAACCCGTTTTCTATTACCCCTGATCCCCAGTTCCGTTATCACGGGCGCAGGGAGCGTGAGGCCATGGCTCATCTTCAGTATGGCTTGCGGGCCAACGGCGGCTTCGTTCAGCTCACAGGGGAAGTGGGTACGGGTAAGACCATGCTTATTAGGGCATTGTTGGAAGAATTACCCGATGATGTGGTGGTGGCATTGATCCTGAACCCGGTGATGACAGTGCAGGAGTTTGTTGCTGCCATTTGTGATGAGTTGTGGATCAAATACCCCAAGAACACCAATAGCCTGAAGGTGTTGGTGGATATGCTCAATCAGTATCTGTTGCAGAATTATGCCAAAGGCCGGCGCACGGTATTGATTATGGACGAAGCCCAGAATCTCAGCCGCGAGGTACTGGAGCAGGTACGCCTGCTGACTAATCTGGAGACCAGTAAACACAAGTTGTTACAAATTATCCTGGTGGGTCAGCAGGAACTGGATGAAAAACTGGCCCGGCATGACATGCGTCAATTGGCACAGCGTATTACCGCCCGCTATACCCTGGATGCCTTGAGCCGGAGGGAAACCCGGGAGTACATCGCTCATCGTTGCAAAGTGGCTGGTGCCAAACACACTTTGTTTACGCGTTCCGCCATGAACTGGGTGTATCGCCTGGCGCGGGGCAATCCACGAATGACAAATATCATTTGTGATCGCGCTTTGCTGGGCGCCTATTCTGACAATGTGCCTCTGGCGGATAGCCGCACGGTGCGCCGGGCGGCCCAGGAAGTAGGCAGCAGTGTTCCCGGGCGTTTCTGGCGCCGCAATCTGATAATGGCTACATCGGCGACAACTACCGTAGGTTTGCTGGTGGCGCTGATACTATGGTTCGGAATTGAACAGATGGATTCGCCGGAGTCTGGGCCGGTGGAAACCGCTGCAGCACCGGTAGACAGTGCGACGCTTTCAGACAAGGTACAGGAGTTGCCTGAACGGCCTCTGGTGCAGGAATCCCTGCTGCCGGTGGCGCCTGTTGCCGAGGTGGTGCTTAATCCCAGGTTGGATACATTACTGTTAGATAGCTCAGCGGCAACCGATACCGCCACCGCTTTTCGACAACTGTTCGCTCTTTGGGGTCTGGATAAAACAATAGAGGAAGGTCAAACCGGTTGTGATATTGCCACCTCGGAAGGATTGGCTTGTATCTTTAATACCGGTACCTGGAATAATTTACGCACTTACAATCGGCCGGCGGTAATAGAACTGGTAGATAAGGATGGCGCCAGGCATCATGTTTTGCTAACCAGCTTGGAAGCTGATAACGCCACTCTCAATGTTGGAGGCAAGCAATATATTTTCCCTCTGACAGCGATCAGTCCCTACTGGTACGGGAAATATCTTTTGATGTGGCGGCCTCAATCCCGGGTGGAAGGCATATTGCGGACTGGTACCCATGGTGCTTCTGTGATCTGGCTGCGGGAAGCGTTAGCACACTACTTGGGCAGGCCCCTGGAAAATCAGAGTGATGTGTTTGATGAGACCCTGGAGTCTCAGGTGCGCCTGTTTCAGAAGGAGAATAATCTTGTGCCCGATGGCGTGGTGGGACAGATTACTTTAATGCGGCTCAATAACTATGTCCTGGATAACAAACCACCGGTCCTGATGCAGGGCAATACGGCACGGGTATCGGACTGATGTCATATATAGTTGACGCACTAAAAAAATCAGAGCAGCAACGAAGTCGCCAGGGCAACAGTGATCCCCGGGATGGATCGCCTCAAGAGGGCATGGACCGGGTTGTCGAGAGTCGAGCCCCGGGGCGGGCAGGGTTTTATGTGTTAGGTCTGGTGACTCTGGGTATATCTCTGGGTTGGTTCTTCTTTGTTCCCAATGACAAAAAGCCGCTGGAAAATACCGATGTGCTGCAGCAGACCAAGCCAGTACCTGTTGTCGAGACAACGCCCGATATCCCCGCAAGTCGTCACAAGTCTATCGTGACTGAAGAAACTACTGATGATCAGTCCACATCCGCTGTGCCGGTAAAATCAGAAAAAGCAAAAGTACTTTCCTATAGGGATCTGCCATTTTATTGGGAGTTGCCGCCGGCGCTAAAAAAGGATGTGGGAGGGCTGGCCGTGACCATTCATATCTATGCACCCCATGTATCGCAGCAAATTCTATTTATCAATGACCGTGAATACCACCCCGGTGAAACCATTCGCGAAGGTGCGCGCGTGGAGCGTATTGTCGCGGAGGGCGTGATACTCAGTATTAACGATACCTATTTTCGCTTGCCGCGTCCCCGCTAGTAGTTCTATCCGAACTTGGTAATTTGAACGCTTTTGGGTTCTTCCAGTAAAGCCAGATCATTATCGTTGAGTACAATCCCCGGGATCTCAGCGGATGGTCGGGACAGCTGGTAGCCGCAACCGCAACGCTCTTCATCAACTCTTATGGTCGCGGTGCAGTGAGGGCAGTTCATCGTCTTCTGTTTAATGATTTTTTTCGGCACAGGTCTGGGGTGCATAACGATATCAGTTTTTTCCTGTGCGACGCTTTGCAGTGTGTGTTGACGTTGTTCACCAGCAGCTATTACCTTCATGGCCAGAGCCATAATGGCGGCAGCCTTTTCCGATTGATCAGATTTAAATTTCTTGCCCGGGCTTGATGTGATAACCGGCTGTTTTTGTTTTTCGTGCCTGATTGGCATGGGTTTTGAGGCAGTGGCAGAAGTTTTTGCCAGAGCTATGGGTTGCACCGGGTTGCCTGCAGGTTTGGCGTCCGGCTTGTGCTGGATCGCTATTGATTTGGGGGCGCTTGTCACGGCAGCTTTCATATTGACAGTCGTGATAGCAGGTTCTCGTTCTGTTTTTCGTGCTACGTTTTTGGCGACACTCTTTATCTTTTCTGTGCTACCCCAGGATTTTTGCATACCGGTCTTTACTGCAGTCAGCAGCTTGGCAGGTACTGAGAAATTCCGCGGCGATTTTTTCACAGCCTGTTTAATCGTCTTTTGAGGCTGATTCTTTCCTAAGGAGACAGAGTCAATCTTCTTTTCTGTTTGTCTTTCCTGGGATGCTCTGTTCGGCTGCGCATATCGGGAGACGATATCTTTGGCTGCCACCGCCAGTCTCTGTGTCTCATTGACTAGAGCAGATTGCACAGCCAGTTCTTCAATAGCTTTATCCAGACCAGCTCTGGCATCCTGTAAATGTTGGCGGTGATCGTTATTATCAGGTTTCTGGGCATAAACTGATTCGGCGATAATTAACATTTCCTTGGCCTGGTCCACTCTGGCTTTGAGATACTGCTCGTACAGTTTTTCCTCCTGGGCGCGCAGGAGCGCATTCTGGGCGGTTTCTTCTTCTGCCGATGGCGCAAAGGAATAACCGCAATAGCATCTGTCTATCGAGCCACTCAACACTGACTGGCACAGAGGGCAGCTTTTGGTTGTGAAAATACTCATGGATCTCCTCAGGTTTCCTTGAATACGTTGTTCTGCATAGAATATGGCACAGGGAAATCGTGCTCGATAACTCTAGCTGATAATGTGGTGGGCATGTCAGATGAGTGGCGGGGCGGATAGACAGGGCTATTTAAGCGGCCGTTTGTCCTTGATAAAAGGTGCCTGGAAAGTAAAAATCAGTCTGGGTCGGTTCCTGGAGCCGCCAAGAGCAACTGGAGCATAAAGTATACATTTACCGTAAAAAATAACGTAATATAAATACCGTTCCAAGGTGGTCACAAATGGTAGTAAGTCGGCCAGAATAATAATAAATTCAGATAGTTAAAATTATAATTAGGGGGAAGCATGGGGATTAATGAGAGGCGAGATAGTCGTCGCATTCATGTCGAACGTAATGTGATTTTGAATGCCGACAGAATCGCACCGCAATTTTGTAAAATGCGCAATCTTAGTACCACTGGCGCCTATATCGAAGTACCGGAGAACAGTCTTCGCCGCGATATGGAAGTCAGGTTAATTGTGACAGTGCCATCTGCGTCGGAACAGGGGATTGCCAAAATTGAGCATTGGCCGGCCAAGGTGGTACGGGTAACCGAAAAAGGTATTGGTGTTGAGCTTGGGGATCTGGATGTGGAGGCTATGGGGACTGTACTGTCAATGGTGTATTCAAACTGAATGAATAACGAGGTGCTGTGGCTTAAAAATCTTTTAAACGAAAATCTCTGGATAGCAGAGGTTTTTGTTATCGTATTTTTCGTCCTGCTCTTTAATGCTGTTCAAAAATATTTTTCTCACAGGTTATACATCAAGTTAAAACAAACCGATAAAGTATGGGACGATGCCCTGGTCAGGGCAATTGGCAAACCGCTTACATTGTGTATATGGATTGTCGGTATTGCTTTTGCTGCGCAAATTGTTCAGCAAAAGACCAGTGCCATTATATTTGAGGCGGTCGATCCCATTCGGGATGTGGGCGTTATTGGTTGTATCACCTGGTTTCTTCTGAGATTAGTCAGACGGGTTGAAGATAACTTTCTTGAAAAGGAGGCAGCTAAGGGCCAGGAAATAGATAGAACGACGGTGGATGCCATTGCCAAGCTGGTCAAGGTATCGTTTGTTATTACATCGGTGCTGGTTGTGTTGCAGACGCTGGGATACAGTATATCGGGAGTATTGGCTTTTGGTGGAATAGGTGGTGTTGCCGTCGGTTTTGCGGCAAAGGATCTGCTGGCAAATTTTTTCGGAGGTTTGATTATCTATCTGGATAGACCCTTTGCTGTGGGAGACTGGGTTCGTTCGCCTGATCGCGAAATTGAGGGCACTGTTGAAAAGATCGGCTGGCGTCTGACTGTAATTCGCACCTTCGACAAACGGCCGTTGTATATTCCCAATGCCACCTTCTCCAGTATTGCCGTTGAAAATCCGTCTCGTATGACTAATCGTCGCATCTACGAGACTATTGGTATTCGTTACGACGATTTTGGAAAAATTGACGGCATTATCGAGGACGTTAGATCAATGCTGACCAGTCATCCTGATATCGATACGTCGAGAACGTTGATGGTTAATTTCAATGCATATGCTGCCTCATCACTGGATTTTTTTATTTACACATTTACCAAGACAATCGAGTGGACTGAATACCATAACATAAAGCAGGATATACTGTTGCGAGTTGGTGAAATCATCACTAACCATGGTGCCGAAATCGCTTTTCCCACATCTACAGTCCATTTAGCGGGAATCGGCAGCGACCAGGCAAAAATACCTGTCACAGGGCTTGCCGGAAAGCAATGAGACCCAAAAATAGGGCCGTTTTTATGATTTTCCCGTGGTTTTGGGCAGCGCAAATAATCCTTTGATCCGGCATTGACCCCCATTTTCTTTTGGAGGTATAGTGGTTTTCCCTCGTGGTGCCCCATTCTTGAATGAAACGGTGTGGTTGTACGAGCATCATTAACCTTGTTTGTTAACGATCTAGTGTTTTAGGTGGTTGTGTTTGGAGGTCCGTATGTTGGAAGAGCAAAGAGAATTGAAGAGAAAACCTGTGGCGTTGAGTGTTACGCTGGGTACCGAAGACAAAGATGCGCGTCCGTGTAAGGTTCGTGACTTAAGTCTGAACGGCGTTTTTGTGGAGTGCGATCAAACAAATCTATCAAAGGATAATTCAGTCGAACTCAGTATTGCCATTGGCAAAGGTAAACAGGAAATTCGGCACCGGGTACCCGCGCGTGTTACCAGAATATCAAAAGACGGGGCCGCGTTGAGCTTTCGTAAAGTGGATATGGATACTTTTAGTTCAATTCTTGAATTACTGTATGTCAGTAAGCAATAATCGGCAGTATCGGACAATTTACCGCCTCAAGTAGTTTAATCGTTTTAGTAAAACCGCCCATGACAATCATTGTCATGGGCGGTTTTATTTTATTAAGGCCGGATGATGGCAATAGCAGATCCCGTCGCTGGCCTGCTATGATTGAAATATTGTGGATCAGGAAACCGAAACTTGAAGATATTTGAAAAGCTCTATGATATTGCATTACGTTGGGCCAGGCACAGATACGCTCCCTATTATCTGGGTGGCCTCAGTTTTGCTGAGTCTTCTTTTTTTCCTGTGCCCCCCGACGTCATGTTGGCGCCAATGGTGCTTTCCAGTCGTAATCGTGCCTGGTTTTATGCGAGTATCACTACGTTGGCCTCTGTTGCGGGAGGAGCCGCTGGCTATGTCATAGGTTTATTCGCTTTCGAGTTAATTGCGCCTTTGTTGCATAGTGCCGGTTATTGGCAGCAATTCCAGCAAGCCCGCGAGGGCTTCGAGGAATGGGGTGTGTGGATAATTTTCATCGCCGGATTCTCGCCGATCCCTTATAAAATATTCACCATTAGTGCCGGCGCCGTTTCGTTGTCTTTTATTCCGTTCCTGATCGCATCGTTTATCGGAAGGGGAGCCAGGTTCTTTCTGGTGGCGGGTCTCATCTATCTCGGTGGAGAAAAGATGGAGAAGAACCTGCGCAGGTATGTTGATGCTTTAGGCTGGCTGGTCGTAGTTGCTCTGGTAATCTTTATTCTTGTTTATAAGGTTTATG